>ENA-OURZ01002160-OURZ01002160.1-human-gut-metagenome-genome-assembly--contig:-NODE-2160-length-19131-cov-9.604320_pt1 | contig 19131 bp, 21 predicted proteins | sample MGYA00242073_ERZ509195 | MGnify/ENA primary metagenome ERZ509195 (study PRJEB26280, sample SAMEA2338837) | human gut metagenome | biome: human gut; feature: human-associated habitat; material: faeces...
AGTTCACCTACCTTCGCATCGCTGACATTGCCATGAACAATGAAGTCATGGATGGCCCCCAACGTTTCGAGGATAAAGTCAAGCAGATGACCAGCGTACCTGCCCAGTGGTTTGGCATTGAGGGGCGTGGTGTTTTAGCTGAAGGGAATTGGGCGGATATCGTTGTTTTGGATAGGGAACGCCTCTGTGCTAATGAGGGCAATGGAAGCCCCGAAGGGGTGGACTATGTTATTATCAATGGGCAAATCGCTGCCGACCATCGAAAGCATACCGGTGTGCTGGCAGGAAAGGTTTTGAGAAAGGCGCGCCATTGATATGGAGAATAGATTACTTCCGTTGGCTCACATCAAGACAACTTTTGGTACGATAGACTTGGAACTGTATCCAGAAGAAGCGCCGAATGCAGTGGGGGCCTTTATCTGGGCAGCACAGCAGGAGCTATTCGACCAGAGAAAAATAAGCCGTGTCGTTCCGGGCTTTGTTTTGCAGCCTAGCTATACCTGCTTTGATGACCCTCGCTGTGATATTGAACTGAACGGTGAGTTTCGCGCAAACAATATAGAAAATGACGTACCCTTCTGTAAGGGGACGGTGGCAATGGGCGGCGTCGGTATGGTCGCATCGGGAACCTGTTTCTTTATCACGCTCAGCGATGAAGCTGGTCAAACATTGGATGGCCGTTTTGCGGCTTTTGGCAGTGTCATTGGTGGATGGGGAACGGTTGAAAAAATCGTCAATGCTCCTCTTCGTCCGGTGGAGAACGACATGGGTGTTGCAGTCAATGAACCGATAACACCGATTTATCTGGAGAAGGTAACGATAGAAACCTGGGGACGAAGCTATCCTTTTGAGCGGCTATAATTTATTATAGGAAAACGGGGCCGGCACATTGTGCGGCCCCGCTTCTTATCTGTCTTCCACTATCCCGGAAATGTTGTTTAACAGGCGGAAACGCAGATGTGGGTATCGAAAGCATTAAAAAGCACATAACCCAAAACGAACCACTTGCTTACGCTTTTACTGCGAAAAACATGCTAAGTAGTGCGATCATCCAAAAGTTGTCTGATGTTCTTTTGCAGAACATCCAGACAACTTTTCTTGTTAGAAAAGTATTTTCATAATTATTGATACTGACAATTTAAAAGCTTTGCTTGACTTGGCTAGGGATATCGACGTAGCAACGATTAAAGGCGGGAATTCGACAATTCCATACAAAAACCGTCACATTCGCGTAGACCATTGTAGAACGAATACATGACACAAACGGCCAAAAATCGTGTAAAATCAATATGTAAAAAGAACAGCAGACCATCGTGCTCAGCAAGAAGCCCACCGAGAATGACCGACAGATACCTTTTAAAATACACATGACAGGAGGAGTATCAGTGCCTTTCGTTTATTACGTTTCGGAACTTGAAAAAGACGTACCTTTGGACGCTGAACGTCTGCTGCGTCTCTTGGGTGTATCCGGAAAGCTGTCGGGATTCTACTTCGCGGTATATATGCTGGAGCAGGTACAGAAAAAGCCTGAGTACGTTCTGCTGATCACAAAGCGCCTATATCGGCAGACAGCGCAGCACTTCAATACAACGACCAGCTGTGTGGAGAGAAACCTGCGTACCCTTGTGCAAGCCTGCTGGAGACAGCCGGATCACAGTATGCTGGATCAGATCGCTGGATGTCCGCTGTCGCAGCCGCCAACCAATACGCAATTCATTGATATGCTGGCATCCTATCTCCGCAAAAGCGCCTAAAACGCCTCCCCCTGTTTCGCGGCGGCGGTGTGTTTTCCTTTCCGCACCGCCGCCGCGGTTTCCTCTTTGTGAGTGTGCATCAGCCATCAAAGGCTTGATGGCTGATGCAGGCTGATTAGGAGCCGATGTTGTACTTTGACAAAGGGTTGCTGCGGCAGCCCGGAATAGAGCAGACAGGTACGTTCGTGCCGGTGTGAGCCAGAGAACAGCGCCCGCCATGATCTCCTGCACGGGAGGGAGCGAAACAGACGCTATTCAGAAACAGAGCGGCACTCTGTTGGCCATGACCACCGGCACCCCTAACGATACTCCCGCATTGGACGCCCTCAAAGCATCGTGCGGCGCACCCATCAGCATGGGCCGGGGTGAAATTCCCGTGAGGCTGGCAGCCACCAGCCGCCTGTTTTGCTTGAGAGATAAGAAACAAAATGCAAAGCCGTGGAGCTTGCAGACAAGTGCTTGCCTGTATGCTCGACGGCTTTTTGGTTAAAGTTGGAAGAAATTGTTCATAATGGTAGCGGAGGTGGCGACACTTGAACGATAAGAACGAACAGCAGATCGGCGCGGCGACCTATGTGATCGAGCGCGTATTTACCGGCACAAAAACCATCCAGGAAGTGGTAACGGAGGAAATCATTTTCACCGGCAAACAGGCCGCAAATTTTGACCAGCAGGACAGCCGTATGGTATAATGGAACCGTAAATGAGTGGTTCCGGAAAGGAGGAACAATGAGGAACCACGTCCAGCTTGCAGACGCCTACTACCGCCTGTCCGACGAGGAGCGGAAGTACGGGGAGTCTGCCAGTATTACCAACCAGCGTACCATTGTGCGGGAATACTGCGAAAGACACGGCATCATTCTGGTGGAAGAATTTGCGGATGATGGCTATTCCGGCGGCAACTTCGAGCGTCCCGGCTTTCGCGCCATGCTGGAGCATCTGAAAACCGGTAAGGTCAACATGGTCATTACCAAAGATCTATCCCGGCTGGGCCGTGACATGACGGAATCCAGCCACTATGCGGAGCGCTATTTTCCCGAACACGGCATCCGTTATCTGGCACCCGGCAGCAACTTTGATTCCGAGGAAGATAACCTGATGGCACCGTTCCAGTTCGCCATGAACGATGTCTACCTGCGGGATACGTCCCGTAAGGTCAAGCAGACGCTGAACACAAAGCGCAACAACGGCAAGTATGTGGCCTGTCCACCCTATGGCTACCGCAAGGCGGAGCGCACCACCGATCAGCTTGTACCGGATGAGAATACCGCGCCGGTGGTCAAGATGATCTTTGACATGGCTGCCTCCGGTCAGTCCTGCCGCAGCATCGCCATACGGCTTAACGAGGCGTGTATCATGCCGCCGCTGAAGTACCGTGTGGAGTGCCGCGACAACTTCACCGAGCGCGGCGCACAGCGGATGTCCGACCTGTGGAACTATACTACCGTGAAGCGCATCCTTCGCAATCGGGTCTACTTGGGTCATACTCTGCTGGGCAAGAGCCGCAAAGTCAGTGTAAAGTCCAAGAAGAAGGTCAAAGTGCCGGAGGAGGAATGGGTGTTCACAAAGAACACTCACGAGGCGCTGGTGTCACAGGAAAAATTCGATTTGGCCGCCCACTTCATGGGCGAGAACACCAAGGCCAACGGGGCAAACCCCGCGTTCCGCCACAGTATCTTCGGCGGCATCGCCTACTGTGCCTGCTGCGGCGCGGCCATGTGCTCTGGCGGTTCCGTCTACAACGGAGAACGGGCGAAGTACTGGTATCTGGTGTGCAACAACCTGAGCTCCAGAGCACAGACCCGCTGCCTGCATGGGGCGCGCATCCGCTATGATGACCTGATGGAAGTCGTCCGCTGTGACCTCAACAAGCTGCTGGCCTTTGGTGAGGACGAAATTCGTACCATCACGGAGAACGCTATCGAGCAGGCCAACGCCTCTTTGGGCGGAGAAGACCCCGCTACGCAGATCGAGAACATCGACAAGCAGACCGCCCGACTCAAGAAGATGATCGAGCGCTCCTACCGCGACAATATCGCAGGGATGCTCAGCGACGACATCCATGAGGAGATGGTCAAGAAGTTCGGTATTGAGATCGATGAGCTGGCCGTGCGCCGCAAGAAGCTGGTGGAGGGCGAGACCACGGCAAAGGAGATACGCAGCGCCTACGGATTGTTCTTCGACCTTGCCAAACGGTACACCTGCGTAGAAACGCTGGACAGAGATATACTGCACGCTTTCATCGAGCGTATTGAGATCGGTGAAAAGATACTGCCGGAGGGCAGAAAAGTTGCCGGGCCGCGTACCCCGTACCGGCAGAGCATCCGCATCTTCTACCGCTTTATCGGGGAAGTTTCAGGAAACAGCCTGCGCCAAGTGCAGGCAAATAGAGATCGTGACGAGGCCGCTTCTGTGGCAGGAATGTGACGAATGTCCACGACAAAGATACACTTGTTTCAAACAAGATGTTTCCACCTCAAAAACTGGTTTTTTCGGGAAAGGCGATTTTTCCTGTATTTAAGCCAAAAATCGAGGGTCGGAAAAATTCTTTGAGGTGGATACACATCCTCCTCAGAGGCGGCCTCCATCTTGAACTGATCCATAGCGGCCTTGGCTTCGGGGACATTCAGCTTGTTGCTGTTCTTGGTAGACATAGTTGTTCTCCTTTCAAATCATGGGCAAATGCCCTTGCGTACCTTCGCGTAAGCAAAGATCGCTTGTCGGGTATCGCAACGGTAGTTTTGCCCGGCAGCGGCACGATATGCGTTAAAATCGGCGGTAAATGTTGGCTTTGCGTGTCCGCGCGGCTGGACATTTTGCGAATATTCTGCTATACTACCATCGATCAGTCAACACAGGGGACGTCTCAACAGGAGACGCAGACAGGGAGGAAGGGAAAGCGCGGCGCAGGCCGCGCTTTTCGCAGATAAAAAACGCATCCGCGCCGCGGATGCGTTTTGTTTCGCTTTATTTCCCGTACAGACAATAGATCAGCCAGTTCAGAAACCGGGCGGGCAGTACCTTCGCCAGAAACGTGAAGAATTTGTAGTCAAAGCGGATGGCGTACAGGGGGTGGCGGTTCCCGTCCCGCAGGGCGACGGCGGCGATGTACGCGCCGGCCTTGGCGGGATCCATGCCCGTCTCCTCGTCGTGCTCCATGCGTTGCACGGAGCGGGAGATGCGGCCGTGATAGATCGCATCGCCCTCTGCCACCTTCTTCCGGGCGGCGGTGAAGCCGGTGTGGATGTCGCCGGGCATCACGGCGCACACGGTGACGCCGAAGGGCCGCAGCTCGTTGGCCAGCGCCATGGTATAGGCGTTGACGGCGGCTTTCGTGGCGGAGTAGTACGCCTGAAACGGAATGGGCACCGGTGCAGCCACGGAGCTGAGATTCACGATGCGTCCATGCCCCGCCGCCCGCATCAGGGGCACCACGGCGCGGTTCATGTTCACCATGCCGAAGAAGTTCACGTCAAAGAGCTTTTTGGCGTCCGCCGGGGCGGTGAATTCGATGGCGCCGGAGATGCCGAACCCGGCGTTGTTCACCAGCAGGTCAATATGGCCGGCCTCGGCCACGATCTGCGCCACGGCGGCGTTGACGGCGGCCTCGTCCGTCACGTCGGCGGAGATGTGCCGCAGACCCTCTACGCCCTCCGCCCGGCGGGACAGCTCGTATACGGTGCAGCCGGCCTTTTTCAGCGCCAGAGCGGTGGCCTTTCCGATGCCGGAGGTGCCGCCGGTGACGACGGCTACTTTGCTGCTACTCATGTGCCATCACCTCGCCGATAATGTCCATGGCCTCGTCCAGCAGCGCCTCGGTGTGGGTGGCCATGTAGCTGGTGCGCAGCAGCGCCTCGCCCTCCGGCGTGGCCGGGGGCAGGGTGGGATTCACGTACACGCCCCGGTCGTATATCTCCGCCGCCACCCGCAGGGTGCGGTACGTCTCGTAGGTGTAGATGGGGATGATGGGCGTGGGAGCCTCCAGCGCCGAGGGGCGGATGGTCAGACCCCGCGCCGTCAGGCCGTCGCGGGCGTACCGGCTCAGCTGGCGCAGACGCTCCGGCAGCTCCGGGTGCTGCTCCAGCTTCCACAGGGCGGCCAGCGCCGTGGCGCAGTTGGCGGGCGGAATGGATGCGGAGAAGATAAACGGGCGGGACGCGTGGCGCACGAATTCCGCCACCTCCGCGCTGGCGGCCATGTAGCCGCCCAGTGACGCCAGCGACTTGGAGAACGTGCCCATGTACACGTCCACCTGCTCCTCCAGCCCGAAATAGCTGGCGGTGCCGCGGCCGCCCTCACCCAGCACGCCCAGACCGTGGGCGTCGTCCACCATGACGCGGGCGCCGTATTGCTTCGCCAGCGCGCAGATCTCCGGCAGCCGGGCGATGTCGCCGCCCATGGAGAACACGCCGTCGGTGACGATGAGGGCGCCCGCCGTCTCCGGCACCTTTTGCAGGCATTTTTCCAGCTCCGCCATGTCGCTGTGGCGGTAGCGCAGCATCTTGCCGTAGGACAGCTGGCAGCCGGCATAGATGCTGGCGTGGTTCTCCCGGTCGCAGATCACATAGTCGTGCCGCCCCACCAGCGCGGAGATGATGCCCACGTTGGACTGGAAGCCGGTGCCGAAGGTGACGATGCCGGGCTTGCGCAGGAATCTGCCCAGCTCCTCCTCCAGCTCCAGGTGCATCTGCAGCGTGCCGTTGAGAAACCGGGAGCCGGAGCAGCCGGTGCCGTATTGCTCCAGCGCCCTGATACCGGCCTCCACCACCTCCGGGTCGGTGGTCAGCCCCAGATAGTTGTTGGAGCCCAGCATGATGCGGCGCTTGCCCTCCATCATGACCTCCACATCCTGGCGGGACTGGAGGGCGTGGAAGTAGGGGTATACGCCCTTTTCCTTTAATTCGCCGGCCAGCGAAGGCTCATAGCATTTTGCGAAAATGTCCATACAAGACCTCTCTACATAATATATCGTATTAAATACCATTGTATTTTTCGGTTAAAAATATTATATAGACAGGCGGGCCGGTTGTCAACGGGCAGTTATCCGCGCTTTTCGCCGTCGATGGCGTCCAGCAGGCGCAGGACACCGCGGGACAGCGCCGCGGCGCCGCAGAGAGTGCAGAGCATGGTGATAGCGGTCATATTTGGTTCCTCCTTGTGGTGTTTTCTCTATTCTCCCACAGGGAGTGTCCCGAAAAACGGACAGAAAAATGTTCCCGACGCAGACCGCCGCGGGCAAAAAAGAAGGCGGACGCGATGCGTCCGCCCCAAGTGAGGAGAAAAAACAGAACCCATAAGGGCAGAAACAGCGGGAAACCGCTGCGGGTAAGCCATTTACAAAAGCGCCGCCAGCAGCCACACAAGGCCGCAGGCCGCCGCGCCCCATACCGCCCACAGCCAGGCAGGAGGCCGCCAGCGCGTCCGTGCGCCGCCCTGTCCGCGGGCATAGCTGCGGGCGATGCGCACCGCCTGATCCACCAGCTGGCGGGAGCTGACGCCGCCGCCGTCCGTGGGCAGAATGAAGATCGCCTGTTCAAAGATCCGCGGGTCGGGAGATTCCACGACGATCACGCGGCGGGAAACGCCTTTTACCAAAACCGATGCCTCCTTACCAGCCGCCGGGCTTGTTGTTACAGGCATAGTATCGCCGCGGACGCGGCAGGTTATACGGCGCGGCAGGCAAAATTTTCTGCCGTTTTCTGCGCTCACACGGGACGGGCGTCCTCCCGCCCGTCCATGGCCAGCACCGACACGGCGCAGTCGTCCGCGCCGCCGGTGCGCTGCCACGACTGGCGCAGCAGCTCCTGCGCCAGCGCACGGGGCGACGTGCCGTCCCAGCCGGCCAACAGATCCTGTAACCACTGGTCGTCGTCCCCGGCCACGCCGTCGGACACCTGCACCAGCCATGTGCCCGGCGCCACCGGGTACGTCTGGGGCGACGGCTGGCCGTCGGCGCTTTCCAGTCCCGCCGGCAGGGAGCTGCCCTGACAGCGCACCACCGTGCCCCGGCGCTTCAGATAGGACGGCGCGGCGCCGTACTTATACAGCGTCAGCGTGGCCGCGCCCTTCTCCAGCCGCACCAGATCAATGGTGGTGAAGCCCGCCCCGCTCTGGCAGCGGAGCATGGCGGCGGCGTTCAGCGTTTGCAGCGCCGGCTCCGGCCGGATGCCCGCCTGCAAAAACTGCCGCAGCAGCCGCACGGTCATGGCGGCCTCCCGGTGGGCGGCCTCGCCGCTGCCCATGCCGTCCGACAGCGCCATATACACGCTGTCGCCCACGTCAAAGGCGTCGCACTGGTCGCCGCAGAGTTTTTCGCCGTCCTTGGGACGCAGGGCGCTGGCCGTGCGGCAGGTGATGGCGCTGCGGCGGGGCGGCGCGGTCTTGGGCGTAGGGGTCAGCGCCTGTGCCACCTGCCGGTACTGCTCCCGCGCCAGACGATAGGCCGCGTCCAGCCGGGCGTGGTGCAGCCGCCGCTGCAGGTAGTCCCGCAGCTGGCTGTCCAGCGCCTCCAGCAGCCGGGGAAAGCGGATGCACCGGCAGGCGAAATACAGCGGGAAATCCTCCGCCAGCGCCCGTCCCCGCTGCAAAAGCACCGGACAGGCGTCGTTGAAGGCGTTGTAGGTGTCGCTGTAATGGCTCTGCCAGCAGTCGGCGCGCAGCGGGCAGTCCCGGCACACCTGCTCCGCCGCCCGGTCGAATAGCACCGCCGGGTTCTCCGGCCGCAGCAGGGGCATTTCCGCCGCCAGACTGTCATACACCGCCTGAAACGCCGCCGCAGGCGCGGCAGCGCCCGCTCCCGCCGTCTCCGGCAGACGCGCCCCGGCGTGGGAGGCCAGCGTCAGCCGCACGGTGCCGTACAGCAGCGCCAGCGACGCGCCGCACAGCAGCCACTCCCGCCCGCTGCGGGCGATGAGGTAGGGCAGCTGCGTCAGAGCGGCGGCGCAGACGGCGGCCGTAGGGCGGAACCGGGGGTGGCGGTAGAGCCGGGAGGGGCAGAAGGCGGTGTTGGCGCAGAAGATCAGCACCGCGGCGGCGGCATGGCGCAGCCCCGGCTGGAAATCCAGAAACGCCAGCGCGCCCACACCGGCGCATGCCGTCGCCGCCAGTCCCCGCCAGCCCACACCGGCCACAGCCACCGCCGCCAGCGCCCATGGCGCGTACTGTCCTCCGGTGGATACGGCGGTGAGAAGAAAAGCCGCCGCGCAGCAGACGGCGGCCTCCGCCGGGATACGCAGGGCGCACTGTCGCGCCGCCGCAAGCAGGTGTTTCATGGCTTGTCCCTCCTTTGTCCCCGTTATTGTAAACGGAGAAAGCCGCGGCTCCTGTCGGGAAATGGCAAAGGAGTTTGATTTCCGCACTCTTGTATTTTCCGCCGCCATTTGGTAAAATACTGTCGAAGGACAGGAGGGCACGCCTATGAAACGAATTTTTGCGGCGGCGGCAGCGCTGGCGCTTGTATGCATCCTGACCGCCTGCGGTACGGGCTCCCCCGCCCCGGAGGGCGGTACCACCACGCCGATGGATGAGAATAAGGCGGCCGGTACGGTGACGATCCCCGTGCCGGAGGAAACGGGCGATACGCCCGATGACACACTGGGTGCGCTGACCGGCGGAACGTATACCAACAAAACCGCACGCATCACCTGCACGCTGGACGACAGCTGGCTTTTCTACAACGAACGGCAGCTGGAGGAGCTGAACGGCGTGCTGACCGAGGCCGGCGGCGGGGACGTGGCGTCTCTGGCGGAGAGCGGCAAGGCCGTGTACGACATGTACGCCGTGTCCACCGACGGGCTGATGACCATGAACGTCACCTATCAGAATCTGGGGCTGCTGTCCGGCGCCAGCATGACGGCGCAGGAGTATGTGGAGCAGGCGGCAGCGACGCTGCCTGGCGACCTGGCGGCCTGCGGCCTTACAGACGTGGAGGTGCAGATCGCCGCGCAGGACATAGCGGCGGAGCGGGACTGCCCCACGCTGCTGGTGACGGCGCAGCTGCAGGACATGCCCATGTACGAGCGGATGGTGTGCATCCAGTCCGGCGACTACATCTACTGCGTGACGCTGTGCAGCTTCACGGAGGACGTGACGGCGGATATGGCCGCTCTGTTCCACCGGGCGTGGTAAAAATGGCGCAAAAAAAGGAAGCCCCTGCGGGCTTCCTTTTTTTGCGTCCGGGTATTTACTTGATGTCCACGACCTCGTAGCCGGCGTCGGTGACGGCCTTGCGCAGCGCCTCGTCGTCGGCTTTGCCGGTGACGACGGCGGTGCCGGACGCCAGATCCACGTCCGCCTGCACGCCCAGCGCCGTCAGCGCCTTCTCCACGTGGGAGACGCAGTGGGCGCACATCATGCCCTTGATGGTGATGGTTTTCTTATCCATATCATCAGCCTCCTTACTGTTTGTTTCGGTTCTATCATACACCTGCGGCGCCGCCTTTGCAACAGGGGCGGCTGCCTTTTTCCGGCGGCTCCTCCAGCCCCGCAGCCGCAGGGCGTTGCTGACCACGCACACGGAGCTGAGGCTCATGGCCGCCGCCGCGATCATGGGGTTCAGGGTGATACCGAATGCCGGGTACAGCGCGCCCGCCGCCACCGGGATGCCGATGGCGTTGTAGAAGAACGCCCAGAACAGGTTCTGCCGGATGTTCCGCACCGTGGCGCGGGACAGCGCCGCCGCGTCCACGATATCCATGAGGCTGCTGCGCATGAGCACGATGTCCGCCGACTCGATGGCCACATCCGTGCCCGCGCCGATAGCCAGTCCCACGTCCGCCGTCACCAGCGCCGGGGCGTCGTTGATGCCGTCGCCCACCATGGCCACCTTTTTGCCCTCGGCCTGCAGCTCCTGCACGCAGCGGGCCTTGTCCTGGGGCAGCACCTGGGCGATGACGCGATCCACACCCACCTGCCGGGCGATGGCCTCCGCCGTGCGGCGGTTGTCGCCGGTGAGCAGCACCACCTCGCAGCCCATGTCCCGCAGGGCGGCGATGGCCTGTGCGCTGTCCTCCTTCACCACGTCCGCCACGGCGATCACGCCCAGCAGCGCGCCGTTACCGGCGATGAACAGCGGCGTTTTGCCGTCCTCCGCCAGCTTCGCGGCGGCAGAGCGCATGGCCTCGCTGACAGCCACGCCGCTGTCGTCCATAAACCGCTCGTTGCCCGCCAGAAGTACCACGTTTTCCGCCTTGGCGGTGACGCCGCCTCCGGCCACGGCGGAGAACGCCGTTACCGGCTGGAGCGGCAGCTCCCGCCGCAGGGCTTCCTCCACAATGGCGGCAGCCAGCGGGTGCTCCGACGGCTTTTCCAGCGACGCGGCGGCGGACAGAAGCGTGCTCTCATCCATATTCTCCGCGCACAGCACGTCCGTTACACGGGGCTTGCCCTCGGTGACGGTGCCGGTCTTGTCCAGCACCACCGTGTCGATGCGACCCATCAGCTCCAGACTGGCGGCGGACTTCACCAGCACGCCCTGCTCCGCCGCCTTGCCCGTGGCCACGGTGATGGCCACCGGCGTGGCCAGTCCCAGCGCGCAGGGGCAGGAGATCACCAGCACGGCGATACCGACGCTCAGGCAGAACCGCACGCCCATGCCGCCCACCGTTGCCCACAGCACCGCCGCGATCACGGCGATGGAGATGACCACCGGCACGAACACGGCGCTGATCTTGTCAGCCAGACGGCTGATGGGCGCCTTGCCGCTGGCGGCCTGCTCCATCAGCTGCACGATCTGGGAGAGGGTGGTGTCGCTGCCCACGCGATCGGCTGTCAGCTCCAGATAGCCGCCGGTGAGGATGGTGGCGGACACCGCCTTGTCGCCCACGTTTTTCTCCACGGGCATGCTCTCGCCGGTGAGGGCGGACTCATCCGCCACGCCGCTGCCGGCGGTGACGGTGCCGTCCACGGGGATGCGTCCGCCCTGCCGGACGATGACCGTCTCGCCCTTGCGGATGTCCTCCGTGGGCACCGTGACCTCCTGTCCGTCCCGCCGCACCACGGCGGATTCCGGCGCCAGCGCCAGCAGCGCGGTGATGGCGCCGGTGGTCTTGCCCTTGGAGCGCTCCTCCAGATACTTGCCCACCGTCACCAACGCCAGTATCATGCCCGCCGACTCGAAGTACAGGTCGGGCATGCCCGCGACCTTCCCTGCCGCCAGCAGTCCCATTTCAATCAGGCTGTACACCAGTCCCGCCGCCGCGCCCAGCGCCACCAGCGAGTCCATGTTGGGCGCGCCCTTGAAAAGCCGGGAGAAGCCCACGGTGAAGTAGCTGCGGTTGAGGATCAGGATGGGCACCGTCAGCGCCAGCAGCACAAAGGCCGCCAGCAGCGGCTGCGTGTGCATGAACATGGGCACCGGCAGACCCATCATGTGCCCCATGCTCAGGTAGAACAGCGGCACAAGGCAGACCACCGACCACAGAAGCCGCCTGCCCATGGACTTCACGGCGGCATCCTGCTCTGCGTGGAGATCCCGCCGGGCGGCGCTCTCCGGAGCCGCGCCGTAGCCCGCGGCCTGCACCGCGGCGATGATGGCCTCCGGCGCGGTGCCATCGTCGCAGTCGCACACCAGCGAGCCCAGCATCAGATTCACCGACGCACTGTGTACGCCGGGCACCGAAGCGGCGGCTCTCTCCACATGGGCGGCACAGGCGGCGCAGGTCATGCCGGTGATGACGAATTTATCTGTCATGGTATCACATCCTATCGAAGCGCTATGTTTATGCCGTCAGTGTACCACCGGTTTTCCAAATTTGCAAGAGGAAGTTAAGGGACTTTTACCTCCGCCGCTTGTCCGACGGCCGCACCAGCACCGCCGCCAGCAGCGAGAACACAATGGCGGCGGCGATGCCGCCGGAGGTAGCCGTCAGCCCGCCGGTGAGGACTCCCAGCCAGCCCCGCTCCGCCACCGCCTCGGCCACGCCCTTGGCCAGCGCATAGCCGAAGCCGGTCAGGGGCACCGTGGCGCCCGCGCCGCCCCAGTCCACCACATATTGGTACACGCCCACCGCCTGTAACAGCACGCCCGCCACCACATAGCCCGTCAGGATCCGCGCCGGGGTCAGCGCCGTCTTGTCCAGAATGATCTGCCCCACGGCGCACAGCAGCCCGCCGCAGAGAAAGGCATTTACATACTCCATCATGCGTCCTCCTTCGTCCGGGAAAATACCACCGCGTGGCAGATGCCGGGGATGCTCTCCCCCTGAAAGGAGCTGGTGGGACTGAGCAGCGCTCCGGTGGGCGCAAACAGCAGCCGCCGCCATCGCCCCTGCCGCATTCCCTCCAGCAGATAGCCGTTCAGCACTGCCGCCGAGCAGCCGCAGCCGCTGCCGCCGGCGTGCATGTCCTGCTTTTTCCGGTCATAGAGCAGCAGACCGCAGTCGGTATAGTTGTCCAGCGCCGTACCCTCCCGGCGGAACAGCTCCGTGAGGATATCGCTGCCCACCGCGCCCAGATCGCCGGTGACGATCAGGTCGTAGTCCTTGGGCGTGGTGCCGGTGTCCCGGAACACCGCCCGCAGGGTGTCGAAGGCGGCGGGCGCCATGGCTGCGCCCATGTTGGTCATGTCTGTTACGCCCATGTCCACGATCTGCCCCCGGGTGGCGTGGGTGATATAGGGCCCCTCCGACTGGGTACCCAGAATGCAGCATCCGGCGGCGGTGGCCGTCCACTGGGCGGTGGGGCTGCGCTGGCTGCCGTAGGGCAGGGGCGAGCGGTACTGCCGCTCGGCGGTGCAGAAGTGGGAGGACGTCTGCGCCGCGGCGATGGCGGCGCTGCCGCCGGCGATGGCTGTGGCTGCCAGCGCCAGCGTCTCGCCCATGGTGGAGCACGCGCCGTACACCCCGTAGAAGGGGATGTGGAAATCCCGCAGGGCGAAGGTGGCGCCGATATTCTGGTTCAGCAGGTCGCCGGCGAACACGCAGTCCACGTCCTCCGCCGTCAGTCCCCCCTTCTGCAGCGCCAGCCGCAGGGCGTCGGCCTGCATCTGCGCCTCGCCCTGCTCCCACGTTTTCCGCCCGCAGAAGGAATCCTCCGCCACCGCGTCAAAGTGGCCGCCCAGCGGCCCTGCGCCCTCCAGCCGTCCTACCACCGCCGCGCAGCTGATGACGCCCGGCGGCTGCAAAAACCGGCAGGTCTGGCGGCTCAAGCGTTTCATGTTCATATACCATGCACCTCGCATACAGCGTTTGCCGCGTAGTATGCGCGTTTTGCGGGAAAATATAAAAGAGCCGCGCCAGCGGCTCTTTTGCGATATTGAGAACACCGTGGGGCGGGACGTCGGGGACGCCGTCCCCTACGGACGGTTCGCCGCGCCCATGCCGTAGGGCGGGACCCATGTGTCCCGCCGCAGGTCGCGCGGTGGTTCCGGCGGGGCAATGTGTGCATCGCCCCCTACGAAATCGCAAGGGCCTGTGCAAAACGGGACGTCGGGGACGCCGTCCCCTTGCGAGAGGGACGTTTTTCAGAACACCAGCTGCACCAGCGCCATGTAGCAGGCGGTGCCCGCCAGGATGGACAGCAGCGTGTTCCGCCGCCACAGGTGCAGCCCGGCTGTCACCGCCACGGCGATGGCCTCCGGAATGCCGTGGCTGCCGCCCAGAAGGTCGGTGCTGCGCAGGCTGTATACCACCAGCAGACCCATCATGGCCGGCGGCAGCAGCTTGCCCAGATCCTCCACCGCGCGGGGCAGCTTCCTCTCCCCGGAGAACAGCAGAAACGGCGTCCAGCGGGTGATCTGGGTGGCCAGCGCCACCATGAGGATGATAACAAGGGACTGTATCGTGTCTAAGCGCATAGCTTCCTCCTTCCCGCCAGCAGGACGATCAGCGTCAGCACCATGGCCGGGATGACCATATTGTCCGCGCCGAACACAGCCAGCCCCACCACGGAGCACACAAGGCCGATGGTGCCGGGCGCACGGTTCTCCCGCTTGATGACCTGCTCGATAAACAGCACCACGAACAGCGCCGTCAGCGCGAAGTCGATGCCGGTGATGTCGAAGGTGATAAGGCTGCCCGCCAGTCCGCCCAGCATGGAGAACAGCACCCAGTACGCCCATGTGAGAAGGCTCATGGCGAAGTAGAACTGGGTGGGATCCACCTCCTCCGGCGGCTCCACCGAGGAGGACAGGGAGAAGTTCTCATCGCTGAGGGTACCATCGTTTGACAAGGGCAAACACGCCTGCCAGCGTGTCTTTCCGGCGCTTTTCGCCCTTTTCGCCTTGGCTTGCGCCAGCAAGCCTGCGTCTCAAAAAGCAAAAATCACTCGAAAATACATCGCTGGCAGGTGCGGAGCAGTTTTGCCGGAGCAGAAATGTGTCCAGACAAGAAAAGACCCGCAGAGAATACTTGCCGTATTGTCAAGGGGCTTGACGCAGTATGGGCGCATTTCTGCCCGTCAAAACCGTGTCTGCCCCTGTCAAGCGATGGTACAGATCATGAAATACCGCAGCCTGCCCAGCCCCACCGCCAGATATCCGGTCATGATGGGAATGGTGTGGGGGAATGCCGCCTTTACCGCCGCAGCGAAGCTCTTTTTCTGCATCGTATCACATCCTGCCGTAGATAGAATGCCTGCATTATATCGGAAAACTCTTTTTCCCGCAATACTGGAAATGTGACAGGAAACGGTATATAATGTAAGGACTTATTGTGACAAAGGAGCATACACCATGGAGGAAATGCGTAGCTTTGGATATATCTGCCCCGCCTGCGGCAGGGCGGTGCTGCACAGCCGCAGCGTGTTCGCCCTGAACGCGGCGGCGGCACGGATGGAGTGCGAGTGCGGCAAGGAGGCGCTGACGGCGGAGACGGACGGCCTGCGCTTCCGGCTTCAGGTGCCCTGCGGCGTGTGCGGCGGCCATCATCAGGCGGAGTGCGCCGCGGACGCGGTGCTCCGCGGCCGGGGCATCGGCCTTGCCTGCCCGGAAAAGCACGAGCTGTGCTGCTACATCGGCGAGGACGCCGAGGTGCGCCGCGCCATGGAGGGACTGGCTCTGCGGGTGGCCAAGGAGAAGGCGTCCCCCGACGAGGCGTTCACCGACAACGTCATCATGTACGAGGTGCTGTCCGAGCTGAAGGACATCGCCGGGCGCGGCGGCATCTCCTGCGCCTGCGGCAGCCACCGGTACACCATGCAGGTGCGCCGGGGCGCGGTGGATATCACCTGCGCCGACTGCGGAGGGCGGCTGCGTATCCCCGCCGCCACCGACAGCGATCTGGACGACCTGTGCTGCCGCATGACGCTGACCATTCCGGGGAAGTAACGGCTCTGCCGAAAGGAGACAACGACCATGATACAGCTTCTGAGCCGCTGGCTCATTCACGACCGGGACAACGTATCGTCCCCGGCTGTCCGCCGGGCGTACGGAACCCTGTGCGGCGCGGTGGGTATCGCGCTGAACATCCTGCTGTTTGCCGGGAAGTTCTTCGCCGGGCAGCTGTCCGGCTCCATCGCCGTCACCGCCGATGCCTTCAACAACCTGTCCGATGCCGGCTCCTCGGCGGTGACGCTGCTGGGCTTCCGTCTGGCGGGCAAAAAGCCCGACACCGACCATCCCTTCGGCCACGGGCGCATCGAGTACATATCCGGCCTGATCGTGGCGGGACTGATCCTGCTGATGGGCGTGGAGCTGGCCAAATCCTCCCTTGACAAGATCCTGCATCCGGAGGAGGTCACGTTCTCCCTGCTGGCGCTGGGGATCATGGCGGCTTCCGTGTGCGTGAAGCTGTACATGTGGCTGTACAACCGGCAGGTGGGACGCCGCATCCACTCCGCCGCCATGGAAGCCACCGCCATGGACAGCCTGTCCGACACGGCCAGCACCTTCGCCGTGCTGGTGGCTATGCTCATCGGCAAGTGGACGGGGCTGGCGGTGGACGGCTATGTGGGTCTTGTGGTGGCGCTGTTCATCCTGTTCTCCGCGTACAAGGCCGCCCGTGAGACGCTGTCCCCCCTGCTGGGGCAGGCACCCGACCCGGAGCTGGTGCGGGAGATACGGGACATCGTCCTGTCGGACGACACCGTGGTGGGCGTCCATGATCTGGTGGTGCACGACTACGGCCCCGGCCGGCTGATGATCACCCTCCATGCGGAGGTGCCCGCCCACGGGGACATCATGGCCATGCACGATGTGATCGACAACATCGAAAAGGAGCTGATGGAGAAGCTCCACTGTCACGCGGTCATCCACATGGATCCCGTGGACACGGACGACGCGTCCATCGCCCGCCTGCGGGAGCAGGTGGCGGAGCTGGTGAAGCAGGTGGAGCCGTCCCTGACCATCCACGACTTCCGGGTGGTGCGGGGCACCACCCACGATAACTTGATCTTCGACGCAGTGCTGCCCTTTTCCAGCACCATGACCCCGGCGCAGGCGGCGCAGGCCATCCGCAACCGGGTGCGCGCCATGGACGGGAACTACTACGCCGTGGTCACGGTGGAGCACAGCTACACCGACTAAAAAATATCCGTGCGCCTGCGGCGCACGGATGAGAGTCCTTATTCCCACGTCTGCCATATCTCCGGGTGATAGCCCACGGTGGCCTGCTTCCCGTTGCGGACAATGGGCGCGGCGAACAGCTCCGGATAGTCCAGCAGCTTTTCCTCCGCCGCCTGCGGGGTGATGTACGCCATGTACAGCTCCTCATACGCCCGGCAGCCCTTGTCCACCAGCGCGTCGAAGCTGCCCACGGCGGCTCTGATGGAGCGGTACTCCCCCGGCGACACGCCCTTGCTCACAAGGTCGATGTACTGGTACTTGATGCGGCGCTCCTTGAACCAGCGCTCCGCCTTCTTCGTGTCGAAGGACTTGCTTTTCCCGAAGATCTGGATATTCATGACAAACGCTCCTTACAAAAGAAATGGAGGACAGTATGGACGATACCATCCGCAGACTGAAAGAGCTGACAGACAGCTCTGACAACATCGTGTTTTTCGGCGGCGCCGGCGTGTCCACCGAGTCCGGCATCCCGGACTTCCGCAGCGTGGACGGCCTGTACCACCAGAAGTTCCGGTACCCGCCGGAGACGATGCTCAGCCACACGTTTTACGAGACGCACACGGAGGAGTTTTACGACTTCTACCGCGCCAAGATGCTGGCGCTGGACGCCCAGCCCAACGCCGCCCACCGCAAGCTGGCGGAGTGGGAGCGGCAGGGCAAGCTGAAGGCCGTCATCACCCAGAACATCGACGGGCTGCACCAAAAGGCGGGCAGCCGCAAGGTGCTGGAGCTGCACGGCAGCGTCCTGCGGAACCACTGCACCCGCTGCGGGCAGTTCTACGGCGTGGAGCGCATCGTGAACAGCCGGGGCGTGCCCCGCTGCTCCTGCGGCGGCATTATTAAGCCGGACGTGGTGCTGTACGAGGAATCGCTGGACGAGGACGTGATGGCCGAGGCCATCCACTACATCCGGCAGGCGGACATGCTCATCATCGGCGGCACGTCGCTGGTGGTCTATCCCGCCGCCGGGCTGGTGCAGTATTACCGGGGGCACAAGCTGGCGGTCATCAACAAGGGCGGCGCCGGCAGCGGCCTGGGCGCCGCCGTCACGGTGGACGCGCCCATCGGACAGGTCATGGCTCAGCTGTAATTGTAGCACGGCGCGCCGCCCGGCGCAAGAGGCGGGAAGCGTCTCCCCGCAGGGCGTTTTTCGGGCAAAGTGCGGCTTTTTCCGCTTCCCTCTTGACATTTTTCCAAAACCGTGCTACATTTGCACTGATATTGCAAACTGCGATGAAGGGGACAAGTAGCGCATCCCGTCCACGCCAAGAGAGCCGCCGTTGGGTGAAAGGCGGACGGGGCGGGAGCGGCGAAGATCACCCCGGAGCATCCGCCTGAAAGCCCAAGCCGGTAAGCGCGGACGGCACAGGGAGCCGTTACCATCTCCCCGCCCCATCCCGTGGGGAAGCGAGCGGCCGCGTCAGCGGCAACAAGAGTGGTACCGCAGAGGTCAACGAGCCTTTGTCTCTTATGGAGACAAAGGCTTTTTATATTTGCTTATAACATTATTCAGATAAAGGAGAAGCAACATGGAGTACAAAAAGACACTGAACATGCCCAAGAGCGGCTTCCCCATGCGTGCGGGTCTGGCGCAGCGCGAGCCGGACATGCTGAAGCACTGGGAGGAGATCGACCTCTACAACGAGCTGCTGAAGAAGAACGAGGGCAAGCCCCTGTTCTCCCTGCACGACGGCCCTCCGTTCTCCAACGGTGCGCTGCACATGGGTCACGCCCTGAACAAGGCGCTGAAGGACTTCATCACCCGCAGCTACGCCATGCGCGGCTACTACACGCCCTATATCCCCGGCTGGGATAACCACGGCATGCCCATCGAGTCCGCCATCATCAAGCAGAACAAGCTGAACCACAAGGCCATGA
>ENA-OURZ01002175-OURZ01002175.1-human-gut-metagenome-genome-assembly--contig:-NODE-2175-length-19057-cov-2.368856_pt1 | contig 19057 bp, 19 predicted proteins | sample MGYA00242073_ERZ509195 | MGnify/ENA primary metagenome ERZ509195 (study PRJEB26280, sample SAMEA2338837) | human gut metagenome | biome: human gut; feature: human-associated habitat; material: faeces...
AGGACAGGTTGCAACATATGGACAGATTGCAGAGCTTGCAGGCGATAAGAAGATGGCGCGTGCGGTTGGCAATGCACTTCATAAGAACCCGGATCCATTACATATTCCGTGCTACAGAGTAGTTAATTCGAAGGGAGAGCTTGCCGGGGAATTCGCATTTGGAGGAGCCGGAAAGCAGGCAGAGCTTCTTATGGCAGATGGAATTGAGGTTGTTAATGGCAGGGTTGACCTGAAAAAATATGGAATGAAATTCTGAATTACTATAATGATATATGAAATAATGCCGATATATATTAGGCATGGAAGGCGCATTTATTCAATGGATTGAAGCTGTTGGATGAATGCGTTTTTTATTATTTGCCACTTGGACCTTTCTGGAAAGTGGCGCGGCTGCGACTGACTGAGCGGCTGCAGAAAGGAGAATACATGAATATTAACACACAAATGAGGTATGGTGCTTATTCAGAGTACAGTTTCAGAACAACCAAAACTGGCAAAGGTGACACCGGTTTTGAAGAATCTATGAAGCCGGACAATAATATCCAGTACAAATCATTAGGAATTGGCTTCTTAAATGTGGGGGATACCGGCTACGGAATGAGGGCAACCCAGATTATTAATCCGGACAGTGAGGACACGATTGTAAGAGTAAGCATTGCACTGGGTGGAAATGAATTCAGGGATTATGATGTTAATCTTTCCGAGATAGATCCATCCAATGCAAGTGCTGTGGAAATGTTTGCATACTGCCAGTATGCAGATTCAACCAGTGAAGGTTCATACAAATGGGGAAGCTGGAATGCCTTAAAACATTTGTCAGATGATATGGCATATTCATACAATTCACTGGATGAAGCTTTAACTGAAAAGAAAAACTGGAATGCTGCACTGGCTGGCTCAGGTATTGAACTTGAAAATGAGGCAACGGGTAAAAGATATTTTGTAGGAGATCTCATTGAAATGCTCAAACAGCAGTATGAGCTTACAGCAGACGATCTTGAGGAAAAGGACTGGCGGGATATGTCAGACAAAGAATGGGAAAAGCTTTTAAACAGTTTTGACCAGAATATTGATGCAATCAAGGATAAAATCAGAAAGCTTAAGGAAGTTCAGAATGAAGCAGCTTCTAAGGCAGCAGCTAATGCACCGGCAGGACAGAAGGCAAATGCGGCTTCAAGCGCAGCACAGAGTGCAGCAGCCAATGGATTCGCATCTGATGTAAAGACTGAGGATGAAGAATGGATAGAAGAAAACAGTTGGACATATGATATGAAAACAGAGGATCAGACAATTCTTCATAAAGCAGCTATTGCCAATGAAAAAGCACAGGACAGCCTTAGCAAGTCTCAGGAGCTTATGCTTACAGGAGACACAACAGAAGGTGTAAGCAAGACAGAAGGTGCAACAGAAAGTGCATCATGTGATGATGAATCAGGAGAGAAAGTGTGGACAGTTACTGCATATACCGAGCAGGGAATTACATGTAAGGAATTTAAGGACGGAGTAGGCACACTTTTGTGGCAGATTGATTTTAAAAATCCGACAGATTACAACAAGGTTATGGATTACCTCGATAACGAAAAAGAAGAGGATATATTAAAGTATGCCAGGGATAAGGAATTCTGGGAGAAGCTTATCTGGGGGTAAGATAGACTGAAATAAAAGTAAAATGGACTTTCTGCACGGTAAATCCGTGGGAAAGTCCATTTTATTATTACTTTATCACCAGCACCCTGTCGGTATCATCACCATCAACTTTAGCAAATTTCTTAGCAGTGAATGAATCGGCGGAGCATTTGCCAATGTAACTTTTTACGCCAGTGACAGGATATATCCGCCACATGTCTCGTCCCAGTTACATACAACACCATAGCTTACACCATCATGTCCTCCGTACTTTCATAATGGATATATTATAGCATATTTTGTAAAAATGTTTTATAATAAAAACATTAAGTATTTGAAACGGAGATTGTTATGTGGAAGATAAAACAGATATTTGACGGAGATTATGGGTGTGAAGAACTTGCAGAAGGGCAGACACCCAGGGTTTCTGTTATGCTTGTTGATGAAGCTGGCGCTAAGAAATATATTACAGTAGAAGATAAATGGCTTACTGATAACGGACTTGATGAAGGTTCAGTGTGGCCGGAGGATACAGATGAATAGATCGACAAATGCTGCTAAATATGCAGCTATTATAATGTCGCTGATAGTTACTGTGACGATGGTGTCAGGCTGTAAAAAGAATAATACTGATGTTTCATCTGAATTGAATAAATCGGACATTGAAGAAACAAGTCAGGATATGACTGGAAGCGGAATCGAGGATTCAGATGCAGGCAGTCAGTCTGCTGAGGAGACAGCAGAAACAGAAAGCACAGAGCAGACAGGAAGCGATTTTGAAGGGAATACAGAACAGATTGAAACAGATGCAGGGCAGGAGGAGATGCAGGATCCATATATAAGACAGAAAGAACCATATACCGGAGTCCCTGTATATGAGAATCTGGAACACATTTATATGAATACAACATGGGAATATGCGGACCATTCTGCTATAAGTGATGGCTATGCTGTTCTTTATAAAGCGTCAGGTCAGAGAAAGAACATTGTTGTCGGAGTTAATGCCGGGCATGGAACGGCAGGAGGTTCGGCGGTCAGAACATTGTGCCATCCGGATGGTTCTCTTAAGAGTACAGGAGGCAGTACGGCGGCTGGCGCTGCGACAGCAACGGCGGTGTCAGGCGGAATGACATTTTATGACGGGACACCAGAGAGCGAAGTAACACTTAAGATGGCAGAGATTTTAAGAGATAAACTTCTGTTAGAAGGAGATGATAAGGGATTCATCAGATGTACAGCTTGATAATGTGGCAAGAACTGTAATATGTAACAATGTTGCAGACTGTCATATATCATTGCACTGGGATGGTGATGGACTTTCATACGATAAGGGATGCTTTTATATAGCAGTTCCCGATGCAATTAAGAATATGAGTCCTGTGGCAGACCACTGGCAGCAGCATGATTCACTTGGGGCATCACTTGTTGACGGACTTCGTGGACAAGGTGCAAAGATTCATGGTTCTGGAAGCATGGCGATAGATCTGACACAGACATCATACAGTACAGTTCCGTCAGTTGATATGGAACTTGGGAATGCAAGCTCAGACCATAGTGATGAAACATTAGAAATGCTTGCCAATGGACTTGTGAATGGCGTTGGTGCATTTTTGGGATATTAATAACTGGTATTCACATTTGAATTGATAGAAGTTACTTCAGGGGAAGGATGTCTTGAACTTATGGAGAATAATTACAATGATACACATTACAGCATGCTTTTTGAGAAAGCTGATAAAGCATTGTATTCAGCCAAGGAAGCAGGAAAGGGAAGACACCATTATCTGCTGAGGCAGTGACAAGACGCGCAAGGGCATTGGGTGCAGCAATTTAATTAAGAATTTAATTAGCAATATTTTAAGGAGAACAATAATGGATAAGAAAACACAGATTATAGCAGTAGCAGGAAAAGGTGGAGTTGGTAAGACTTCTTTAGCGGGAGTTATTGTAAAGCTTCTTGTTGAGGCACACCCAGATAAGAAGATACTTGCGATTGACGCTGATCCGGCTGTAGGACTTTCTACAGTGCTTAATGTTGAGGTTGATAAGACTATAGATGATATAAGAAAAGAAGTAATCAAGAATGTTGAAGACGGGGATACCAAGACTGCTGTGGAGTTACTTGGAGAAGCCAAATACGAGATAATGGATGCAGTTGTTGAACAGGATGGATATGCATTTATCGCAATAGGAAGACCTGAGACAGCAGGCTGTTACTGCAAGATTAATTCATATCTTAAAGAAGTTATCACAATGCTTTCAGATAAGTTTGATTATGTTGTAATTGATGGAGAAGCAGGAATAGAGCAGATTAACAGAAGAGTTATGGAGAAGGTTACACATCTGCTGCTTGTTACTGACGCAAGCAAGAAGGGATGCCAGGTTGTGCAGACAATCAAGAAAGTTGCAGATGAGCTTGTGATGTATGACAGAATCGGAGTCATCGCTAACAGAATACCGGATATGGAGGTTGCGAAGCTTATGGATATCGGCGGCCTTGAGCTGCTTTCAGTAATACAGAGCGATTCCAAGCTTGCGCAGGCAGATGTTCTTGGTGAAAATGTATTCAATCTCCCTGATGATGCGATTATTGTTGAGGGTGCAAAGAAAGCCCTTGTTAATATGGGAATATTGTAAGAGGAGGCAAATGTGAAGGATTTAGCTAATCTGTATTATTTTGAGAAGCTTTTGGAGGACGTGAATAACGACCTTGTAAGGCAGGCACAGGCTAAAGGTGATATTGCAATCGGTGCAGTCTGTTTTCAGATACCGGAGCCGCTTATTAATCTGTCGGGCAGTTTTTCGGTAAGGCTGCGTGCACCCCGTACAGGTTCTATAGAGATGGGTACATATTACATGAGCAGTATGCTATGTGAGGGATGTCGTGCGATATTAGAGAGAGCAATTGAGGGTGGATTTAACTTTCTTGACTGTATAATTGCGCCGGATGCATGTGCGCAGATGAACAGGTGCGTAGAGAATATTGAGAGACAGCACCTTATAGAGAAGGAAAAATTCTTTGTGGAATATTCAGATGTTCCGATGAAGAATGATGAGACGGCGTTAAGACATTTTGTTAAGCAGATGAGACTTCATGTGCTTGAACCGCTTAATAATACATATGGAATAGACATATCAGATGATGCACTTAGAAAGTCAGTAGAATTGCAGAATAAGATAAGCCGGCTTATAAGAAGCATCGGTGATTACAGAAAAGAAGATAATCCAAGAATTACTGGGTATGAATTCGCGGTTCTGTGTCTTGCAACCTACTGCTGCCCGAAAGAGGCACTTATAGAAAAGCTCGAAGAAACACTTGAGGAGCTTAAGACGCGTGAACCTGATAAAAAATGTAATTACAGGGCAAGGGTAGTAATGGTTGGTTCAGAGATTGATAACCCTGAGCTTATAAAGCTTGCGGAGGAAGCAGGCGCACTGGTTGTGGCTGACAGATTCTGTTTTGGTTCACTTCCGGGAAGAGATGAGATTATTCTTAACGATACAGAGGATGTTCTTACACAGATATGCAGACAGTATATGAAGTGGGGACAGTGTCCAAGATTCATGAATACAGAAAAGATTATCGAGAGACAGGAGTATGTTGACGCAATAGCTAAAGAGTATAAGGCGGATGGCCTTATATATCAGCAGATTAAATTCTGTGATTACTGGGGCTATGAGAGGGCTTCGGCATTCCATGTCATGAAAGAAAAATACGGCTATCCGGTTCTTTCAATTGACAGACCTTATGCTGTCGGAACTTCAGGACAGTTAAGAACGAGAATACAGGCATTTGTTGAGAGTCTTGAGATTAAGCGTATCAATGCAGGAAGGAAATTATAAATATGTCTAAGAATATAGGAAGCGAGCCACTCGGCAGATTCTATATAGGCAAAAAGCCGAAGAGAAGAAGAGAATGGCGCGGATTGAAGGATACATGGTACGACTATGTAAGGTGGCTTGGATACTGGAAGACTTTAATTACATTTATAATAAAACCTAATAACATGAAGGGATTCTTCAGATACCGCTGGATGATTAATTATCTTGCATTGCCTGATTTCATGGACAGGCATACCGAGGGCATGAGAGGAACTCAGCTTAGAATGGCGCATCAGGCACTGGGACTTATCGTTACTGATATATGCGGGATGCTTGGACAGATATTTAAGGCAGACCCGGCTATCGGCAATGATAAGAAGCTAAACAGCAAGATTGTCCTTTTTGATGAAAATATGATGAGTACCCTGATGGGAGGTTTTCCTAACCTTACATGGTTGTCAGTGGAAGTTCCTGCAGTGTATACAAGCTCGATGATGTCACAGGACGGAGTAAGCTATTATGTTGACGTTACACACCAGTATGGTGTGCCATCAGATGTCTGTCCTATGCCGGCAGCTGAGCTTGGTGTTGCATTGGCTGATGATTTCCCACTTATAGGCTGCTGTGCCGTGCAGTGTAATACGACATGTGACGGAAGCCTTATGGGTAACGGGATTGAAGCAAGGTCATTTAAGATTCCTACATTTCAGCTTGCTGTGCCAATAAGACACAGGCAGGAAAGCGTACAGGAGTATGCGGCAGAAGAGGTTGTCAATGCAATCCATTTCATAGAGGAACAGACTGGAGAGAAGTTCGACTGGGATGCATTCTTTAAGAGTATGAAGCGGTTTAATGCAGAGACAGAGGAATTCTTAGAGTGGATGGAGATTTCCAAGACAGATTATCCGCAGGTTATGGGCGTAACGCTTGCACTCTACAGATATGGTGTATATCAGGCTGCCGGTGGAAGAAATCAGGCATTCCTTGATATGGATAAGAAGCTTACTAAGATGGCACTTGATGCATATAAGAGTAAAGAGATGGCGGCGAAGGAGTACCGCCACAGAGCCATGACATGGGGCGTTCAGGCTGCATATTATACGGCACTCCCAATCTGGCTTCTTAACTGCTGGGGTGTTGTAACTATTGCAGATATGTTAAGTATGGTGTCTACAGAGATGGTCAACACAGAGGATAAGCACCAGGCAATGTTAGACCTTGCATATCTGTATGAGAACATGATTATGAGAAACCGCTCTAACGGCGGTTATGAGACAGGTGTAGAGGCACTCTGGCGTTTCTGCGAAATGTTTAATATTGATATAGTAATCATGTATGTTCATATGGGCTGCAAATCAATGTCAGGATATCATGGTCTATTTGAGGAAGAAGCGAGAAAACATGGAATTCATTTAATATGGGTAACGCACAATCTTATGTGTCCTGAGGATGGAACAAGAAGAGACATGAGAACGGAGATTAACAGATATATGAGAACTGTTTTCAGGGAAGAACCGCTTGACCCGTCACTTGAGGATTTTGACGATTCTAAGAGCTGGTAAGAAGTGTGTATGCTGCATACGTGGCAGGAAAGGATAGCAGAATGAAATATTTCGGTGGTTGTGACGCAGGAAGTACATATACCAAATGCGTAATTATAGATGAGAATGGAAAAATCGCAGCTGCGGTTACTAAGAGAAGCAGGATTAATCCTGTACTTAGTGCGAAGGATGCACTTGACGAGGCTGTAAGCCAGGTTGACGGTTTAAACAGCGCAGAGGAGCTTACATATCTGATTGGTACGGGTTACGGAAGAAACAAAGTACCGTTTGCAGATGAGAATATATCAGAGATAAGCTGTCATGCTATGGGAGTTCATGTGACTGCCCCATCGGTTAAGGCGATTATTGATATCGGTGGTCAGGATGTTAAGGGAATTGCGATTGACACTGATGGAACTGTGCTTAATTTTGCGATGAATGACAAATGTGCAGCAGGAACGGGAAGATTTTTTGAATCTATGGCAAGAGCATTTGAGATGTCTTTAGATGAATTTTCTAATCTGTCACTTACGGCGAAGAACGTGATTCCAATAACAGCACAGTGCGCGGTATTTGCAGAGAGTGAGGTTATCTCGTTAGTGGGCGAGGGTAAGCCTATGGAAGAGATTGCAGCAGGAATACAGTTATCGGTTGCCAAGAGGTGCTTTGTTATGGCTAAGAAAGCCGGTGCGGCTGACAGCGTTACACTTACAGGCGGATGTGCCAAGAATGAAGGTTTGAAGAAAGCAATAGAAAAGGTGCTTAAGATTAATGTAGTTGACCTGCCGACAGACCCACAGCTTATGGGAGCATTAGGGGCTGCAGAATATGCAAGACAGAAGGGAAGTAATGTATGATATTATTAAAAGTGTTGGCTATTATAGCAATCGTTTTGGTTGCATTGTTTCTTCTGACTCTTGTTATATATTTCTTTAATCTTGATATGAAATTTGCGGCAGCTTTAATCAAGCCGCTTACTGCGTATTATAACTGGTCAAAGAACAGGCGTGAGGCAAAGAAAAAGAAAGAACAGGATACACAGAAGGAATAGCAGGAAGGGTAGAAACAGCCTATGGATTTATATGATATAGAGATAAGAAAGCTTATATCCATGCTTGAAAGCCACGGGGCAAAGAGACTTCCATTACAGAAAGAATGGGAGATGACTGAGAAAGAGAATCTTATCCTTAAAAGTGAGATGGCTTATGAGCTTGGCGGTGGAAGCAATCAGGCAGTGAGTTCCATTGCATTTACGCAGGATGAGAAACTTGTGCCAGAAAATGCTGTGTATCTTGTTGGAGATGATCTAACATCAGGAATGATATCTCATACGCAAGAATTACTGTAATCAGGCTGGATAGTGAATATATTAAGAATCATGATGATAATGCACTGTATGCTTCAATGAGGGCAACTGATTATGTAAGATACCATGCATTTCCTAAAGGATATATGATGAGAATATCAGCTGTCAGGGAAAGAGAACCGGTGAGAGTGAGTAATGAAGCAGTTTCACATGGGATTAACTTTGCAGCGGTAGGACAGGGGTTTATCAATGCATATAGGAAGCGTCCTGAGGTTGAGGCTGTAAGCATATATTTTGTCACAGACCAGAAGATAGATTATACATTTTTAAAGAATGGGGCTCACAGATGTGAGCAGATAACAGATTCGTTAAACAACATATTTAACGGTCTTACGATGGATTGTTCTACTTGCTTAAGCAGGGAATTATGTGATGAGATAGACGGGCTTCGACAATTACATATGAGTATTTTGTGAAAATACTGTGAAAATACCTTGAAAAAAATTAGAATTAGGAATAATATTAATTAGATAACAATAGGGAACAATTAAACATATTGTACAAATGATGCGTATGGAAAGGTGGGAGTTATAAGATGTTTAAGAAAATGAATAACAAGAAGATAAAGGGGCGTTTGGACTATGTATTCAGACTGATAATTATATCATTTTCCGTAGTTGCAGTTGTTATATGTGTAATGATGATTTATATGTCTATGGATTACCGCAGGGTGTTGACGCGTTATGCGTTCCCTCAGGGAGATATTGCTACAGCTATGTCTGAGGCAGCAGAGATAAGAGGCGCTTCAAGAGGAGTTGTAGGATATGATTCAGTAAGTCTTATCAACTCAATGAAACAGCAGCATGATGAGCATGTCGAAGCATTTGAAGACAAGCTTGAACAGATAAGACCTTTAATGTCTAGTAAGGCTGGCAAGGAATGTATGGACAAGATTGATAAGGCATGGGCTGAATATAAGGAGATTGATGAGCAGGTTATAAAGCTGGGAGCTACAACAGATGCTAATCAGTCAATGAAGGCACAGACGATGATGCAGAAAGAGATGGCACCTAAGTATGAGGCACTTGATAATGCACTTAATGAACTTATGGACACTAATGTTGCTAAAGGTAATGCAGAAAAATTAAAGCTTGAAATATTACTTAAAATAGCAATTGTTGCGGCAGTTGGAATTATAGCTGCGGTAGTTGTTGTTGCTTCTAAATCAGCACGTGCGATTGCAAAGAGTATAGAAGCTCCATTAGATGGAATGATGGCCAGATTCGAGACATTTGCACAGGGAGATCTTGATTCACCATTCCCTGAAGTTGAGACTAAAGATGAGATATCCGATCTCATAGATAGTGCACATGCTATGGCAGAAAGATTACATAATATTATCAGTGATGCCGGAAGACTTATGGGAGAGATGGCAGATGGTAATTTCGCTATCGCAACCGAACATGAAGATCAGTATACAGGCGCATTTAATGCATTGTTACTTGGAATTCGTAACATGAACCGTCAGATGAATTCAACATTAAAGGGTGTTGAAGATGCTTCTAAACAGGTGGCAGAAGGTTCAGCTAATCTTTCGGACGCTGCACAGTCGCTTGCAGAAGGTGCAACAGATCAGGCTGCAACGGTTGAAGAGATGCAGGCAACCATTAATGATCTTAATGAAGGTATACAGAAGACAGCAGAACAGCTGGAAAGTTCATATAAAGAAGCAGAGAGATATGCTGATACAGCAGAAAACAGCAGAGAAAGCATGGAAGCTCTTATGGGGGCAATGGCTCGTATCAGTGAGGCTTCTGAGAAGATTGGCAATATCATTTCAGAGATTGAAAGCATTGCAAGCCAGACGAACCTTCTTTCACTTAATGCTTCCATTGAGGCTGCAAGAGCAGGTGATGCAGGAAGAGGATTTGCAGTAGTTGCTGATCAGATTCGTACACTTGCAGAGCAGAGTGCTAAGTCAGCGGTAGATTCAAGAAATCTTATAGAAGCTTCTATCTACGAGGTAGGAGAAGGTAATAAGATTGCAGCTAAGGCATCTGATTCACTTAAGGAAGTCGTTGATGGTGTTCAGTCTATCGCAGAGAATGCCAAGAAGATGAGCGATGTATCTACAAGTCAGGCTGCAGGTATGGAGCAGGCGGATGTTGCGATTGCAAGAATTGCAGAAGTTGTACAGGCTAATTCAGCGACATCACAGGAGACATCGGCTACAAGTGAGGAACTTACAGCACAGGCTACAACTCTTAGTGAGATGGTTGCACAGTTTAAGTTAAGAAATGATTTATAATTACATATGTAAAGATTATTTAAGGAGCTGTTATCGTTGTGATAGCAGCTCCTTATTATATACATGTATTTGTTATCAGACCTGGATAATTTAATTAAAAGAGTTCATTTACCATGTCTGCTGTGTATGAGACGCTTGTGGCATGCTCAACCTCAATCATATAAAGCGCATGTGCTGCTAAATGTTCTGCTGCCTGTTCAAGGTCTCTGATACCTGTAGTGTCCTTACAGTAATCAAGAACAGCGTCAAGTCCGTCATCAAGCACCAGGCACTCATCTTCGTGAAGTCCGATTCTTTTAAGAACCTTAGGAAGTGAATATTTAAGGAATATTGTCTTTTTCTCTTCTCTTGTGTAATCAGGAATATCAATTACTGCAAATCTTGAAAGAAGTGGTGCACTTATCTTTTCCTTATCATTAGCTGTGGCGATAGGATATACGCCTGAAGTTGGGATAAGACACTCCATATAATTATCAGTGAATCCAAGATTATCAAGGAGTGTAAGGAGTACATCCGCAGGGTTGGCATTACCATTGCTTGAAGTTGCCTTATCAAGCTCGTTGATGATGAACACAAGGTTAGATTCACCAGCCATGTTAAATGCTTCCATGATAATACCAGGCTTTGCGTTTGAATAGATTCTTGATGAACCTGTGAGCTGTTCTGCATCATTAATAGAACTCATATCAAGTGTTGTCCATGGCATCTTAAGAATCTTTGCAACAAGATATGCTATCTGTGACTTTCCTGTACCAGCTGGTCCTACAAGAAGTATTCCATATGAAGGAAGTGTATGTGTACGGTTAATCTGTATAACTGTTTCTATAATACGCTGCTTAACCGACTCCATTCCAAAAAGCTCCTCATCCAGGATTCTTCTTGCCTCAACAGGATCTATTGATTCAAAGTAGTTGCTCTTCCACTTAATGTTAAGCATGATAGAAAGTGCTCTCTGGGCATGCCTCTTTTCCTCTGGTGTTACCTCACTTGAACGTGCCACTGCAAGGTTACGTCTTGCCCACAGCCTTATGTTTTCAGGAAGTGTCATACCAGCACAGTTAAGAAAATCTGAGATACTTGTTATACTTGTAAGCTTCATACTGTCACCCGACTCATCAAGATCCTCGTCAGTATTTTCAGCTACTATACTGCTTTCAAGCAGTCTTTCTATCATATACTGAAGAAAGCCATCCTCTGATGAGAGCTTCTGACTGTTGTTGAATGCTATTTCCTGGATGCGGTATACCGCATATCCTTCTTCTGTATTCTCACCTGTAAGTTTAACCTTTATACGGTTCTCACCAAGCCATTTGATAAGTGCCGTAAAACGTGCATCGACCCTGAGTATATTGCTTAATATATTCGCATCCTCCATCTGGAATTCAAATGCTGTTTTTTTATAAGGGTTGGCAAACATTCCTACTGAGTTGTTCTCCCACTTACGTTGTTCATTATCAAGAACTAATATAGGATGTTCTTTAGTTGCTTTATTATTATCTGAATTAAATGTTGTGTATGTACATTCAAATGTTGATGAATTAGATGCATTCTTAAAATCAAATACTGGCATAATGTATACTCCTGTCTTTTTTATTATGGTACTGTTAATACTTTCATAAAACTCTTATCTATATGCATATACGCATGCAAAAGCAGCGATTTATAACCAAAACCACTGCTTCATCATATAATAACACATTTTTTAACAGGTGAACACCTTTACCTGAATATATATCTTATCCTTTTATCAAACTTCTCTCCTGCCCTGCACACTGGACTTACGAAGTTGCTGTGATTGATAGCATCCGGATAATACTGCGGCTCAAAGCATACACCATCACGCTCTGAATATATGTGTCCATTCTTTCCTGCAACATTTCTTTTCTTATTGCTTATAAAATTACCTGTATACATCTGCATGCCTGGATAATCTGTCTCAATACTCATCTGTATGCCTGATATATCACCCGTAACGTCTACGATTCTATGAAGGCTGCCCGACTCATCAGTTATCCAGTTATGATCATAACCATTTGCATTGTTTAACTGGTCATAATCTGCATCTATATCCTTTCCTATGGTCTTTCCATGTCTGAAATCCATAGGTGTGTCTGCTACATCACATATCTTTCCCGTCGGTATGGCATCTGTGCCAGCCGGTGTAAATCTGTCTGCATATATAACAAGCTTATGATCATATATTTTTCCACTACCCTCACCATTTAAGTTAAAGTAGCTGTGGTTAGTCATATTAATAATGGTATCTTTATCCGGAACACCTTCATATTCAATCTCAAACTCATTATCAGACAGAAACCTGTATGTAATATACACTATAAGATTACCCGGAAATCCCTGGTCACCATCCCTGCTGTTAAGCACAAATGTCACACTGTCATCATCTGAATCTGCATACTTCCACTTTCTGCGGCAGTATGCAGAAAAACCACTATGTATTGTATTCTCACCATCATTACATTCAAGCTGATACTCTTTGTTGTTTATGATAAAATATCCTTTAGCTATTCTGTTAACACATCTTCCGATATTACATCCCATATTATTGTCGGAATCATTCTCATATCCATATACACTATCATATCCAAGAACAATATCGCGCCACTCTCCGGCTTTATCTTTAACACACAGACTTACAAGTGTTGTACCATAATCTATTATGCCAAGCTTTATTGCTTCTGTTTCAAGCTTATACATAGTTATCTCTTCACCTTGTGTTGTCTTTCCAAATGTTCTTATAGACATATTCATACTATCATCATCCCCCCATACATCCTGAAATACTATATATTATTTCATAAAAGGTTAGATAATCTACTTAGTTCCAAATATTCTATCTCCTGCATCACCTAGTCCAGGGCAGATATATCCGTTTTCGTTAAGCCTCTTATCAAGCTGTCCTACATATATCTGTACATCCGGATGAGCCTTATGAAGTCTTTCAAGTCCTTCCTCAGCAGCCAGAATACACATAAACTTAATCTTCTTACCACCATGCTTCTTTATCTGGTTGATAGCATCTATGGCTGAACCTCCTGTTGCAAGCATAGGATCTGTTACGATTATAAGTCTTTCTTCGATTGGCTTAGGAAGCTTACAGTAATATTCATGTGGCTCAAGTGTTTCTTCATCCCTGTACATGCCTATATGTCCAACCTTTGCTGTTGGAACAAGAGCAAGTATACCTGAAACCATGCCAAGTCCTGCCCTTAATATTGGTACAACAGCAAGCTTTCTTCCTGCTATCATAGGTGTCATACACTTTTCAATAGGTGTTTCAACCTCTACATCACAAAGTATAAGATCGCCCATGGCTTCAAACCCCTCAAGCATAGCTATTTCTTCTACTAACTTTCTGAACTCATTAGTACCTGTATTCTTATCACGAAGAAGTGATATCTTATGCTTGATTAATGGATGCTCAAATATTGTAATATTTTTTTCCTCTTTAAAATTCATAGTAATCTCCATTCTTTTAAATGTTATTTTTATAATATTTCGTATTTTCTGTTTTATTAATGATATATATAAATTATCATCAGTATTACTTTTCATCTGTATTGCTTACATATACCCCACGGCTCTGGTCACCTTCTGGATTAACACCAAAGTTATAATCATTGCCTGGTAATACTGCGTTAAGAACTATACCTGCTATTGCAGCTATGGCAAGTGCTGTAAGTGTGATATGTGTTCCTGCTATTGTGAATGTAAGACCATTAGAGAAACCAAGTCCACATACGAATATAACGCCCGCTATTATAAGATTACGCGACTTTGTAAGGTCTACCTTGTTCTCTACAACATTTCTTACACCGATAGCTGATATCATACCATAAAGCATAAATGAAACACCGCCTATAATAGCTGCCGGCATAGTTGATATAACTGCTGAAAACTTAGGTATGAAAGACAGCACAATCGCAAGCCCTGCCGCTATTCTTATGACTCTTGGATCATATACCTTTGAAAGCTCAAGTACACCTGTGTTTTCTCCATATGTTGTATTAGCAGGTCCACCTAATAAACCTGCAAATGCAGTAGCAAGTCCGTCACCCATAAGTGTACGGTGAAGTCCTGGATCGGCAATAAAGTTTTGATCTACAGTTGCTGATATAGCTGACATATCTCCGACATGCTCCATCATAGTTGCTATAGCTATAGGTGCCATAACAAGTATTGATGTTATATCAAACTTGCATAACTGGAACTGTGGAATACCAATCCAGCTTGAAGATGATATAGAGGCAAAGTTAAGTATAGCTGAGCCATCCGGATTAGTAACTCCAAATGCATTGAGTATAAGTGCAAATACGTAAGATATTACTACACCCATAAGAATAGGTATAATCTTAAACATGCCTTTTCCCCATATGTTAAACACGATAATAACTGCCAGTGCAACTATGGCAAGAAGCCAGTTAGTTGATGCGTTTGATATGGCTGATGAGGCAAGTGAAAGTCCTATACATATGATGATTGGACCTGTTACTACCGGTGGAAGGAATCTCATAACCCTGTTAACACCTACAATCTTGAATATAAGTGCTGCCACAAGATACAACACACCTGCAACGACTATGCCTCCACATGCATATGCTGCCTTTTCGTTGGCACCCATACCTGCATACATTCCACTGTTTAAGTTGGCTACTGTATAGAAGCCACCTAAAAATGCAAAAGATGAGCCAAGAAATGCTGGCACCTTAAGCTTTGAACACACATGGAATATAAGTGTTCCTACCCCTGCACAAAACAGTGTGACAGAGACAGTGAGTCCCCTTGTTAATGGTTCGTTACATGCTGTCTGAAAGTAACCTGCTACAAGGATAGGCACAAGAATAGTTGCACCAAACATTGCAAACATATGCTGTATACCAAGTATAAGCATCTTAGGAATACCTAACTTTCGTGCATCACGAACAATAGTCTGATTGTTTTCGTTCATTTGTTTACTCCTTTGTTACGTAATCTCATTTTAGTCTTTTAACGCTAACATCATTATTATAATAACATATAGCCTGCTAACTTAAAAGTTGTGTCTTGATTTTTCTTTTTGCCATTTTTTTCTTATACTTTCTTTATTTTATTATGTAAATATGATAAAATATATTGGATTTTTTTAACAGCAATAAATATATTATAAAGAAATGGGGTTTTATTATGGCTAAACCATCACCATCCAGAAGTGATTTAAAATATTTGTTTAAACCAACTGTAAGCCTTTCAAAAGCTGAACGGAAAAAAAAGAAGCGGGGATTTGCTCTTGCTGCTGGACTTCTGCTGGCTTTAGTACAACTTGTCCTTACAGTACTCTTCCAGATTACAATATTCAGGCTTGACATGCTTCCTGCCAAATATCTTATTGTACTGAATATTATTCTCATACTTGTCTTTTTATATGATTTGACATCACAGTTTTCAAGATCTCACATTCTTGGTAAACTTATATCAATATTGCTTTCAGTTCTGATACTTTTTTCATACCTCTTCACATCAAAGTTTGATTCGGTATTATCTAAGTTTGGGAACGCTGACACCACTGTTGATATTGTCGATGTATGTGTGCTTGCAAGCGACAAAGCAGCCAGTCTGTCAGATACTGTAAACTATAAGTATGCTTATAACTCAGTTGCAGCAAGTGAGAATGTACCAGCTGCCATAGACAGCATCAAGTCAGAAACTGGACACACCTTAGACATTACACAATACAACACATGGAATGAGCTTATAGATGCTTTTTATGCCGGAAAAAAGGTCCAGGCTATAGTTATTAATCATTCGATGATCAACATGATTTCACAGGATTATGAAAACTTTGAAAAGGACATTAAGATTATTAAAACATACCGTTACGAAAAAGAGGTTGAACTCGATACCGCCAATATCAACGTTAAAAAGGATCCTTTTATCATATATGTATCAGGTATATCAAGTGATGATGGTGCTGATACCAAGCTTTTAGACAACGCACTTAGTGATGTTAACATACTTGCAGTGATCAACCCTGAAAGCAAGCAGGTATTACTCGTTACTACTCCAAGGGATTCTTATATACAGATATCCAACAACAAGGGTGTTACCGGATATGATAAGCTGACACATGCCGGCAATTATGGTGTACACCGGTCTATGGAAGCACTTGAGAAGCTATATGGAATTGATATTGACTATTATGTAAAGATTAACTTCCTTGGAAGTAAATCTATCGTTGATGCACTAGGGGGAATAACTATTGATTCCGAAGTAGAATTCACTAACGGACATGATGCCGCTCCTGTCGCATACCACTTTGTCAAAGGTGAGAATGAATGTGATGGCGATATGACTATAGCATTTGCAAGAGAACGATATGCCTTCCTTGCTGGTGACTTCCAGCGAGGTCGTAACCAGATGGCTGTTATCAAAGGAATTATACAAAAAGCTACATCACCAGCAATACTTACAAAATATTCTGCTGTTATGGATGCTGTAAGTGACCTTTTCCTTACCAACATTCCTAACAAGGCCATAACAGACCTTGTCAAAATGCAGCTGGGAAATAACACTCCATGGAACATACAGTCTTACGGAATAAACGGTGATACAGATGAATACAGACATCTTGAGGTTGTTGGTGCATACAACGCATCCATAGTTCTTCCTTATGCAGATGATATTAAAAATGCATCAGCCATGATAAACAAGGTCCTTGCAGGAGACATATTTGACGTAGAAGAATATGTAAACGAACATGAATCTTCTACAGAAACACTTGATCCATATCCTAATGGTTCATCTAAAAACAGTTCTTCTGCTAAGACTTCAACATCCACAAAAAAGACACAATAACAGATATATAAAAACGGATATCGTATGTTAAACATCAGTGCCAACTTATGCTTAACATACGATATCCGTAATTTTATTTATTCTTTTCTGCTTCATCAACTATCTGATATACATTTATTTTGAATCTGTCCTCTGGACTTACACCTACAAACCTACAGCCATAGGTGGTATATTTGTCCTGTTCGTTTCCTTTCCTTACTATCTCTATGACAGTAGCTATTGATTCTTTATTAGCCAGAGTTATGATTGTATCATAATATGAATTCAGCTTAAATTCATGCTCAGACTTAAATGCAATACCATCCTGTGAAATATCTATCACATGAACCTCAACAGATTCTGGAGAAAACCCTGATACAAAGTTATCCCCAAGCTGTCTGATTGATATCTCCACACTTATATCGGTTCTTCTTGACTTTCTTTTTTCAATAGTCATTCATATATCCTCCTCTTATGTAATGACTGCTTTCATAGCAATAAACCTTTTACCATAAATAATTGTAAATCAAATTATTTATAATTACAAGTATATTTATACAAGATTCAACTTACAAAATCTTTACTCTGTTATACAAGATAAGGAAGCTGGGCTTTTGCTATGCCTTCTGCTAACACTCTTAACTCAAAATGTGTATTTTCTGGAAGTTCTCCATTATACGTTACCTCTTTTAATAACATTTCTGATACCTCTCCTGGTTCTAAGGCAGATATATAATAATAATATCTGTCATTAATATCTCCTGATAAAGAATCTTTATATATCCATTTTGCCTCAGTTTCCTGTGATGATGTCTCAGCCACAACTCCATCTGCTAATATATAATCAACCTTTCCTCTCATATCAAGTGGTACTGTCTGGCCAGCTATATTATCTTTCTTATTCTGCTCGTTATCATCATATACAAGCACCGGAACAAACCTAACTCTCACAACTGTATCTGTAGTCGGATAATCCTGCGAGGTTATATTCTTTACAGCGACCTCTTTAGCCGCCGTTCTCATATTTTCACTTATACGCTCATACACGTTAGAATTATTTGAATCTTCTAATATCATTTCCTTATTTTTATTTTTTTCAACAATTCCTATGTTGACACATGCTCCCTTAAAGACATTATCAACAGCTTTAGTCCTGGTTTTTAACGAAGCATAGGTTACTCCTGTGACTAGAAGCATAACAGCAGCAAGAAGTCCAGCTGATACTGTTATTTTCTTTACTATATTAATCCTTTTCACACCATATCCCCCTTTCTATACTGCAGCACCTTTTTGCAATTCATCTTTTCCATTCTGTTATATAGTATTTCCAGAGCCATCATCACAATAAGCACCCCTATAACAACACATTTTCCATATAACGAACTCATAAATGATGATACATACCCAAGCAGCGGAATATCAAACATCACTTTACCAACAACACTATCATATGTTACAAGACCACCATCATTTACTTCGTTAGCATCGCCTTTAGTTATAAATCCTCCACGAATGCTGTCTTTTTCAACAACTCTGTGTGTAACAAGATTACTTTCACTAATGTGGAATGTTATGACATCTCCGGTATTAATAGAATCCACATCAACCTGTTTTACATACACAAGA
>ENA-OURZ01002186-OURZ01002186.1-human-gut-metagenome-genome-assembly--contig:-NODE-2186-length-19008-cov-4.535535_pt1 | contig 19008 bp, 17 predicted proteins | sample MGYA00242073_ERZ509195 | MGnify/ENA primary metagenome ERZ509195 (study PRJEB26280, sample SAMEA2338837) | human gut metagenome | biome: human gut; feature: human-associated habitat; material: faeces...
ACTTTCGGAAAAGTCCGCCATCTTCTTCTGTGCGCCTGCGCCGTACTGCAGGATGACACTGGAGTTGCTTAAATCAATCTGAGCGGCAAAGTTGTTCACCATCTGCCGCTCCTGCTCGGTGAGCATGCTTTCGTCGAACGCCGGTTTGGACTGCTCCTGTGCCATCGGCGGCTCGGGCTGGGCGGTCTGCATCTGCGGCGCCGGCTCACTGAATGGGTCGAGTGTCAAGGTCAGCTCCGGCTGGAGCATCTTTTCATTTGATTCAGTCATTTCTATCTCCTCCTCTGCTTAGCGGCTACTGCTTCGGCTCAAATTCCGAGCCGGTCAGCCCTTCCTGCTTGAGCATCGTTTCCAAAACGGTGATGTCCGAGCTGACATCCAGCACCTCGTCAGTAAACAGCTTATCCAGCAGATTTTCAAAGGCAACGTTGATGGTGTCCAGCGTAGCTTCAATCTGCTGTTTTGCACTGCGGATGTTTTCCCCCTGCACCGGCTGGCTGTCAAATTCCTCATAGACATTCAGCAGCTTGAGGGTGGTCGGCAGGTAGTAGTTCATCAGCCTGCGGATGTCCGGCAGCTTTTCGGGGTGCTCCTGTACCTGTTCAAAGATTTTCTTTGCGATGATTTCCATCTGATCCATCTTTGCAGAGATTTCCTCCCCCTCGATTTTATCGTTGGAGCGGCGAATCTGCTCAATCATCTCCCGTCCCTGCCGGATGGTGGCAGCCAGTTCGGGATTTTCGGCAAACAGCTGTTCATCCTGTTTTGCCTGTTCCTGCTGCTGTTTTTTCTCTCCGGGCACACTCGCACCGGCATCCGGTTGAGTGTGGTCTACTTTGGCCTGCTGGCCATTGATCTGTTTGTGGTGCCGCTGGCAGGGGAGGGCATTCTACTCAATCTGCTATCGCTGGTGTCGGTGGGCATCCGCATGATGCTGCCCTGCATCATTACCGGTGCGTATGCCTTTTCCACCACCACGGTAGGGGAACTGACCAGTGCCCTGCGGCGGATGCATGTGCCGGAAAGCGTCATCATCCCGTGCGCCGTTGTGGTGCGGTTCTTCCCTACTGTACAGGAGGACTACCACCAGATTCACAACGCCATGGCCCTGCACGGCATCGCTGAGGGCAAGGGGGCTCTGTTGCTGCACCCGATGCAGTCATTGGAATACATCCTCATGCCGCTGCTGATGAACGGCAACAATGTCGCGCAGGACCTCTCGGTAGCGGCACTGACTAAAGGCATCGGCCTGCCGGGCACCCATACCTGCATGACCGAGCTGCACCTGACTGTGTGGGATTTCATCTACCCGGCACTGTGTACGCTGCCGCTGCTGTGGAAGGGGGGGATACTGCTGTGAGAACACTGGTGGAAAGCAACAATGTTTCCTTTGCTTATCAGAACAGCACAGAACCGGCGTTGCAGGATATCTCACTGCGGATTCGGCCCGGTGAGTGCGTGTTGTTCTGTGGTCGAAGCGGCTGCGGTAAAACGACCTTTTCCCGCCTGCTGAATGGCCTTGCCCCGATGTTTTATCCCGGAGAACTGACCGGCAGCTGTACGGTGAGCGATTTGCTGGCAGGGAGCGCAGCCATTGAGCAGTATGTACCACTGGTGGGCAGCGTGTTTCAGAACCCCAAAACGCAGTATTTCAATGTGGACACCACAGCAGAATTGGCCTTCCCCTGTGAAAACAGCGGGATGCCGCCCACAGCCATCCGTCAGAGAGTACAGGAAGTGGTGGCACAGTTCCATCTGGAAGCTCTCATGGATCGCAGTGTGTTCAAGATCTCCGGCGGCGAAAAGCAGCGGGTGGCCTTTGCAGCGGCCTGTATGCTTGGTCCGAAGCTGTTGGTGCTGGACGAACCCACCAGCAATTTGGATGCCGGGGCCATCCGGCAGCTGCACGATATGATCGCCGCAATGAAGCAGGTGGGCATGACCATTGTGCTGGCCGAACACCGGTTGGCCTGGGTGCAGGATGTGGTGGACCGCTACTTCTTTTTTGAGGCGGGGCAGCTGACAGCCGTCTGGACGGCTGCGGACTTTGCCGCCTTGCCGGAAACGACCTTGCAGAACGCAGGTCTGCGCGCCCGGGACCTGACTGCGTGTCGGGAGAAGTTGCGGCAAAAAACGACGATGCAATGCACTGGGGTGCCGATACTGGAAGTGCAGAACCTGACCCTTGGTTACCACAGGCGCAACCTCATCCGGGCGCTTCCAGATATGAGTTTTGCTGCCGGGGAGATCGTGGGCCTGATGGGGCATAACGGCATTGGTAAAAGCACCCTGGCCAAAACTCTCTGCGGCCTGATGGAGCCGCTGGGCGGGCAGATTCTGTGGGAAGGCAAGACGGCCAACGCAAGGACCCGCCTGCACAAAAGCTTTCTGGTCATGCAGGATGTGAACTACCAGCTGTTCAGTGACAGCGTGCGAGAAGAAATTCTGCTGGGAGCAGCCCACCCGAAACTGGTGGATACCGTGATGCAGGCGCTGGGTCTGAACGGCCTTGCCGACCGCCACCCCATGAGCCTTTCCGGCGGGCAGAAGCAGCGGGTCGTAGTGGCAGCAGCCATGCTGAGCGACAAACCACTCATCCTGCTGGACGAACCAACCAGCGGTCTGGACCGAGGCAATATGGAACAGGTCGGGCGGCTATTGCAGCAACTCAAAGCACAGGGCAAGACCATTGTGGTCATTACACACGATGAAGAACTGGCTGCCGACTGGTGCGACCGTATTATAGCCCTGCAGGATTGATAGCAAGTCGGCTTTTTCGTGCAACGGCAATAACGCTGAATTGCATGTCGCAAAGATGTTGTTTGAATGCTGCACTATTTTTTGATTTGCGATATAAAGGAGAATGGAAAATGGAATACCATGCAAATGGCTGGCTGGGCCGGTGGCAGAATTTTGAAGCCTATCTCACGAGCAGTGATCCGTATCTGACCCGTGCATGGCAGGATGCCGAGACAGCTGCCGCAGCAATGCCCATGTTCTGCGGCGGTGTAAAGGCCTTCTGGCAGAGAGCCTGCGTGACCACCAGCTCGGAAAATCCGCACACTCTCGGCGGTTGGAACATCATTATGGCGTCAGGGGAGAAGCTTTGTATCGAGTGGCTGGACGAAGATGGCGCAAGTCTGGGCAAGGCGGTGTATCATCTGGAAAGCGTGTTGGAAAAAGGTCTGGAAGGCAAGGAGAACGCTCTGTTTGTGGCGGAAGATATGCCGGAAAACTGGCCTTTCCGCTGCCTGTTGGCCATGGAACCCATGCCGCCCCGCACGGCCCGCCAGATCGGCGGCCTGCTGAGCCACCTGCACTTCCAGTATGCCAGCCAGCGAAACCTGCTTGTGGACCCGGAGACCCAGAAACTGCACAATCCCATGTGGTATGCCACCGTCTGCGATGGAGATGGTTCTCTGCTGGAAAAGTGCAACATTGTGCGTGCGCTGCACCATCTGCCGGTGTGGGATGCACTGCCGGAACTCTAAACCAACGGTTTGTATGGCGCAATGCTGCTATAGCAGATGGCGGATGTAGGGCGGTGGTGGCAGCGGTCAAAAGTATAAATGAAATTCAGTAATATCAAGCTCCCTCAAAAATACAAAGGGCGTAGCGAAACACGATATCCTTTGTTAGATTTTCTCTGTAGTGTTATCTTGCGGAATCTTTTATGCCTTGACTTACGTTTGATGAAGTCGGCAGTTGGGTTTATCTGAAATATGGTTGTTGGGATAGTAGTGTGAATAATCGCATAAATGGAGAAAATGGCTTATATTGGAGAAAAAGCGCATTGCATCGTAAGTGAATCGGTGCTATAATATAAACTGTCAAAAGCTGAATATAAGCAGACGAACAGCCGGTAGGTCGAAAGCCTATCGGCTTTTTTTCATGCTATCTCACAGGCTACTATACATAATAAAAGACAGACTAGATTGGTACGGATAGGATCAGAAATGTGATGCTTTTGTGAAATAATGACGAAAAGTACCTGTTTTTTGCCCGATTTCGGTGTACATAGTGAAGGCTTTTATTTCTGCGCCAGATGAAAGGAGAGGTAGGAGTCAGGAAATTGTTGCAGTTCAGAGAAGACTGCGGCTGACCATTATCTACATGCGGTAGAACACTGAGCAGCATAATCCAGTGACCAGTGAAACATAGCAGGCGGCTTTTGCAGATGCCGAACCCGTGGGCAACTGCAAAGGTTGCCGGCTTTGTAGTTCACATAAAAGCAATTGAAATGACTGCAAATGTGAGAAGTGTGTGAAAGAATCAGCAAAAATAGTCAACTTTTGCCAGAAAATCGTTCGCTTTATGAAGGCCCTTAATTTTTGGCAGTGGAAAGGGGGATGTGAACTCCAGGAGTTCAGTGGTTTTGAATGCAAAATAATAGAATGGAGGTACGGATATGTAGAGGAAAAGTTTATTGTATACACAAGCTGAAATCATGCAGAAAGAGCAGCTGATAAATCTGGCGGCATGAATACACCACAAGAAAAGAAGGAGGACGTCTATGAGTTTGTCGACCATCACGCTGCAGTACAGCAGTGTAAGAGGGAAAGAAAAGAACACTAGCTATCCGTTCAAGGCTGAGGTCAAAACGGTGGATGACTTGGAAAAGATCGCGCAGTTCGACCATGTCTGTGGCGAGTATGCGGATGGAACCAACACTCGCAAAAATGCAATTAAGGGATACCGCAGCAAAAAGACTTTCCGAAAAGCTGACTGCCTGCCCGTGGACTGCGACAACACGAATCCGGATCCGCTTGCAGAAGACATTCCGGCGAGCGAGTGGAAAACACCGGCAGATGTTCGGGCGGCGTTTCCGGATGTTCCGTTTTATGTGGTCTATTCTCGTAACCACATGAAGGAAAAGAACGGAAAGACCGCTCGGCCGAAGTTCCATGTGTATTTCATTATAAACGATATGACGAGTGAAAAGCGGCTTGCAAAGCTGAAAAAGGATGTTCAGAAGTATTTCCCGGCTTTCGACCCGGCGGCTCTTGATATGGCACGATTCCTTTATGGCGTAGAGAACCCCAAGGTGGAGTTTTATGACGGAGATACACCGTTGGATACCTTCATGGAGCAGCGAACCGTCTTGCCAGAGACGATTCCAACTGGTGAGCGGAACAGTACGCTTTCCAAGTATGCTGCAAAAATTCTGAAGCGGCATGGAGATACGGCAGAGGCGGAAGCACTCTTTTACAAAGCATCGGAACGCTGCGAAGATTCGCTGGAAGATGACGAGTTGAAAACGATTCTGGGCAGTGCGAGGGCTTTCTACCATGGCACGATTGAAAAATCAGCGGACTATCTGAGCCCGGATGAGTATGAAGAAGCAGATGACGCAGGAAAGAAGCCTGTTACCAGCGATACCATCAAACAGATTTTGCAAAAGATGAGCGTTTGTGTACGGCTGAATCAGATCACCGGAAAGGTGGAAATCGAGGGCATGCCGCCGCAGCACTCTAAGGGAAATGCTGCAAATGTGCTGCCGGTACTGGTCAACGATTATCTGACAAAGCGGCGGATGCCCTGCGCTAAGCAGACACTGGATGACTGTCTGGTGCTGATCGAGGATGAAAAACGTTATAATCCGGTCGAGAAGATGTTCGAGTCCACCCAATATGATGGAATCGACCGCCTTAAAGAACTGGCAGAGATTCTGGGCGTCGAAGGAAACAAGACGTATGTCCTGTATCTGAGAAAATGGCTGCATCAGTGTGTTGCAATGGCACTGAATGATGAAATGAGCCCTTACGGTGCAGATGGTGTTCTGGTCATTCGTGGGCCGCAGGGCGCAGGCAAAACGCTGTTCTGCTCCAGAATCGCGATGAAGGCAGAGTGGTTCGCAGAGGGTGTCAGCATCGACCTTGACAAAAAGGACACAGTGATCCAGGCAACCAGCGTTTGGATCGCGGAGATGGGTGAGCTGGACAGCACCTTGAAGCGTGAACAGCTTGCGTTGAAAGCGTTTGTTACGGCATGCTGCGATACCTACCGCCAGCCTTATGCCCGTGTTGCTACTACCAAGCCACGCCGTACCAGTTTTTGTGCAACGGTCAATCCGCAGGAGTTTCTGAACGATGAAACTGGCAGCAGACGCTGGTGGGTAGTTGAGCCGACAAAAATCGATTGCCAGAAGCTGAAAGAACTCCCGGAATGCTGGTTCCAGCAGATGTGGGCACAGGTGTACACGGAACTGTATCTGCCGAATCCGCAGGGATTCCGGCTGACGGAAGAGGAACGCACTAAGCTACAGGCAGACAATGAAAAGTACAATAAGCCGCTGCCGGGTGAAACGGAGATCCTTGATAAGCTGGCGTGGGATAGTCCGGTGTGCCAGTGGGATTGGTATACAGTAACTGAAGTGCGAGATAACCTTATGCTGAAGCCGCTTACAACATCGCAAATCGGAAAGGTGCTTAAGAAACTGGCCGAAAGAGATGAGCGGATCATGACCAAAAAGCCCAGCAACAAGAGTTGTTATTATCTGCCACCGATGGATAAGAACGTGAGATTTTATCGCCATGTCGATAATTTCAGGCCGGCCTTGGCAGATGTGGACACGCTGGAAGACGCCAGTGCGCCGAAGGCGAGTTAAGAGAGTATTAGGTTATATTAGGTTGAAAATCTATATAGCAGAAAAAGCTGATAAAGTAGTGGTACTACTATACTATAAGAAATATAGAAAGAATAGGAAACTACTCTAACATTCCCCTAACGGGCAAGCCCTGATGGAAAATCGGAGAATACAGTGTTGGCCAGTAAAGGCAGAAAGGAAAATGCGATGAGAAGTGCAAAAGAATATCTGGAGCAGGTCAGAAAGCAGGCAGATCGTGTGGAAGACCTGAAGCAGGATGTCCAATATCTTGACGACGGCATGGCCAGCATTGGGAGTACGTCATTTTGCAAGACAGATGGACATTCCGGAAGTCCACAGGCAGGGTTTGTGCTCCTTGTGGAACGGAAAGATGCAAAGCAGCAGAAGCTGGATTTTGAGAAGAATCATCTTGCCGAGCTGATTGCACATGCAGATGCTGCAATCGATACAGTGCCAGATCCGAAAATGCGCCGAGTGCTGAAGCTGTATTATCTTGAAAACCTCAGTACGAAAGAAGTTGCTGAGAAGATGAATTACACAGTTCAGCATGTCAATCGTCTCATGAATAAAGGTCTTGAGATGGTACAACTTCCGGAGGACGAGGTGATTCCAGCCTAAATATTGCGGAGAAACACAGCGAAGACCAGTGAACCGGCAACAAAGCAGCAACATAAATATGATGATAGAACGATTAAAAATGAACTGTTGCCAATGTTGCCAGTCAATACCCTATCTTTTATATACTATTTACTTTTTAGTAGCAACAATAGCAACGAGAAGAAATAGATGGATATGAAAAGAGGGAAAATCATCGAATTGCAAATGGACTTCTGGATTGTTTCCGATTGCTCCGTGAGAAACTAACTGGCAACACACCAGCAACAAGAAAATAGAGCAAAAAGGAAACGGGATGTGGGGATTTAATGTTCTGAGGGTAATGTGCAACGATTGAGCTTTCTCAAAAAGTGGAGAGTAGATATTCACGAATGTTCAACGATGTTACGACTGAAATGGTTGCACAAGCGTTTTCGGCGTGGTATTATTATACTGGACAAAGAGAAAAGAACAGTCCACAAAAACAGAACACAACAACGAAGCCTTTGCAGGGTAAAACCTGTGAGGGCTTTTCTATTGCCCGGAAGTATGTGAGCATAGGAGAGGTGAGAGGTATGCCCAGAAAAAACGTTAAAGCCCTGCAAGTATCCCGGCTGCCCAAACCTGACGGATAGCCAATTCTGCCCGGAGCACCGGAAGAAAGCAGACAGGGACTACAACCGTTTCTACCGTGACCCTGCGCACAAGGAGCGGTACCATACCGCCGCATGGCATACGATCCGTGCGATGCAGCTGGTGCGGTATCCGCTCTGTGAGATGTGCATGGCAGAAGGCCGGTATGTCAAAGCAACGCTGGTGCATCATCGTGTGCCGCTGGCGGAAGGTGGCACGAATGCGCCAGAGAACCTGTGCAACCTTTGTGCATCCCATCATACTGCGCTGCACAACAAAATGCGGCGAGATGCTGGTGGGAACGGTGCAGCAGAATGAAAGTTTTGAATTCGTTTGATTGATTTGAATCTTTTGAAATCCTTTGATTTTCTTTGAAAAACCGTCTCTTTTCAAACGTCAGTTTTACCCAAGGGGGAGTGCAAATCTCTACGTGGGTACGATTGAAAAACGGCGGTCCAGTCACGCACACAAAAATTGGATTTCAAAAAGTCCGGGAATGATTCAAAAACGGAACTGAAAATGCTATAAAGCCGCGCAGATATGCGTAAAAACTGGCGTTTGATTTTTGCGAATTGTTTGATTTCCTGCCCGAAAAAATCAATCAAAATCAAAGAAATTAAACAGGAATGAGGGTGAGAAGATGCCAGACCGAAACGGTGCTAACCGTGGCGGTGCCCGACCGGGTGCAGGCCGCAAGAAGAAACCGCTGTCTGAGCGCATTGAAGCCGGGCAGAAGGCAACGGTGCTGAAAATACCGGAAGTGGAAACAGCGCAGATGCCGAAGATAAAGGATTATTTCAAGGCCGAGCAGCGGATGGGAGAGCTGTATGCCGCTGAAATTTACGAAGAAACGTGGCAATGGTTAAATGAGCGCAGCTGTGCATCCCTCATCAACCCGATGCTGCTGGAGCAGTACGCCATGAGCGCATCCCGGTGGGTGCAGCTGGAAGGTATCAACTCACAGTACGGTTTCATTACCAAGACTGCGCAGGGTGTTGTAACAGCATCGCCCTTTGTGGCACAGGCACAGGCTTATATGAAGCAGACCAACCAGCTGTGGTATCAGATTTATCAGATCGTCAAGGAGAACTGCTCCACGACTTTTGACGGTACGCCGCAGGATGACCTGATGGAGCGCCTGCTGAAGGCACGGGACGGAGATACAGGAAGGTGATAAGTTTTGCAGAATTATACCCTGACACCCCTAATGGCACAAACCTCGCATTACGATGAGCGGAAAGCTGACTATGCGGTCAGTTTTATCGAATGCCTGAAACACACAAAAGGCAGCTTCTATAACGCGCCATTCAAGCTGCTGGGCTGGCAGGAGCGCATCATCCGGGATCTGTTTGGTATTATAAAGCCAAACGGTTATCGGCAGTTCAATACAGCGTATATCGAATGTCCGAAGAAGCAGGGAAAAACCGAACTGGCTGCTGCGGTAGCTCTACTCATGACCTGCGGAGATGGTGAGCAGCGTGCAGAGGTGTTCAGCGCCGCCGCAGACCGCCAGCAGGCCAGTATCATCTTCATGGTGGCGGCAGATATGGTAAAGCTGTGCCCTGCATTGGATGCACGGTGTAAGATTCTTTATTCCCAGAAAAGAATCATTTACAAGCCAACGAACAGCTTCTATCAGGTGCTGTCCGCAGATGCGCCGACCAAGCACGGCTTTTCCATCCACTGCCTGTGCTTTGATGAGTTGCACAATCAGCCGAACGATAAGTTATTCAATGTCCTGACAAAAGGCTCTGGTGATGCCCGGAAACAGCCACTGATGTTCATCATCACGACTGCCGGAAATGACATCCATTCGGTCTGCTACCAGCAGCACCAGAAAGCACAGGATATTCTGGATGGCCGTCAGCATGACCCGACTTTTTATCCAGTTATCTACGGTGCACCCATGGATGCTGACTGGACAGACCCGGAAGTCTGGAAGAAAGCGAATCCATCGCTGGGTGTCACCATTGACATCGAAAAGCTGGAAGCCGCCTGCAACTCGGCAAAGCAGAATCCGGCAGAGGAGAATGTATTCCGGCAGCTGCGCCTGTGCCAGTGGACGAAGCAGACTGTGCGGTGGATGCCCATGGAAAAGTGGGACGCCTGCGCAGTACCCGTAGATGAAAGGGCGTTGGAAGGTCGTCCCTGCTATGCAGGACTGGACTTGTCCAGTACAACCGACTTGACCTCGCTGGTGCTGGTATTTCCTCCGCAGGAAGATGATGAGCCGTATCAGGTGCTGCCGTACTTCTGGGTGCCGGATGAAACGCTGGATCTCCGTGTGCGCCGGGATCATGTGAACTATGACCTCTGGGCACGGCAGGACTTTATCAAAACCACAGAGGGCAATGTGGTGGATTACGATGCGATAATCCGGTTCATGAGTGACTTGTCCGAAAAGTACGATATCCGGGAAGTAGCATATGACCGCTGGAATTCCTCCATGATGGTATCCCATCTGACAGACCTTGGCTTCACAATGGTTCCCTTTGGACAGGGCTTCGGCAGCATGAGCGAGCCGACCAAGCAGCTGATGCGGTTGGTGCTGAGCGGCGAACTGGCGCATGGTGAGCATCCGGTGCTGCGCTGGTGCATGGACAATGTGGTGGTGCGCACAGACCCAGCTGGCAACATCAAGATGGACAAGTCCCGTGCGGTAGAGCGCATCGATGGCGCAGTCGCTCTGGTCATGGCTCTTGACCGTGCTCTGCGCTGCGGCGGCACCAGTACAACTTCTATCTATGAAGACCGTGGATTGCTGTATTTGTAAAAAGGGGGGGGGGGAGAGAATATGAGTTTTTGGAATCGGCTGTTCAAGCCGAAAGTTGAAGATTATTCCATCAGCAGCCGGTATCGGTTTCTGATGGGTCCTACCGCTGCAGGAAAGACCGTAAACGAGCGTTCTGCCATGCAGTTGACCGCTGTGTATGCCTGCGTGCGCATCCTTGCAGAGGGCATTGCAGGAGTGCCGCTGCATCTGTACAAATGCGGTAAAAACGGCAGCAGGGAAAAGGCGTTAGACCATCCGCTGTACTTCCTGCTGCATAGTGAGCCGAACTCGGAGATGACCAGTTTTGTTTTCCGGGAAACGCTTATGACGCACTTGCTGTTGTATGGCAACTGTTACTGCCAGATCATCCGTGATGGCCGAGGGCAGGTAACAGCGTTATATCCCCTGATGCCAAATCAGATATCGGTCGACCGAGATGAAAAAGGCCAACTTTACTAAACTTATCTGCGCAGCGGCGAAGAAGCCGACACTATGAAAAAGGGCACTGTTTATCTACTGCCGGAGGATGTACTGCACATTCCGGCCCTCGGATTTGATGGGCTTGTCGGATACAGCCCCATCGCCATGGCAAAAAACAGCATCGGTGTAGGGCTTGCTTGTGAAGAATACGGTGCAAAGTTTTTCGCAAACGGTGCAGCACCCAGCGGTGTGCTGGAGCATCCCGGTACCATCAAAGATATCACCCGGCTGCGAGAAAGCTGGAACGCTATCTATGGTGGCAGTAAAAACGCTGGAAAAGTTGCAATTTTGGAAGAGGGTATGCACTATTCTCCGATTTCCATCTCTCCAAATGAGGCACAGTTCCTTGAAACGAGAAAGTTCCAGGTAGACGAGATCGCTCGTATCTTCCATGTGCCGCCGCACATGATCGGCGACCTGGAGCGCAGCACCTTCAGCAACATCGAGCAGCAGTCACTGGAATTTGTGAAGTACACTCTGAACCCGTGGGTCTGCCGCTGGGAACAGGCTTTGACGAGATCGTTGCTCAGCCCAAAGGAAAAACTGGAATACAGCATCAAGTTCAATGTGGACGGCCTGCTGCGCGGCGATTACCAGAGCCGGATGAACGGCTATGCGGTTGGGCGGCAGAATGGATTCCTCTCGGCGAACGACGTGCGTGAACTTGAAAATATGGAAAAAATTTCTGCTGAACAGGGCGGCAACCTTTATCTGGTCAATGGCAACATGATCAAGATGACGGATGCCGTCACGAACCCCAGAGAAAAGGACAGTGCGTAAGTGCTGACTTTATAGTACACCTTTTGAATCAAAATATCTACAGATTAAGGAGAATTTTATGACGATCAATGAACTTCGGGAAAAAAGAAACACTGCGTGGGAGAATACCAAGGACTTTCTGGAGACCCACCGCATGGAAAACGGCCTCATCTCGGCAGCAGATGCCAAGACCTACGACAAAATGGTGCAGGACATCCAGAGTTATGGTGAGGAAATCGAACGGTTGGAACAGCTGCAGAGCATGGAGGACACCCTGCGCAGGCCGACTGCAGCACCGCTGACCGCACGTCCCGGCAGCAAGGCAGGACGGGCATCCGACGAGTATAAAAATGCTCTACTGACCGCCCTGCGCACGAACTTCAAGGATGTGGACAGCATTCTGCGTGAAGGGCAGGACGAATCCGGCGGCTATCTGGTGCCGGACGAATATGACCACCGTTTGGTCGAGGCATTGGAGCAGGAGAATATCTTCCGAAAACTGGCAACGACCATCAACACCACCGGCCTGCACAAGATCAATGTGGCAGCTGTAAAGCCTGCGGCAGCATGGGTAGAGGAGGGCGAAGCCCTGATCTTCTCCGATGCAACCTTTGATCAGGTAATTCTGGATGCCTACAAGCTGCATGTGGCGGTCAAGGTGTCGGAAGAACTGCTGTACGATAATGCGTTCAACCTCGAAACCTATCTGCTGAACAGCTTTGCAAAGGCACTGGGCAATGCCGAGGAAGAAGCGTTCCTGACCGGAGATGGCAAGAATAAGCCCACGGGCCTCTTGAACGCCACCGGCGGCGGTGAAGTCGGCGTTACGACCGCCGCAGACAGCATCAAGGCAGATGAGGTCATCGACCTTGTGTATAAGCTGAAGCGGCCGTACCGGAAAAATGCCGCATTTATCACCAGCGATTCGACTCTGGCACAGATCCGGAAGCTGAAAGACAGCAACGGGAACTATCTGTGGCAGCCTGCGCTGACCGCAGGGGAGCCTGATCGTATTCTGGGCTATCCGGTGTATACTTCGGTCTATATGCCGAAGATCGCCAAGGGTGCAGCAGTCATGGCATTCGGTGATTATTCCTACTACAACATCGGCGACCGCGGAACCCGGAGCATTGCGGAACTGAAAGAGCTGTATGCTGCCAATGGTCTGGTAGGATTTGTCAGCAAGGAGCGTGTGGATGGCAAGCTGATCCTGCCGGAGGCAGTGCAGATCATGAAGATGAAAGCAGCGTAATGCAGGGTGGGGCGGCCGACCCTACCACGCAAATACCATCGCAGGGCCTGTGCGAAAGCATGGGCCTTTTTACATACAGGTGTCATTTCTCATAAAAAGCTGAAGCGGTTTACATCTTGAGTTTGAGGAGGAACCGCTATGTCACAGGTTTGCAAAATTACAGAACCGTTGTGCAATATCACGCTTCAGCAGGAGAAAAATTGGGCACCAGAGGAGGTGCAGGGTGACTATGATTATTTTATGGCGCAGAAAGCAGCAGAACTGCTTCTGGAAAACAAGCTGATCTCGTTGTCGGAATTCGACAAATTGACCGAACTGAACCGCAAGACATTCTACCCGTATCTGTCCGAACTGATGCCGAAAATCGCTTGATAATAAGTCGAATTGACGGTAGCATACAACATGGAGGAGGTGACGGCATGCCATGAAGACCGTGTCAAGAATCGACCCGATTCCGAGGAAACAGAAAAAACTGCGTGTGGCAGCCTACTGCCGGGTGTCTACGGATATGGATGCCCAACTGGAAAGTCTGGAAGCCCAGAAAAGCTACTACGAAAACTATATCGGCAGCCGTGCAGACTGGGTGCTGGTAGGCATCTATTACGATGAAGGCATCACCGGCACCAAGAAAGATAAACGCCCCGATCTGCTCCGCATGATGGAAGACTGCGAAGCTGGAAAAATCGACTTCGTCCTGACAAAATCCGTCAGTCGGTTTTCCCGGAACACTGCGGATTGTTTGGAGCTGGTGCGCAGGCTGATGGAACTGCACATCCCCATCTATTTTGAAAAAGAAAACCTGAACACCAGCGAAATGGAAGGGGAGTTCCTGTTGTCCACGCTGAGCAGCTTGGCAGAAAGTGAATCGGTATCCATTTCCGAAAACAGCAAGTGGTCTATCCAAAATCGGTTTCAGGATGGTACTTACAAACTTTGCTCTGCACCGTATGGCTACCGCTGGGATGGAAAAAATCTTGTGGTAGACCCTGTGCAGGCGAAAGTGGTGAAGCGCATTTTTGCGGAGGTGCTGGCTGGCAAAGGAGCAGGAACGATAGCTGCCGACCTAAACGATGATGGTATTCCTGCCCAGCGGTGCGACCACTGGACATCGACCTCCATCCTTGGAATGCTGACCAACGAGCGGTATGTGGGAGATGCCCTGCTTCAGAAAACCTTTACGGATGAGCAGTTCAACCGGCACCGGAACACGGGTGAAATGGATATGTATTGTGTGCAGGAGCACCACGAGGCAATTATCAGCAGGGAGGACTTTGATGCTGTTGCAGTGCTTCTGGAACAGAGGGCGGCAGAGAAAAATATTCAGAAAGGCGTAAATAAATATCAGAACCGCTATACCTTTTCCGGCATCATCCGGTGTGCAGAATGTGGTAGCACATTTAAGCGCAGGGTGAACTCCGGCAAATGTGGCAAGTATGCCGCATAGTGCTGTGGAACACATATAGCGGACAAAACCAAATGCTCCATCCAATCTGTCCGGGATGAGGATATTAAGCTGGCGTTTACCACCATGCTGAACAAGCTGATTTACGGAAACAGCTTGATTTTAAAGCCCTACTTAAAAGCTCTGAAAAATACCTTACAGGATGAAAGTCAGCTGCGCATCCAGTATTTGCAGGGGCTTGTCGCACAAAACACGGAGCAAAGGGAAACTTTGACCCGTCTGATGGCGCAGGGATACATCGACCAGGTGCTGTACAGCCGAGAAAACAATGGCTTGCTGGCACAGTGTGAAGAATTCCGATCGGAAATCGAAACGCTGAAAAAGAGCCGGACCACACGTGCAGTGCAGACGGCGGAAACAGAAAAATTGCTGAAGTTCGTGGAAAAAGCCGAGATGCTGGAGGAATGGAACGAGGATTTTTTCCAGCAATTCGTAGATTATATTACAGTCTATTCCAGAAACGAAATCGGCTTTGTTCTGAAATGTGGGCTGACGCTTAGGGAAAGAATTTGAGATGCTATACGGATACAAAATTGTAGATGGCAGAGCTGTGGTGGATAAGCCTGCTCAGAAGAAAATTCAACTGCTTTTCCAGAATTATCTTGCAGGTATGTCGCTTTCCAAAGCCGCTGAAAAAGCTGACATCCATATCCCACATGGAATGGTGGTAAAACTGCTGTCGAATCAGCATTACCTTGGAGACAATTTTTATCCGCAGCTTATCGACAAAAGCACCTTTGAAAAAGCAGCAGTGGCACGAAGGCATCGCGCAGAAAAGTTGGGGAGGACAAACCTGAAAAAGCCCACAGTCCAGAAAACGGTGCCCATGGCTTTCACGCTTGCGAAAATCGAGGAATATTATGATGACCCTGCGCGGCAGGCGGAGTACCTGTACAGCCTGATTCAGGAAGATGTTGTATGATGGAGGAAGTCGAATGAAAAGTATTACGGTCATCCCTGCACGGAAAACAGCAAAGGGGGTGCCCCTTGCAAGTCAGCAGAAACTTCGTGTCGCTGCCTACTGCCGTGTCAGTACCGACAGCGATGAGCAGGCCACCAGCTACGATGCCCAAATCAAATATTATACAGAGTTGATTGAAAACAACCCAGAGTGGACACTGGCAGGCATCTTTGCGGACGAAGGCATCTCCGGTACCAATACGAAAAAGCGTGACGAATTCAACCGTATGATCGAAGAATGCAAGGTTGGAAATATCGACATGGTGCTGACGAAATCCATCAGTCGGTTTGCCCGGAATACGCTGGATTGCCTGAAATACATCCGTATGCTGAAGGAAAAGGGCATCGCGGTCTATTTCCAGAAAGAGAACATCAACACGCTGGACGCCAAGGGCGAGGTGATGATCACCATCATGGCATCTCTTGCTCAGCAGGAATCGGAATCCATCAGCAAGAATGTGAAACTGGGCATCGACTTCCGCAATAAGCAGGGAAAGGTGCAGGTGAACCATAACCGCTTTCTGGGGTACACCAAGGATGCCGAGGGGCACCTCATCATTGACCCGGAGCAGGCAGAAGTGGTAAAGCGCATCTATCGGAAATATCTGGAAGGTGCCAGCATGGATATGATCTGCCATGGACTGGAAGCGGATGGCATCCTGACCGGGGCAGGAAATAAGAAGTGGTACACCAGCACAGTTAAGAAAATCCTTACCAATGAGAAATACATCGGGGATGCACTGCTCCAGAAGACCTGCACCATCGATATCCTGAACAAGACCCGTGTGGCCAATAACGGCATCGCACCTCAGTATTATGTAGAAGATGACCATGAGGCCATTATCCCCAAGGAAATCTACATGAAGGTGCAGGAAGAACTGGTACGCCGCAGGAATGTGCAGGCAAGCCCCAGCGGTAAAAAGCGGATGTACAGTTGCACACACTGCTTTTCGCAGATGGTGGTCTGCGGAAGTTGCGGTGAAGTTTTTCGACGTATTCACTGGAACAACCATGGTTGCCGCTCCATTGTCTGGCGGTGCGCCAGCAGGCTGGAATAGAACGGTACAGTCTGCAATGCTCGGACAGTCAATGAAAAAGAACTGGAACAGGTCGTTTTGAAAGCCTTGAACGAAATGCTTGGTTCAAAGTCTACATACAAGGAGCAACTCCAGAAAAATCTGATGCAGGTCCTTCGGAATGACACTTCTGCCCAGAAAGACCGCATTGCAGAGCGGCTGCTGGTTCTTCAACAGGAATTGTTGAACCGTGCCAACAACCGGGAAGCCTACGATGATGTTGCCGAGGAGATTTTCCATCTGCGTGAACTGCAACAGCAGACCGATTCCGATGAGACCACTAAGGCCATTCAGATGGAGCGAATCAAGGAGTTGCAAGATTTTATCGGACAGCAGAGCAATGAGCTGACCGAGTTTGACGAAAAACTGGTTAAACGCTGGCTCCGGCAAATCACGATCTGGGATGACTACTATATCGTGGAGCTGAAGTCTGGACTGAGTATTGATGTGCCTGCGTGAAAAATAAGAAGAATAGAGGATAAAGCATAGCCGCCAGCGTACAGTGTGATGGATTTTCACATGATACGCTGGCGGCTTTTTGTAATTAAAAATATAAGGAGTATTAGAGAAATTTAGAGGATGAGATCCCACTTCTTTTTGCAGATCTCAATAAGTTCAGACTGTCGTTTCTGTACAATAGCAGGAGTCCATGTGGTGTAATTAAGAACCTGTGTAGTCAGTGCAAAGGAAGAAACACCTTTTGTTTTGAAATACTTTTCCTTTTTGACTGGGAATTCGTAGTTCTGCGCCTGTGAATTCTTTCGTTTGGAAAGCGGCAGAATGTTTCCGAGTTTATGTAGCCACTTTTCTCGCTCGACAGGATCGGGCCAGTCTTTTTCCCATTGACTTCCGGGAGCAACTGTCTGGGGCAGAACATGTTCAATGGTAAGAAGTTTGGAATCATAGTATGCCGAACCATCCGATACAAAGGAGTCGAGCCGGAGTACCAGATAGTTGCGCTTGTTGGAAGTCATCTTATAGACATCGGAATCCAGGCGTGTGAGGAAGTCCTGAATCTCGGCGGCAGAAAGCTCGATAGAGGGACCAAAGTCTGCCACAGCAGGGTTTTCTAGATCGGCTAGAACCTTGGCATAGCGGTCGATTCGGTGGGTAACATCCGTAGAGGAAATGCGCATATAGGCAGCCAAGCGTTCCAGTTTGCTGAAAAAACGCTGTAGAAGCACAGCGTTGTCTTTGTGCTTCACATAGTAAAGCATGGCGACCGGGAGCCAATCGGAGTTATCAATCCGGTTCAGCCAGCGGAGAATGTTATTAACATCCTCGGCACCAGCGTAATGACTGCTGGAAATTATGTCATAGGCGTTTGCAAAGGGCTCTAGGGTGTTGTCAATAAAATCAATAGCTATAGGACAGGTGATGGCAGGCAGAACGAACTTGTAAAACTCCTCTTGCAGGGATTTTTTGGCTTTGGCCTTCATCCGGATCATGCGGATATGGCCGAAGAGGTCGTTAAATCCGGATCGGCCAAGCTGAATTTCAAGGGATTCCCATTTTTCATTGTAATCCTGCTGCCAGCTGTCTGGCGTGATGGCTCCAATCACATCTGCCTTGATGATATCGGTGACAAGCAAATCCATACCGCGATTGTTCATGACCGAAAAGATGCGGAACGCAGATTGCTCGGTGGGGGTAGATACTACAATCAGTAGACAGCGCTGTACCAGAAAAGCACCAAAACGAACCAGTTCGGCCTCCGAGGCAAAATTAGCCACTAGAAGGTCCATCAGCAATTTGGCATTGAGAAGAATGTTCTGCTGAGCTTCTGTTGGCAGCATATCAGGATTCAAACCAAACAGTTTATCAAATTGCATTTCCTGCACATAAGTGCAAAAGAAAGGATTGTCCACCTTGCGCAATTGCAGGCGCGGTTTGGGAACGATGCCCTGAGAGGCACGACCGGGTTCGATGATATAGTTTTTGAAATCCGCCCGATCGTCCCCGGTTAGCCTGGAAGTCAGCGCAGCCAGAAGAATCGTCAGAGTGGTAAGACGCTGCTGCCCATCAATCACTTCCGAGTGCGGCTTGTCGTCTTCCTTTACAAGAACGATACTGCCAAGAAAATATTGTTCTTCGGAGCTCTCTTCTACATAGAAATCGTGCAAATCGTTGAAGAGTTCTCGCGTCTGGTCTTCCGTCCAGGAATAAGGGCGCTGGAAAGATGGGATATTGTAATCAAAATCGGAACTGAAAATCTTTGCAAGCGGAAATTCGGAACCCTTGATTTTCGTACTCATTCCTGTTTGCTATCCTCCTTTATAGATGACATCTAAATCCTACACTAGATACCCCAAGATACCTGAGTTGCCGGATTCGCTGTTAGCCCAAACATCTAATCCAGAAACTCAATTATCTGCTACCCCTGTGGCTACGATTTAGATATTGCCCAAATTC
>ENA-OURZ01002192-OURZ01002192.1-human-gut-metagenome-genome-assembly--contig:-NODE-2192-length-18952-cov-5.902895_pt1 | contig 18952 bp, 20 predicted proteins | sample MGYA00242073_ERZ509195 | MGnify/ENA primary metagenome ERZ509195 (study PRJEB26280, sample SAMEA2338837) | human gut metagenome | biome: human gut; feature: human-associated habitat; material: faeces...
CTACTACTTTCTCCAGTACTTCATCAACATATGACATAGCTTTCTACCTCCTAAATAAAAATCATCTACAGCATTATTCTTTTTAGAACATACTACACCGATGATAACAACAGCAACAAGATATACAATAATTGTTGCCATAATAATTACTTGTGACATAAATTTTCTCCCTTTTTGTTTTATATATAATTTTTTTTAATAACTTTAACAGTATATCATATTCCTGTTAAATTAGTCAAAAATTATATAACAAATCAAAAAGGGAGAATCCTATTTATTATTTATTTTTATTCTTCAAGCTTATCAATATAATTATACTTTTTAAACTCCTTGATATCCGCATCTGAAGGAATATCAAAATCAGATAATATCTCAACGCTTGTATTGATACCACAATTATTATATATCCACTTAGCATCCGCCGGAGCCATAAATATTGAACCATATGTAAGACTTGTTCCTATCTTGTTATATTCATCAATATTCATGTTTCCAATAGTTTTTGTAAAATAAGCTGTAGAGCATATATATTCAGAATTATCAAGTCTTGAACTATAATGTGCATATCCATTATTGTCAAGCTTGCGCCATTCAGCTTTTTCTGATATAACTGTTGAACCTGTTTTTATATTTTTATTAACTGCAATATGAAATGCTTTTATTGTCCTTCCATTCTCACTTGTTCCATCAACAGTTGATATAACTGCAATATTCTTAGAAACATTGATTCTGATGCGATATGACTGATTCTTTGCAACATATGTTGAAGTTTCTTCCTGCAAAGATGACTCATTATCCAGATCCTCTGTCTGATTGTTAAGTTCATTGTCAATATTATCATTATGCATTCCAGCTATTGTCCTATATGCAAACATAATAAGTGCAAACAACAATAATAAAATCAATACATATAAAACAAGATTACTGCCTTTAAACCATCTTTTAATATCCTTTTTTTTAATGCGTTTATATCCTCGTATCTCCATATTGACCAACACCACTATTAATTATTAGTTTATACCCTGATTTTTCTCTTTAAGTTCTATAAACTTAAGAATAACTTCAATAGCTCCTTCAATTCCAACAAGACCACTATCTACACATAAATCATAACTCTTGGCATCGCCCCACTTTTTGCTTGAGTAATAATTATAATAGCTTGCTCTCTTCTTATCTGTTTTCTGAATAAGGTCAGCAGCCTTTGAATCATTCAATTCATATAAGCTCTTAATTCTTTTAACTCTTTCATCAATACTTGCTTTAACAAACACACTTACAGCAAAAGGATCATCTTCAAGCGCATAATCCGCACATCTTCCGACTATAACACAAGATTCTTTTTCTGCAAGCTTCTTTATAGCATCAAACTGTGCTAAAAACACCTTGTGGTTAATAGGCATATCTACGTATGAATTGGAATATCCTAAAGAATATGTATCCATAACTAAAGAATATAAAAAACTGTTTGTCGGTTTTTCGTCATGGTTCTCAAAGATCTCTTCACAAAATCCGCTGTCTTTTGCAGCCTGCTGTAAAAGTTCTTTATCGTAAAGCTTAATACCAAGCTTTGCAGCAAGTTTTTCACCTACTTCTCTTCCGCCGCTACCAAATTCTCTACCGATCGTATATATTTTATTTGCCATATCAATCCCACCTTTACGCAAGTTTTTTATTTATCTTTATTATAGCGTATTTAACAAAAATTGGAAAGATTTATTTTGAATTTTCTAACATTTTTCCATAATATTGTAACTGTAAAAACTTCTTGTCCATTTATATCAAGATAATGCGTAGTATTTTAACGTAAGTCATGTAGTATTTTTTCAAAATATTCCGGCAATGGTGCAGAGATTTCCATGTATTCTCTGGTTCTTGGATGAATAAATCCAATGGTCATGGCGTGTAATGTCTGTCCCTGCAATTTATAGGGACTTTTTCCATTGGAATAAAGCGTATCTCCTAATAATGGGTGCCCAATACTTGCCATGTGAACACGGATCTGGTGCGTTCTTCCGGTTTCTAACTTAAATTCCATGTAAGTATATTTATCAAAACGCTCTAAGACTTTATAGTGTGTGATTGCATCTTTTCCATTTTTTTCATTGATGGCCATTTTCTTGCGGTCAACCGGATGTCTTCCAATCGGAGCATGGATCGTTCCCTCATCATCCCTGACAACGCCATAGACGATTCCCCGGTATCTGCGGTTTACACTGTGTTCTTTGATCTGTTCTGCAATAAAAACATGACTCTCATCATTTTTGCAGACAATCAGAGAGCCTGTGGTATCCATATCAATACGGTGTACGATTCCCGGACGTATTTCTCCGTTGATACCGGAAAGACTATCCTTGCAGTGATACATAATCGCATTGACCAGTGTGCCACTGTAATGACCTGCTGATGGGTGCACGACCATTCCCTTCGGTTTATTGACCACTAAAAGATCATCATCCTCGTAAAGAATGTCCAGTGGGATATCTTCCGGAAGAATCTGTGTCTCTACAGCATCCGGGATTTCTACCGTCACCAGATCTTCGGTTTTTAGCCGGTAATTTGCCTTCTGGATTTTGTCATTGACAGAGACATTACCATCTTTAATTAATTTCTGAAAAAAAGAGCGCGATTGCTCTGGAAAAAGGATACTTACATATTTATCCAGACGCTCGCCCTCATATTCGTATTCTACTTCAAATGTTTCTTTTTGCATATCACTGATCCTTATTTTCAGCTGGTCTGCATATTTACTGTGCAGAACGTTAATCATGAAAAATTTTATTATAGTCCTCTTCTTTATAATAAAACAATCCCAGAATGATCATTGCAAATGCTGCGACTGTCACATATATATCCGCCACATTAAAAACCGGAAAATCGATCAGTTTAAAATAAAAGAAATCGACCACGTAATTGCGGAAAACACGGTCAATAAAATTGCCCAATGCTCCGGCGAAAAACAGGATACAGATACCGTCCATCAGGCGGAACTTTTTCTCATCCGGAATGCGTTTCAGATATAGATATGCGATCATGCAGAGTACGACCAGCGTAAAAATCACAAAAAAGATTTTCTTTCCCTGCAGAATTCCAAATGCAGCTCCACGGTTTTCCAGATAATGTAACTCAAAAACTCCATCCCAGATCACGAATGGCTGTTGATTCATTAATCCATGGATTGCCATTAATTTTGTGACCTGATCGATCACGATCAGAATGACCGACAGAATGATTCCTGTCAGTGCTTTTTTTAAAGTATTAGTTTTCTTTTCCATAAATATAAAATATTCCTTCCAAAATCTGTTCATCGGTCAGATTTTTTTCAATATAGGCATCTCCCGGTGTCTTTAACAGGATAAACTTAATCTGGTTTCCAACCATTTTTTTATCCAGCTTCGTTGTTCTTAATACATCATCCGGATTCTGTCCGGATACACGGACCAGCAATCCAAAATGCTTTAATGTCTCCTCGATAAAAGAAAGCTGCTCTTTCGTGAGATTTCCCTGTTGACAGGAAATATAAGAGGCTGCAACCATGCCTAGTCCTACACAGACACCATGTGATAATCCAAAATCCGAAAGCTTCTCCACAGCATGTCCGATGGTATGCCCGAAATTAAGCAGCGCACGTTCCCCCTTTTCCTTTGGATCACGTTCAACCACATCCCGTTTGATCAGACAGCTCTGATAGACCATTTCCTCCAGAGTGTTATAATCTAATGCGAGAATTTCTTTCTCATGTTCATTCATCCACAGAAAATAATCGTGGTTTCTGATCAGACCATGTTTTAAAATCTCTCCAAAACCAGAGATAAGCTGGTCTTTTGGCAATGTTTTTAAAACATTTAAGTTCATATATACAAGTTTCGGCTGATAGAAGGCCCCGACCATATTCTTATACTGCATAAAATCAACACCGGTCTTGCCGCCAATGCTGCTGTCAACCTCGGAAAGAAGTGAAGTCGGTACCTGGATAAAATCAATGCCGCGCAGGTAGGTTGCTGCTGTAAATCCGGTGAGATCACCTACAACGCCTCCGCCTAATGCAATCATAAGATCATGCCGGTCAAAATGATTCTGTATTAAAAATTCATAAACACCATTGACGGTATCTGTATTTTTGCTCGCTTCCCCCGCCTGAAATTCATAACAGAAAATCTGTGGAAAGCTTTTTGTTAAGATATTTTTCACAGTCTCTGCATAAAGTTTTGCAACATTCGAATCTGAAATAATACAGATTTTCTGGTCAGCCTGATATCCAAGCTGCTTTAACTCCTCTGCCAGCCCCTGAAAGGAATCTGTCAGTTTGATGTGATAGATCACTTTTCCATCTAAAGTTACCGGTAAATCTTTTGCCATAACGATAGCCCTCACTTATCCATATAATTTATAGCGAACTTTCATTCTTCCTTTGTTTGTTTCGCCCATCTCCCGCTCAAAAACAAAACGGCCATAACCACGCACCGAGATAATATCTGCTTCCTTACAGCGATAGGATGGATTCTGAACACATTTGCCATTCACAAATACTTTTTCCGCCTTGAAAAATTCCAATGCCTGGCTTCTGGAAAATTTGTAGACACATGCGATCATGCTGTCTAAACGGTTCGAAGTGATGATTCCATCTTTTTCTTCAAATTTCTGCTGCTGTTCTAACGCATCTGCTGACACAGGAGATAGCTTTACAACTGTATGACGTATTTTATCAAGATTCTCCATAAAATAAGGCGCCATGCTCTCCTCACAGATTAAAAAATATTTGTCCTCACAGATTACAATATCGCCTAATTTTGAGCGGTCAACACCAAGATTCATCATAGAACCTAAAATATCCCTGTGTCCTAATTTTTCTGCAAACTTTGGATAAGATGGAACAATCTCAAGATATGCAATTGGAAACTGCCACTCATAATAAAGAGCATCAGGTATAAATGCAACTATCTGACGCTCTGCAAAAGGAACACCTCCAGAAGCTTCTGTCTTTGTCTCAAAAAAATTTTCGTTCTGGTGGTAAATATTCAGTTCATTTAAATTAAGGAAATCGCTGAATAAAACGATTCCCTTTCTATTTGCCTGTCTGGATAAATCTATTAACTTCTTTTTGCAAAGTTCCTGCTCATTCATAATGTCGTTCTCTACAGTCCTCTGGTTGTATCAAAAGAGTCTACAATATTCAGAAAATCACCTGAAATATCAACCGCTGCCGGAGTGATAATGAAAATGTAATTCGAAATCTTCTGAAGATTTCCGCTGATCGCAAAACAGGATCCGGAAGTAAAGTCAATGATACGCTGCGCAATCTCTACATCTAATCCCTCCACATTCAAAACAACTGTGCGGTTGTTTAACAATGTCTCCGTGATCTCTCTTGCATCCTCAACAGATGTCGGTTTGATCACACATACTTCCATACCAGCGAGATTCTGCTGTTTTTTTGACGGACGGATCGGTGTGACTTTTGGAGTGGTCTTTACCGGTTTTTCTTTGTAATCATCGGTAAAAGTATCCTCTTTTTCACGTTTCTTAAAAGAAGATTTTGGTTTTACTTCTTCCTCTTCGTCATCATAATCATAGTCTTCATTGTAAAAATCGTCATCGTCATCCGGATTCAAACGCATCACATTTAAAAATTTATCAAGAAAACTCATTTTTTGCTGCTCCTATTAAACTGATTTTAAATTCTGCTTCTTTCTCTTACTGGTATCCGGTGCATTATTGTTTGTTGTAATTGCGTGCTCCAAAAATTCCAGTTCCGACACGAACCATGGTAGCTCCCTCTTCGATTGCCACCTCGTAATCGCCTGTCATACCCATAGACAGAATTTCCATAGATACATTATCTATGTTTTTCGCAGCGATGTCAACAGATAAATCTTTTATTTTACGGAAATACAACCGGTTATCCTCTGCATTTTCCACGTATGGCGCGATGGTCATAAGTCCTTTAATGCGGACATTTTCCAGTTCTGCGATTTCTTCCACTAACTGGATCGCATCTTCCTCGGAGATACCGAACTTGGATTCCTCATGCGCAATATTTACCTCCACAAGGATCGGAACAATGATATTTTTCTTCTTTGCCTGAATATTGATCTCCTCTGCCAGACGGTAGGAATCAACAGAATGGATCAGTGCAACCTGTCCGACAATGTATTTTACTTTGTTTCTCTGCAGATGTCCGATCATATGCCATTTGATATCCTTTGGCATTTTCTCGATTTTATCGCAGAGCTCCTGCACTTTATTTTCGCCGAAATCCCTGATATTTTCATCATAAATTTCCTGAAGCATCTCAATTGGTTTTGTTTTACTGACAGCGATCAGCGTCACTTCTTCTCTCTTTCTTCCTGCGCGGTCACACGCTTCCTGTACACGTTCTTCTACATTTTTTAAATTATCTTTTAACATTTGATTTTATCTCCTTCGCCGTTGTCTTTATTTGATCAGCTGATTTTCATCAATCTTTGTCCCATCTAACGCAATATGGTCGTATAATGCGATGCCATAAGTTGTACCTGTCTTTACGATCGTATATTCCTCGTTCTGATATAAAACATCAATCTGCTTGAATACAGCATAACCCTTGTTAATGTTGTAAACACCCTGTAACGATGCAGTGTCTGCACCAACACGATACGTCTCACTGGAATCCGGTTTCTGCAGGATATCCCCGGAGGACACATACTCACTGTCGATATAATAGGTATCGTCTGTCTCATAATAAATGGTTGGTGTCACAAATTCCGTGGTACTTTTTCCGTCCTTGTCCGTGCGTTCCACCAGAATTCCCTCATCACTGGAATCCCCGCCCTTTAAGAAAAAGCTGATCGGAACGGTATAAAATTCCTTCCCGGTGATCGCGGAATTTGGAATTTTAAGACCGGTTTCTTCGGACAGTAAAAGTTCAATCTCCACATAACGCTCTGACGCATATCTGACCATAGCACTTTTCAGCGAGAGGATCAGATACTGCTGTCCATCGCGCCCGACAATGGAATAAGCTGCGTAGGCTTCTTTTGCATCTTTTAAAAAGCGGATCTTAATTGTATCGTCATCTTTTAATGATTCCGCTGTTGCATCCGGCACTGGAACAATAATATTCCAATATTCGCTGTCGATCAGCTTGTACTCAGGTGAACCGGCCCGGATAGCCGGGTTTGTTTTCAAATCGTTTTTGGAATAATTGGATTCGTCAAACATTGCGGCCGTAAAATTATCAACCGTAACATTTTCAAATCCGTCCGTATAATAAGTTACGATTCCTGGCACATCTGTGATCACTTTATGAAATGTATTATTGTTCTCCGCAGAAGCAACATAATCCGAGATATCATTTAAGGCGTTTACACTCAATGCCTCACTCAGAGATGCATTGACATTGTCCTTAAAGCTGTATACCTGATAATAGTTTTTTCCATCATAGGCATATAAAAAGTCATTGATGGTTTTCTCAATTTCTGCAAGGTTCTCACTGTCGATGGTGCTTCCATCCTGACTGGCCTCGTTGATCATGTTTGAAACGTCTCCATTTTCATCAACAGAGCAGACCAGATCGCCGTAGGCGACTTTGGAACCCTCTTTTACATAATAATTCACTGCACCGGAATAATCTGAATTAATGATTTTTTCATCGCGCAGGATCAGACCATTGTATACATTATTGACCGCAATGGTTCCCTGCTCCACCTCATAAACAGAAATATGTGTCTCTGTCAGATAACTGAACACATTAAATACCAGATAAATAAAGATGATGACAAATATAATGACACCAATATTAAAATTCATTGGTTTTCTATATTTCACAACATTTTTGTTTTTTTTCAATTGCATAACCTGCCTTGTTTTTCTCACTTCCGCTCATTATAGCATTTTTTACAGGGCAAAACAATGCGATTCATGTATAAAAAACAGTTTCACAGGAAAAAATAAACAAAAAGATGATATCAAAGGAGATATACTCATGAAAACAAATTGGTTGGATTATACTTTACTGACATTGGTGATCATTGGTGCCATTAACTGGGGACTAATCGGATTCTTCCGCTTTGACCTTGTTGCATTTCTGTTTGGAAATCTTTCATGGCTTTCCCGCATTGTCTATGCGCTGGTAGGTATCGGTGGTCTTTACACGATCAGTCTTTATGGAAGAATTAAAAGTGGAGACGAAGCTTAGAAAAAGGTTGAGCTGTTTTGTATGCAAAAAAGGTTGTTGCACTAAATCAAGTTAGCGCAGCAACCTTTTAACAGCAAAGTAATTATAGGGAAATGACAATCTTTGCTTTTGCACACTCAGGTAATTTGGACTCATCTCTTGAAACACTTAAGATAAACTTCACATTGTATTTCTCACTGATGATGTCGAGTTTTTCAATTGCATGCTGGATCTCGTCATCTGTCTCGGTAAATGCAATTGTAAGGAAACTATCAAGATACATCTCTTCAAGATCGTGATCCTGTGAAACAATTCCGCATAAGAATCCAAGGAACTCATCACAATTATCGATTGGATAATCCATCACGTTGATGAGACGGACCTTGTTGTTCAGTTCATACATATGCTTCTGGCTTTTGTCCAGATAAACAATATTTCCGGATGCGGCTGTAACAGAATGATTTACTTTGGCTAATAATTCTTTGGTCTTACCCTTTCCTTTTTCGCCTGCAATAATTTCTATCATTGTCATTTCCTCCTTATATTCCCTGTTTTATGTATTTTGAATAAAAACAGTAGGTTTTATAAAACAATTATAGTACATATGCACATAAAATACAACTGTTAATTCGCAAAACCACTGAGCATTTCATTCATGAGAAGATAAAGGTTTGACTTTCCGTCTGCTTTTAAAACAATGGAGACGATCGGCTGGCCGGAAGCATTATAAGAATACAGTACCAGACAGTATCCGGCAGCTCCTGTTGTTCCGGTCTTTCCACCTACGACAGTGATCCCTTCCGGCGCTTTTTCCTTACCGGTAAGGTACTGATTTGTATTCTCCCATGTTCTCTCTACGCCCGCACCATTCACATCTGTGTATACAACATCATAACTCATCGTACTGATGATATCGAGAAACGTCTGATCCTGCACTGCATTCTGGAAAATAAGGTAGAGATCATAAACGGAAGTATAGTGATTCTCATCCGGGAGTCCGTTTGGATTGACAAAATGGGATCTTGTAGCACCCATTGCAAGTGCCTCCTGATTCATCATATCTGCAAAACCTTCCACGCTTCCGCCGATATGCTCTGCAATCGCAATTGCAGCATCGTTTCCACTCTTCAACATCATGCCATATAAGAGATCCTTAAGCTGCACCACATCACCTGCTTTTAAACCACAGACAGAAGAATCGGAAGCCTGATTTGCAGCATTTTCACTGACGGTCACATAATCTTCCAGATTTCCGTATTTTAAGGCGATATATGCAGTCAGAATCTTTGTTGTGCTGGCAGGATATAATTTTTCATAAATATTCTGTGCATAAGTCACGGTATTAGTTGCAAGATTGAAAGTTCCTGCCCCTTCTGCAACCTGGGAATCTGTCGTATCGTTTCCAATGTTCACATCATCTGCCACACACAGATTCTGAGAAAAATAAGTTTTTTCTGACCCGGCTCCCTCAGATGCCAATCCATAATCTGCCGAAGTGCTGTAGATATCATAAGGATTATCATAACTTACTACCGTCTGTCCGCACCCGGACATAAAAACAGCTGCTATGCCACACAGACACAGCAGTCTCATTTTATTTATACATTTCACGCCACTCTAAATCTCCTCTGTCTAATGCTCGAATCAAAAGTTCGGCAGTGGCAAGGTTCGTTGCCAAAGGAATATTATGTGTATCACATAATTTCACAACATTATTTACATCCGGTTCATGAGATTTCGGAGTAAGTGGATCTCTTAAGAAAATGACAAGATCGATCTCGTTATGTTCAATCTGTGCACCAAGCTGCTGGGAACCACCCAGATGTCCTGCCAGATACTTATGAACATTGAGATTGGTCACCTCCTCGATCAGTCTTCCGGTTGTTCCGGTTGCATAAAGTTCATTCTTCGAAAGAATCCCTCTATATGCAATGCAGAAGTTCTGCATTAATTTCTTTTTTGAATCATGCGCAATAAGTCCAATGTTCATTATGCGGTTACCTCCTGTCAATATTTTTTCGGCTGTAGTCCAACGTTCAACACAAGCCCCACCCCTATATATAATGATAAAAGCGACGTAAGACCATAGCTGACAAATGGAAGCGGCAAACCGGTATTCGGAAGCACCCCACTTGCAACCCCAATGTTAACCAGGCTCTGAAAGCCCACCAGTGCAGCAAATCCACAGCAGATCATTTTTCCTGCGGTATCTTTTGCTTTTCTAGCAATTAATATACACTCAATCGTGATGAAAAGCAATAAAATTATAATGATAACCGTACCGATAAATCCAAGTTCTTCCCCCGCTACCGCAAAGATAAAATCTGTCTGGGGTTCCGGGATAAAGTTACCGTTTTTTACCGAAGTGGCATCTGTATTATTCAGCCCTTTTCCCCACAGCTGGCCGGAACCGATCGCCATGATGGAATTCTGCTGCTGGTAAGCATCTGCCGGGTAATCATCCGGGTAAAGCCATGCCATAACACGTGTCACCTGATAACTTTTGATAAACGGAAGTTTGTCCTGGATCAGCAACGTAAACATTATCACTGCTGATGGAATACTGACAGCCAAAACACCTGTTACTATTTTATAACTTAATCCCGCAACAAACAAGAGGGCAGCAAAAATTAATGCGGTAACAATTGTCGTTGAGAGATCCGGCTGCTTTAAAATAAGGGCAAGCGGTATGCCTGCGAGTACAAATGACAAGATCAGTACCTTCGGTGTATTGATTTTCTCTTCATGCTTCATAAAAAAGTAGGCGAAAAACAGGATAATTAAAATTTTTGCCAGTTCAGAAGGCTGGAAACGGAATGAGCCGATCTCAAACCAGCGCTGTGCGCCACCGGCATCATCACCGGCAAACATAACGAGCAAAAGCACACCGATCATGAAAAAGTAGATCAGCCAGGAAAACTTCAAAATAAAGTTATAGTCGATCAGGGAGAGCATCACCATGATCGTAAGCCCGGCGATCATACCAAAAATCTGCTTACTCTGCACGGATGGCTTGGCACTTCCGATCAGAAGGATTCCGATCACATTTAAGATGACCACATACATGACCAATATGAACTTATAATTTCTCAGTTTGTACTGTTTAAACATTGCAATTCTCTCTTTTTGTATTCTTTTAAAATGACTTTTATCTCAATATTCTCAGGTTCTACATCCACATACTTCGTGATCACATTTCCGATGTCGCGCCGTATGTATCCCATCGTTTCTTCGTCTAAAATGTTGTTTTCATAATGGATCATACATTTTAAACGTTCTTTTGCGGCAGTTACAGATTGTTCTCTCATTTTTTCTCCATTTCTGCTATTCACAAAAGTCAGCTATGAATTGATGGTCTGCTTTGCAGGCTTGTTCCAGAAGAATCCGCGGAAACGGTGTTTTTCCTGAAGAAAATCCGGGATTGGAACCGCTTCCCCCACAAGGCGTCTGCAGATGTTCTCATAACATGTCTGGGAAGTGCCTTTCTTTCCCATCATGCTCTCACCGTGATTCTGGGAAATGATAATATGTTCATCTTCCAGTACCACACCCAGAAGTTCCGTGTTCAAAAGTTCGCAGATATCGGAAATCTGAAGCATGTTTCCCTCTTTTACCAGCTGTTTCCGAAATGAATTGATCAGCAGATAAGTGGAGATATCTTTTTTCCTTCGGAGCAGGCGCAAGACACAGTCCGCATCATGGACGGCCGCCACCTGTGGCGTTGTCACAACGACTACTTTATCTGCCGCGCAGACGGCAAGGTCAAAGCCGCTGTCAATTCCTGCCGGGCTATCCACAAGGATATAATCATACGACTCCTTTAACTCCTCCATGAGCGTCTGCATCGCCTCTGTCGTGATTGGCGGATGCTCCCGCACACATGCAGATGGAATGACTGAGAGGTTCGGATATCTGCGGTCTCTTATGACAGCCTGTTTCACTCTGCATTTTCCTGTCAGGACATCAACCAGATTGTATACGATCCGGTTTTCAAGTCCCATCACAACATCGAGATTGCGAAGCCCGATGTCCGTGTCGATCAAAATTACTTTTTTCTCTAATAGTGAAAGTCCAACTCCGACGTTCGCTGTGGTAGTTGTTTTGCCAACGCCGCCTTTTCCTGACGTGAAAGTGATCACTTCACTCATGAAGTAAGACCTCCTTTTACTTAGTCATTAAAGCTGTTTGATGACTCACCTACATTTTCTGCCTGACCGTTCAGCAGTTCTTCTGCATCCTGAACACCAAAATAGTAAGAAAATACATTCTTGGCATATTCGGCAGCATTATGTGATGTATAACCGAATGCGATACGTGTTGCGATCGACACCTCAGGATCATTGTACGGCGCATATCCGACGAATAAAGCATGGTTCGGACGGTTTGGACTCTGCTGTGCGGTACCGGTCTTACCTGCAACCTCAATCGGGAAATTATCAAATGTAGACAGATTTTCCACTACCATACGCATTCCGGTATGAATGGCATTCCATTGTGTGGTATCTAATACATCCACCGTATTTCTTACTTTTGGCTCAAAGGTTTCCAATGTATTGCCATCGGAATCACATACTTTGCTCAACAATGTGTATTCATATACATTTCCGTCATTTGCAATGGCAGATACATATCTTCCAAGCTGGATGGTCGCATAGTTATTATTACTCTGTCCAATCGTTGCCATGACCGGGTATTCATCTGCAATCTGCGGATCGTTTTCCTCAATCTCCACGCCTGTTGTCTCATCTAATCCAAGAAGCGATGCGTATTCCTGAATTTTGGAAATACCAGTCGCATCATCGTAGGATGTAGAAAAATTATTCGTTGCAAGACGATAACCAACATCATAAAAGAAGTAGTTACAGGAATCACGGAGTGCCTCAGATACATTGATCAGTCCATGCGTGTAACCGTGATTTAATGCCCAGCATCGCGGATGGTTGCTGATATTTTCATACACACCCTTGTCCATGATCTGTGTCGTCAGTGTAATCACACCTGTGGCAAGACCTGCAACCGAGGATACCATTTTGAAAGTAGATCCTGGTGCGGTGCGTTCCTGCGTTGCATAGTTATAAAGCGGCTTGGACAAATCCGTGTTGAGACTTGCAAAATAATCTGCATCAACCGTATTTGCAAGACGGTTGTTATCATATCCCGGATAACTTACCAATGCCAGCAGTTCTCCGGTTTTTACATCCGTGATCACACAGGAACCGGAGCATGGATCCAAAGCAAGCTGTGCCGGCGTGATCTCAATATTCTTGATCTTATCCTTTAAAAAGCTGACCGGACTGACTGCATTTGACTCCAGCGAACTGATCTCCTCCGCATCGTAGGCAAGTACCCCCTGATCATATAAGATCAGACACAGCTGTCTGCCTGAAACAGATCCTGCCTTAATGAGATACTCATAAATAATTTTGGAAAATCCTGTATCTGTGGTAATGTCATCCATAATATAATCGCACAATGCCTCGTAGATTTCTGTCGAATCTGAGTACTTCTCATCAATTGTAAATTGTGTGATGTCGATCCAGTTCTGTGCGATCGCATGGTTTAGGTATTCCTGCGCACTGATCGTGCCACTCTGCCACTCCTGATATACTTCATCTGTTTTATCAATCGACTTTTGCAGAAGGATTTTTTTCTCCTTCAGCTGATTGATAATGTAAGTAAAATAATCCTGATCTTCTTCTCCAAGTGAACCAAACGCTGTCGGGGATGTACCTTTTAACTCGCTGGTCACTGACGAGAGGACGGTCTGCTGCCTGCCAGAGAATATCTGTAAGACAGCTTTTTCATTTCCGGTTGCATTTTCATCCGAAAAATGTTCAATATCGATCACATTATTATTTACCAGTGCAAAGTAAACGTCAGTGATCGGGATATTCATTTCGGAACCGGAACTTTCGATATTGGAATACACAATACCGGCGATCTCCTGCTCTAACAGGTCATATGCAGCAATCTGTAAGTTTTTATCAATTGACAGATAAACATCATTTCCGGCAGAAGGTTCCTCGCGTTCCAAAACCTCCACAGCTTTTCCAAGATAATCGACATAAAGCTTTTCATAGCCTTTTGTTCCCTGAAGGGACGCATCCATCACCTGTTCAATACCTGCTTTTCCGACCACATCATTTAAAGTGTAATTGCCGTTATCTGCGGACAGGCTCTCATACTCTTCGGTAGAGATTTTTCCGGTATAGCCGATGATCGATGCGAAATATTCAGCATCATTGTATTTGCGGATCGTGTCGTCAATGACTTCCACTCCCTGAAGCTTTGATGCATTCTCACTCACGTAGGCAACAGACTCCTCAGAGACATCGCTTGCGATCGTGGTGGCAATATATTTCTGATAGCTGTTTTCAGACATTGCATAGCGCACCACTGTGATTTTATATGCCATATCTTCAGCATAATCTTCACTGATTCCAAAACGTGTCACTTTCAGATAATCCATAACCTGGTCAGCAGTCGCTTCCGCCTGATTGTAGCCAAGTTTTTTGTCATATTTCAGATCAGAATAAGATGCCTGACCGAAAACATCTGCAAGAAAACGTTTCAATGAACTTCCGCTCACAGTGAATTCGTAATTTCCATTATCGTTCACTGTAATTTTAAAATTATTGATAATGTCATCCCCATTTTTTTCCAGGGCAGTAATGATATCAGCAATTTCTGCATTTAAAAGTTTATTTTTTTCTTTGGTAGAATCATAGGAACCATTATCCTCGATCGTAATGGAATATGCGAGTTCATTGTAGGCAAGCACTTCGCCATTGCGGTCTAAAATATTTCCTCTGGTACTGTTTAACGTACGTTCCCGGACAATCTTTAACGTGTAATTGTCCTGGTATTCTGCGCCCTTTATGATCTGAAGCTGGAACATCCGGAAAATCAGCACAGAAAACAAAAGAACCATCACGGTTGCTGCGACAAGCAGTCTCGATCTGAAGATCGTACGGAAAAACTCTTTGATATTATCAAACAAATTTTACAGCGCTCCTTTTTTCTATTGTTTCAAGTTTCTGGTTAATTTTTAAAATAATAAAATATAAAAAAATGGTCACAACCATCGTATATACCAGTTCCGGTATCATGATATTTAACAGATAGTATAAAATATCAAACTTTCCGCGGAATAAAAATAACAGGAAATAAATGATCAGACTACATGAGAAATCGCTGACCGCGATCAGAAGCATCGGCAGTTTGATATCTTCCGGGTAAAACATTTTCCGGAAAAATCCGTTGAAATAGCCCACATACATATAAAGCAATGCGTAGAATCCCAGAATACTTCCTGTAAAAATATCTAAAAGAAGTCCTGTGAAAAAGCCAATCCACAGTCCTTCTTTTTTTCCTCTCATAAAACCAAATGCAGAGACAACAACAATCATCAGATTCGGAGAGATTGATGCAAAAGAAAGTGCCTGAAATACGGTACTCTGCAAAAGGTAGCAGACAGCTATGATTAAAAATACAGTTATTTTTCTTCGCATGTCATCCTCCCTGATTTAATTTTCTACCGTCTGTTTCTTATTCAAAATGACAAGCACTTCCTCGATATGCTCAAAATCAACTGCCGGTGTAATAGTTCCTGATTTAGTCAGATTGTTGGAATCTGTCTCGATCGAGCTGATATATCCAATTAAGATTCCCTGCTGATAATTGTAAGAAACCGCGGAAGTGACCACCGGATCATTGATGGAAACTTCATTGTCTTTGTCATTTAAATTATTGAATTCAATCACCATATCTTCGTTCATTTTCTGCAGACTTCCGGACACGATCAGGTTATCCGAAGTAGTCGTAACCATTCCGCTGACTTTGCTGGTGTCATTGATGATCGATGTCACCTTGGCATAATTTGGTCCGACATCTGTGACAATTCCAACAAGTCCGCTTCCTGCCATAACATTCATATCCACTTCAATTCCATCATTACTACCCTTATCGATTGTAAAAGTATTAAACCAGTTTCCACTGTTTTTTCCGATTACATTCGCTGCAACTTTCTCATAACTCGGGTATTTCTGATCGAGATTGTAAAGTTCCCTTAAGTTGTCTAACTCGTACTGCTCCAGTTTAATTGTATTCAGTTCTGTTGTCAGTTCATCTACCTGATTCTGCAGATCCTCATTCTCTGCCATGACATCACTTAAGTTTTTCAGATTTACCGCCTTGTCGGAGATCCAGGTGCCAACTTTATTGATTCCCTCCTGCATTGGCACAAAAACATAACCGGCTGCCGCATTCAGCGGACCACCGGATATATTTAAAGTAAAACTTAATAACATGATGATAATACATACCCCTGACATGATCAGAAGAAGGTATCTTGCAGGAAGAAAAAATTTTGATTTTCGTCTCATTCCATTCCTCAATTTCTAACAACGTATGCAGGTGTATCCTGCATTACATTCTATTTTAAGATTTTATTTTTCATGCTGAATGCCAGATGTTTGTACTTCTGGTCACTTACAATCTTCACCAGTCCACGGACAACGCACTCTTCCGGCTCCTCACAGGTGTTGATCTCAATGCCGGTGATATCTTTGAACAACTGGCTCAGATTATGTATCTGGGAGCTTCCACCGGTAATGTAAATACCGGAATGGATAATATCTTTTGCAAGCTCCGGTGGAGTTTTCTCTAAGATCATCTTGATGGAATTACAGATGCTGTTTAAGTTATCCTTGATCGCCTCGTAGACAACTTCCCCTGTGATCTCCATCTCAATCGGAAGTCCACTTACCACATCACGTCCTACAATGACCATGGTTTCTGTATTTCCAGGAATACCGGAACCAAGCTTCTCTTTTAATGCCTGTGCGGTCTTCTGACCAATCACAAGATTATAGGTTCTCTTCACATAAGTAATGATCGATTCATCAATCCGGTTGCCTCCGAAATGCAACAGATCACTCAATACCAGTCCGCCGAGGGAGATGACAGAAATTTCTGTTGTATCTGCACCGATGTCCACAACCATGATACCGGTCGGCTCATTGACATCCAGTCCAAGGCCAACGGCATCCGCAATTGGTTTTTCACATAAAAGGACACTCTTTGGTTTTAATTTACTCTTGTAGAACATCTCAAAGAACGCTCTCTTTTCTACATCTGTAATATCAGTTGGAACCGCAACGATAAATTCGGCACCCCGGATTTTTCCCTTCATATGCTCTTCTAAGTACATCTGGAGCATGGTCTGAAGATTATTAAAATCAGCGATTACTCCACTGATCACCGGGAATGTGACATTGATCGTCTCCGGTGCTTTTTCATACATTGCATAAGCAGCATCACCATAAGCATAAATCTGGTCTTTTTTTACCAGAGCTATGGTATTCTTCTCATTTAATATTTTATTGGAAGTCTTGCAGTAAATCTTCATATTGCAGGTTCCAAGATCAATTCCATATACGTTGCTGTTCATTTTCTTCTCCCTTGTGTTGTTTTCCATAATCAAAGAATCCGTTGTAGTTTCACGGAGTATTTCATAACGGTAACTTCCCATTATGTGAGATACCCGGCTTCCCGGTAACTGAAGTAAGTACGGTCACCTATAATAATATGATCTGACAGCGCAATGCCTAATAATTTTCCGGCTTCTGCGATCCTTGCAGTCACTGTATTATCCTCTCCGGAGGGAACTGCCCTGCCGCTTGGATGATTGTGTACCATCACAATGTGTACTGCCTTTTTCTCCAATGCACAGATAAAAATCTCTCTCGGCGGAACAATCGAGGAACTGACACTTCCTGTTGTGACAACAGAGTCTCCCAGCCATTTACATTTGCTGTCAAACATGCAGACGATCAGCTTCTCCTGCTGCTCGTGCCTTAGCTGTTCCATATAATACTCTGCAACCGTTGCTGCGCTCCTCATCTGAATACCCTCAAAATGTCTGGTATTGGCAATCCGCGTGGAAAGTTCCGCAATGCATTTTAACTGCATCGCGATCACATCTCCGATTCCGTGGATCTTTTTCATTTCATCGTAAGACATCTCATAAAGATTCATGAGGTTTCTGTCTTTCTGTGATAAAAAACTTCTTGCCACATCCACGGCAGTCATTTTACTGCTTCCTGATTTGATCACGATCGCTAAAAGTTCTGCATCGCTTAACGCTGTTGCACCGTATTTCCAGAACTTCTCATATGGTCTTTCGGATTCCGGTAATTCTTTTGTTGTGAATGAGTGATTCATAAATTCCTTTCACTCTCCCTGAAAGTGTTTTATGTCAACTCAAAAAACTCTTTTTTCATTTTAGCATAACAAATCTGTATTAACAAGATTCCGTTCCTTAAGTTTTTGTAAAGACATCAAAATTCCAAGCTTTGCATGATACCAGGTCAGGCCACCCTGAAAATAAACGGCGTATGGAGGCTTGATAGGTCCATCTGCACTGAGTTCAATGGAAGATCCCTGCACAAAAGCTCCGGCAGCCATGATGACATCACTGTCATATCCCGGCATTGCCCAAGGCTCCGGTGTTACATAACTGTCTACCGGTGCAGCTGCCTGGATTCCCTCACAGAATGCAATCATCGCATCCGGGTTGTTGAAGGTAACTGCCTGAATGATATCGTGGCGGCTCTCTGTACCGTTTGGAATGACGGAAAAGCCTAATTTTTCATATATATTGGCAGCAAAAACAGCTCCTTTTAACGCACCGCTCACCACAGTCGGTGCCATGAAAAATCCCTGATAAAAAGACTGGATAACACCGAGCGACGCCCCGACTTCTTTTCCAAGTCCCGGAGAGGTCAGACGGTATGCTGC
>ENA-OURZ01002194-OURZ01002194.1-human-gut-metagenome-genome-assembly--contig:-NODE-2194-length-18939-cov-3.209172_pt1 | contig 18939 bp, 17 predicted proteins | sample MGYA00242073_ERZ509195 | MGnify/ENA primary metagenome ERZ509195 (study PRJEB26280, sample SAMEA2338837) | human gut metagenome | biome: human gut; feature: human-associated habitat; material: faeces...
ACGATATAAATTTGATATTTTCCGGTAAATAGCGCTGCCGGGTTAATATAATTTACATTGTTTTGTTAAATTCTTAATAATTATTTTTTTTCGGTTCGAAATAAGCCTGAGGATGTTCGCATGCCGGGCATTTCATCGGAGCTTTCTTGCCTTTCAATACGTATCCGCAATTACGGCATTGCCATTCGATCTCTTCATCCCGTTCGAAAACTTTACCGGTTTCTACCCGTTCCAGTAGTTTGCGGTAGCGAGCTTCGTGTTCGGCTTCGACCTTTGCAATCTGACGGAAAGTATTGGCGATTTGCGGGAAACCTTCTTCCTGTGCTATTTGAGCAAATTCCGGGTACAGATCTGCCCATTCTTCATTCTCTCCATCGGCGGCTGCTTTCAGATTTTCAGCTGTCGTACTGATTATACCGGCCGGATAACTGGCGGTAATTTCTACCATTCCCCCTTCGAGGTATTTGAAGAATTTCTTCGCGTGCTCTTTTTCCTGCTCGGCAGTTTCCATGAAAACACCGGCGATTTGTTCATAACCTTCTTTTTTAGCTACACTGGCAAAAAAAGTATAACGGCTCCGGGCCTGTGACTCTCCGGCAAATGATTTTAACAGATTTTGTTCGGTTTTCGTTCCTTTAATACTCATAGTCTTATTGATTAAAATGATTTAGTATCGCACTTTTATACTGCAATTTTAACGCATATAAAAATAATAAACAAATACTTTATTTTTATAAATTTATAGAGATTATTTATAAAGAAAATAGTTGGATGCAAAGAATCAGGCAGATAAATTTTTTCTTTAAAACTATCGTTTTTAATCGAAAGCTTATATCTTTACCTAAAATTCAGCAACTCGAAACCACTATGTTAGCAAGAGATTTGATAGCCACAGTTATAAAGACTTTCTTCGAGGAATTGGACGATGTCCGGGACGGTAAGCGCCAGATGAACGACGAGTCGCCTTATGCCGGAATGTATGCTTCTTATTTCAACAAAGACCGGGATTGGTTTATCCAGGCCGATACCGGAGAGATCACGACTTTTTTTGCAGACGATCCGATCTATAAATTGGAAATGTTGACCGAATTGATTTACCGGGATGCCCGGAGGCTGACAGATGCCGGGATTCAGGCGATCCTCTATCGGAAGATCATCGAATTATACGAGGTCATCGATATCCGTAGTCAGGAATTTTCTATGGACCGGATGAACCGGACCACTGAATTGAAGCAATGGCTGACGACTTATGAGTATAAAAGTTAATTGGATTGTCAGAAACATGTTTGTCGGTTTGTGCGTATTTGTTATAAGTAAATACAAATGACATGGGATTGACAACGTATGATGATGAGTTTTTGTTGGCTGCGATCGTTATTATTTCAATGGCTTTGATCTTTTATTCCGTAGGGGTATGGAGTGAACGTATACAGGGGCGTTTGAAAGGGTGGCACGTGACTGCTTTTGGATTAGGTTTGGTGTGTGATTTTGTCGGTACTGCTTTTATGGCAGAGCTGGTACGGCTTACCGGTCAGGACAACCGTTTACATGCTGTTTTAGGTAGTATTGCCGTGTTTCTAATGGCGATTCATGCGTTGTGGGCTTTCTGGACATTTCGGAAAGGTTCCGCCCGGGCGAAACGCAATTTCAGCCGTTTCAGTGTCATTGTTTGGTGGGTATGGCTGATTCCTTATTTTATCGGGGTTTATCTGGGAATGACGGCGAAGATATAAAAATGATCAGCGGTCCTTCAAACTTGATTAGGAAGAAAGAACGCTGATCAACCGGAATGTCGTATGCTACTTATTTGGCAGCTACGACTTCGATTTCAACCAAAGCTCCCATAGGCAGATCTTTTACGGCAAAAGCAGCACGAGCCGGGCAATCCTGGGTGAAATATTTTGCGTAGACTTCGTTCATGGCTTTGAAATTAGCGATGTCGCTTAGCAAACAGGTAGTTTTTACTACATTATCATAAGTACAACCGGCAGCTTCGAGAATATAACCGATGTTTTTTAAAGATTGTTCGGTTTGTTCCTGGATACCGCCTTCGGCGAATTTACCGGTATTTACGTCTACGGGCAGCTGACCGCTGATATAGATCATTCCGTTTACTTCAATAGCTTGGCTGTAAGGACCGATCGCTTTCGGTGCTTTCGGTGAATTGATAACTTTTTTCATGATGCTCTATTTTAAGAATTTGACTTTTATAAATGTTGTCACAAAATTAAAAAATGAAATCAGATATTCGGAATCGTTATAAGAAGAATGCGCTATTTTAACAATAAAATAAGATTCACGCTCAGCACTACTTCCATTCGGAAAGTTGGTCTTCTATTTCCGGGATATCGCTGGCTTTGAATACCGGGCTTTTGATACCCCGGCGTTTTTGATCGTTGTAGTTTTTTAGGGCTTTTAAAGCTAAATGACCAAGAAAGATGAGGGCGATCAGGTTGATCAGGGTCATGAGGGCCATAAATAGATCTGCCAGATTCCAGACGATGTCCAAACCGGCTACCGAACCGAAAAACACCATTCCTCCGACGGCTATCCGGTAGATTTGCAGACCGGCCGGATGCCGTGATATAAAGAACAAATTGGTTTCACAGTAGGAATAATTGCCGACAATCGAACTGAAGGCGAATAAAAGAATACAGAAAGCGATAAACTGAGCTCCGAAGGGACCGATTTCATGGCCGACGGCGGCCTGGGTCAGTTGAATGCCTTTCAAGGTTCCATCGAGAGGAAGGTCCGAAAGTAAGATGATAAAAGCGGTGCAACTACAAATGACAATGGTGTCGGTGAATACACTCAGGGCTTGTATCAGCCCCTGTTTTACCGGATGGGAAACGGTTGCTGTGGCTGCAGCATTGGGAGCGGAACCCATCCCCGCTTCGTTGGAAAATAAGCCTCGCCTTACTCCTTGCATGATCGTTGCCCCGAGTCCTCCACCGACAACTTGCTCTATTCCGAAAGCATTGGAGAAAATATGGCCGATCAGGGCCGGGATAGCGGTCATATGATTGAATAAAATGAATAAGGCCACTAAAATATAGGCAATCGCCATAAACGGAACGATGATACCCGCTACCCGTGCTATCCGGTGTATCCCTCCGAAAATAGTGATTAGCGTGAAAAAGGTCAGGATGATGGCCGGACCTAATTGGCCGGTTCCGTATATCTCGTGAAAAGCGATTGCGATTGTATTGGCTTGGACGGAATTGAAGACCAAGCCGAAAGTGATGATAATAATGAAGGCGAAAAGCAGGGCCAGGCCTTTCTTTTTTAGTCCTTTCCCGATATAGAAGGCGGGGCCTCCGATGAATGAGCGTTCACCTTTTTCTTTATAAATTTGAGCTAAAGTCGACTCGACGAAAGCCGAGGCAGAACCGATCAGGGCCAGTACCCACATCCAGAAAACAGCCCCGGACCCTCCTAAAGCAACGGCAGTCGCTACTCCGGCTAAATTACCCGTTCCTACCCGGGAGGCGGTCGCTATACAGAAAGCCTGGAACGAAGAAACGGAATTTTTACCTTTGCCGTTACTGACTCCCTGGCCTAATAACCTGAACATTTCTCCGAAATAGCGGAATTGTACAAAACGGCTTTTAAACGTAAAATATAAACCGATCAGAATCAGAAGGATAATTAATAGGTATGTCCAAATCCAATCGTTCGCAGAAATAACCCAGTTATTCAATGTTTCTAACATAGCTCTTTAGTTTTGACCTCTTTCTTTCTGGTGTTTCTACGGAATGATTGAAAAAATGTCTTGTTATTTTATATTTTAAACGATTCGATATAGTTTGTTGAAGAATAAATTTTGGTGTTTATATACATGTTTACCCTAAATGTAGATTTATTTTTTTCTATTCCGCTTCCGGGTTTTATATCGTCAGACCGGTTCGCCTGGAACGGTCCGGTAAGGCTTTCGTTGATTTCATCGGTTCTTCTCCTGCTCGGAAAAACAAAATCTTTTGTTTTTCTCTCGCTTATTCGAAGAACTCACTGCCCGGCGGAACTCCTCACTACGTTCGTCAGACACCACCGGTCGGACGTTCGGAAAACCTAACCGGACACTCGTTCCTGCTCCAATGGTCTTCCGGCATAAAACCCTTCATCTCACGGCAGAGCTAACCGGCAAAGAAAATACAACCAGAAATTTGCAACAGCAGGAAGCCGGACCGTCCGGATTATTTCCAGTGAGAATAATCTTTCTTAAATCAAGACTGGTTTGCAATTCAGTGATAACGTAAGTCGGAGGTGATCGGGATTGGCGACCATTGGAGCTCTGTCGAGTGTCGTCTTGCTTTTTCTGAACGCCCGACCGGTGGTGTCTGACGAGCTTGCGAGGAGTTCCGCCGGTCAGTGATAGAAAAAGTTAGACGACCGACAGAAGCGACCGGGTCGCCAATTCCGATCACCGAAGACGAATTACTAACGAAATAAACCTACCATAAATTGGGAGAATGGAGAAATAGAGAATGGTAGAATTAAAGTTTACTCTTCTTTTTCCATTATTCCCAGGAAAAGATAGTCATTCTCCCCCCATGCCTTTGGTTTCTTCGTAAAAAAGTGGATGACAGGCGGCAAATCATTCCTTTTTTAAGGGTCCGATCTATTAAATATTCCTTAAATTTTCGTAAACGTTTGTGTCTCATTCTTTTCTCAGGTAATGAGCGAGTTATTTCTTTTTGAAAATCTCTGGTTTAATCCTTTTTTCTTTTCTAACTTTGGGGTGTCTTTAGAGAAGGAGTGTAAGTTTTTATAGGTGAATATGAAGCAAACTGTTATAATCCGAAGGCTTTAGCGATTCGATTGAAACATTTTTCGGTGAATTGCGTAGGGAAAAGATCGAGTCTTATTGTAATATAAACGATTGATATAATGAAAACACGTATTGAACATGACTTGCTAGGCGAAAAAGAAGTGCCGGCAGATGCGTACTATGGTATACAAACTCTTCGGGGAATCGAGAATTTCCAGAATATCAGTGGGATCACTATCGGAGACTATCCGAATTATGTGAAAGCATTGGCTATGGTGAAATGGGCTGCTGCAAAGGCAAACCAGGAATTGGAAATCCTTCCGGACGATATTGCCAATGCAATTACCCGGGCTTGTGAAGAAATTATCGGAGGCAAACTCCACGATCAGTTCCCGGTCGATCTGATCCAGGGAGGAGCAGGTACTTCTACCAATATGAATATCAATGAAGTGGTTGCTAACCGGGCGTTGGAATTGATGGGACACCAAAAAGGTGAATACCAATACTGTCACCCGAACAACCATGTCAATATGTCTCAGTCGACTAACGATGCTTATCCGACTTCTTTCAAGTTGGCCTTCATCTTTATGAACGAGGAACTGGTTGCTGACCTGAAACTGTTGATCCAGGCATTCCGGGCTAAAGGAGAAGAGTTTAAAGAAGTGCTGAAAATGGGACGTACCCAGTTGCAGGATGCAGTGCCGATGACTATGGGACAGGAATTCGAAGCTTTTGCTGCAAACCTGGAGGAAGAAGTAGACCGGCTGAACCAGATGGCTAAATTGTTCCTCGAAGTGAATATGGGGGCAACTGCTATCGGTACAGGTATCAATTCCGAACCGGAATATTCTTCAAAATGTATTAAGAACTTACGGATCATCAGTGGAGAAGAATTTGTATTGGCTTCTAATCTGATCGAGGCTACTCCCGATGCCGGTTCATCTGTCATGTATTCATCAGCCCTGAAACGTTTGGCTGTGAAACTATCTAAAATTTGTAACGACCTGCGTTTATTATCCAGTGGCCCTCGTTGCGGCTTGAATGAAATCAACCTGCCGCCGATGCAGAACGGAGCCGGGTTCTTCTATCATGCCGGGTAAAGTGAATCCGGTAATTCCCGAGGTGGTAAACCAGATTTGCTATCGGATTATCGGTAACGACCTGACCGTAACCTTTGCTGCCGAAGCCGGACAGTTGCAGTTGAACGTGATGGAACCGGTTATGGTTCATGCCATCTTCAGTTCGATCAAGATGTTGCAGAAGGGTATGGATCGTTTGCGGATCCTTTGTGTTGAAGGCATTACTGCCAACACTCAGCATTGCCGTGAAATGGTATTGAACAGTATCGGTATCGTCACTGCCCTGAATCCGACTTTGGGATATGAGAATTCTTCCCGTATCGCTAAACGTGCTCTGAAAGAAAACCGTAGTGTTTACGATCTGGTACTCGAAGAAGGACTGTTAACCAAAGATGAACTGGATCAGTTGCTGAAACCCGAAAGTATGATCAAACCGCATAAATTCTATAAAAAGAAATAAGGCGTAAAATAAAGATAAAAAGAGCACTTTCACAGAGGTGCTCTTTTTTTATTTCCATATTTTGCCGGATCAGTTTATAAATCTTGGCAATGATATACATATTTATAAGTGTAAATATGATAAAGTACAGGGGAGATATTGGGGGAGTAAAAGTTACAAAAGGTATGGGACTGATGAGGAATATTGGGATGAAAACCTTTGGATCGGATTTCATCCCCCTTGTGTAATTTATCTGGCTGACATCACCTGTGTTTCGACTTCTTCCATGTTGCTTTCGTCGAAGACGAGGGTTTTGGCATTCGGAAGGTAAGTATATACTTGTTTACCTTTCATTTCAACCACTTTTACTTTGTTTTCTCCATTCATCTGATACCAGGATTTTTCTTCCGGAAAATACCTGAAATCGACTTTCTGGTCGCTGTTTACAAGGGCTATGGTCATTTGGTCCTTGGTTTTTGTCACCTTGTACTCCTGGCCTTCATAGGCGAACTTCACTTCTTCCTGTTGCCCGTCTTTCATGCTGATCGGATTCCGGCCTCCCCACCATTCGATGGAGTTGAAGATCAAACCGTCTCCCAAAATACAGATTTCGTAAGCGGGAATGATACACATGCCTAAAAATACCAACTCATTGACAAATTTCTTTTGAGAGACTTGTCCATTCCAATGGTGTAATTTGCTTGTTAAACGGAAAGGACCGTAACATCCGCCGATAGCTACCGACATTCCTCCGATCAGAATAACTACTGCCGCCCGTGTGATAAATTTTTTCATTGCATTTCTTTTTATGGTTATTTGTCGGTATTTACGATATCGGGTGGGAAAGGTTTTCACTCTAGGAAATATACCTCCAGGTAATGCGGGTTTTGAACAGGCGTTTGATTTGGATGGCGAAGAGTTGGTTTTCTTCCTTGATCAAATCGGCATCTTCGGACAGGATGCCGTTGGCGATTCGGGTTGCTTCGTTGAGGATCAAGGTGTCTTTACCCAGATTAGCCACCTTTAGACTGCAGGTGAGGCCACTTTGTTGGGTTCCTTCGATATCTCCGGGACCACGCAATTTCAGGTCGGCTTCGGCGATTTCAAAACCGTCGTTGGTAGCGGTCATGGTATCGATGCGTTTCCGGGAGTCGTTGGAAATCTTATAGGAAGTCATTAGAATACAATACGATTGGTCAGCGCCGCGGCCTACCCGTCCCCGTAACTGATGGAGCTGTGACAATCCGAAACGTTCGGCACTTTCAATGACCATAATAGAAGCATTGGGAACGTTTACCCCCACTTCGATGACTGTCGTCGATACCAGTATTTTGGTTTCTGCGGTGACAAAACGGCGCATTTCCGAATCTTTTTCAGCCGGTTTGAGTTTACCGTGAACCATGCCTACTTTATATCCTTTGGGAAGGAAGTAATTGTTGATTTGTTCGTAGCCTTCTTCCAAATTCCGGAAATCCATTTTTTCCGACTCATAGATCAAGGGATATACCACATAAGCCTGCCGTCCTTTGAGCAGTTCTTTTTCAATAAACTGAAATACTTCCAATCGTTTTTTATCGAAAGCATGAAAAGTAGTAATGGGTTTACGTCCCGGAGGAAGTTCGTCGATTACCGACACATCGAGGTCACCATATAAAGTCATAGCTAATGTACGGGGAATAGGGGTGGCTGTCATCACCAGTACGTGGGGAGGAATGGTATTTTTTTGCCAGAGTTTGGCACGTTGGGCTACACCGAAACGGTGTTGCTCGTCGATGATTACCAGGCCGATATTCTGAAAAGACACCACATCTTCGAGCAAAGCATGGGTACCGATCAGAATTTGCAGGCTACCGTCCTGTAAGCCCCGGTGAATTTCTTCCCGCTCGCGTTTTTTAGTCGACCCTGTGAGTAAAGCTACGGTGATCCCCATTTCTCCCAGCATGCCCTGGATCGTTTCATAATGTTGGGTGGCCAGAATCTCGGTGGGAGCCATCAGACAGGTCTGGCAACAATTGTCCAGCGCCATCAGCATACACATCACAGCCACCAGGGTTTTACCGCTGCCTACATCTCCCTGCAACAGCCGGTTCATCTGTTTCCCACTGCCGCAATCCTGACGGATTTCTTTAATCACCCGTTTTTGTGCATCGGTCAGTTCGAAAGGTAGGTATCGATGATAGAATGTGTTGAAATATTCACCGATCGTTTTGAACTCATGACCTTTAAAATAAGTTTTGCGTTTGTATTTGAGTTTCAGGATATTCAGCTGGATGTAAAATAGTTCCTCAAATTTCAGTCGGAATAAAGCTTTACGCAGCATGTCCGGATTTTCCGGGAAATGGATATTATAGAGAGCCTCATGCAGATACATGAGTTTGTGTTGCTGAATAAACCAGGCTGGCAGGGTCTCTGAGATTTTCCCTTTGATGGTTTTAAAAATGGAATCCTGAATTTTGCTGATCGCTTTGGAGTTTAGGAAAGCCTTTTTCATCTTTTCGGTGGTCGGATAGACGGCTTGAAAACCGACCAACAGTTGGGAAGCTTTTTCAAAGCTGTCGATTTCAGGATGTACAATATTCAGCTTGTGGTTGAATTCGGAAGGTTGTCCGAAAATCAGGTATTCTTTGTCGGGTTCGATTTGGTTGGTCAGGAATTTAAATCCTTTGAACCAGACTAATTCCAGGGTTCCTGTCTCGTCATAAGCCGTTGCAGTCATACGCAAGGCTTTGCCTTCACCGATGGTTTTCAGATTACGGATTTTAGCCTTGATCTGAATATAAGGCAGACGTCCGTTCAATTCTGCGATGGAATAGATTTTACTCCGGTCGATGTATTTGAAAGGGACATGGTAGAGCATATCCTCATAACTCTGCACCTGAAGTTCCTCATAGAGCACGGCAGCTTTCTTTTCACCGACACCGGGTAGAAATTTGATATTCAATCCTGCAAGTTCCATGAATCGTGTTACAAAGTTTTAAATTAATCGGTCGGAAACGGCACATGTAAATTGTGGTGTTTTCTTTACCGTTTCAAAGTTACAACGTTTTTCATGAGCCTAAAAATGAAATTGGAAAAAATGCACTACTTTTGTCTGATCAGATTTTATTCAAATCTTTGAAACGACTGTAATTCATAGAAAAATGGGCTATCTGAAAGAGCGGATAAAACATGCTGTCCGGTTTAGACATAAACGGGGATATGGAGTGCATTCCCCTTTTATGTTTAATTTAATTTTAAATGTTATCCGGGATCGGGAGAAACAATTTCAATATCCCGAGAGGTTGGAGAGAGAAAATTGTTTGAATCATCGGGAGAGAAAAATTTTCCGCTTATTATCCCGTTTGGTACGTTCGCTTCGGGTACATCGGATGATTTGCCTGGGAAAAAATGCCGATATCCTTTGTCGGTATTTGCAGGAAGTTTGTGATGTCGAGATTAGTGTTAATCAATTGGATACATTGCAATCTGCCGATTTCATTTATATCGGTCGGCAGTTTCCACTGGATGAAACGACTTTTGCCGGAATGTTGCAAAATCACCCGCAGAAATGTATCGTTATTGCCGATATTCACAAGAAGGGAATACATGCCCGTCTGTGGCACCAATGGCTTGAAAAAGCAACTGTATCGGTAGATATGATGTGGTATGGGATTTTATTTTTTGACGATAAGATCCAGGAGGGGAGGTATTGTTTGATGATATAGAGGGATAACGGATAAAACAGTGACGGCGGATAAGACGTAAAAAGAAGAGGGGGATGGATAATGGTTTGATTTAAAGTTAGATATTATGAGGCACTACTAAATTTTGAAGAACTGAGAATTTGGCAGGTAACCAGAGAGAGATAACTAAAGAAAATTGTCATGAAAATTTATACAAAAACCGGTGATAAAGGAATGACTTCCCTGATTGGAGGAAAGAGAGTACCGAAGAATAGTGCACGTTTGGAATCTTATGGTACGATCGATGAATTGAATAGTTTTTTAGGCATGATCCGTTCTTTTCCTTTGGAGCAGGTGATTGCAGAAGAATTGGTGGAGATTCAGTCCCGCTTGTTCGATGTGGGAGGGAATTTGGCCACTGATCCTGAGGCGTCGGCCAATCTGAAGGTGCCTATTGGTGTGACGGAAGAAGATATTGCATTACTGGAAAATGGCATCGACCGGATGGATGCCGAAGTTCCTCCGATGAAATACTTCGTGTTGCCGGGTGGTAATCAGTGTGTTTCGTTTTGTCACATGGCGCGGACGATCTGCCGGCGTGCAGAACGGCGGATACTGGATCTGGCCGCAGAGACTGAGGTAGACGGGTCGGTGATGAAGTATGTGAACCGATTATCGGACTATTTATTTATCCTGGCACGTAAAATAGCATACGATTCGGGATGTGAAGAGATGAAATGGGTGCCGCGGAAATAAGCTGTTACTGATTTTCCGTAACGATTTCCAGCTTCCCGACATTTAGCCGGGTAGTAAGCCAGGCGTGTAATTGCTGCTTTTCTTCTGGCGTCAGCCTTTGTGTGTAGGATAGAATCGCTACTGTCAGGGTGTCGGATTGTGAAGTTGCAATCCGATTCCTGATCATTTTCGATAAGCCGATCGTTTCCACCTTGGGAAATAGAATTTTGATCTCGGGGGTAATTTTCAGGCCCAGGGAATCGTAATTGGAATAACTGTTCAATTGAGCCCGCAGGCGGATGATTTCGTTCTCTTGCCGTAATACTTTATTTTGATTGTGCTTGTAAAAATCCTGTAGGATCATGTTATCCAACTCATCTTTTTGTCCTTTTTCTTTTTCCTGTGTCAGTCCCTGGAGAACCGATAGACGAGTACCTTCCAGTTTGTATTGGGATAGTTTTTGACGTAATATCGCCAGGTAGTCTTCGGGCACTTCCTTACCGATCAAGGTGACGGAAATACTGTCTTGCAGGATGTGCTTATTGACTACGAAAGTATTCGGAAAATTGATTTCATTGGTGATAAAACGGTTGGCGTTTGTTTCGAAGATATTGGTTTTGATCATGTTGTAAGTGATGTAGATACTGGGTACCATAGTCACAAAAATGATGGTGTAAACGATCTGCTGTACTTTCTTGCCCCGTACGGGATCTACAAAAGTCTTTTTAGAAAAATGCATGAGTTTGACTCCCAGCGTGGTGGCGAAGGCGATAAAGACAGAGTTGATCATATAGAGGTAAAAAGCTCCGAAAAAATAAGTCAGGTTACCACTGGCGATACCGAATCCCGCAGTACAGAGGGGAGGCATCAAAGCGGTAGCGATGGCTACACCGGGGATCACATTTCCTTTCAGACGCGTGCTTGAAGCGACGATGCCGGCCAGTCCGCCGAAGAAAGCAATAAGCACATCGTAGATGGTAGGAGTGGTCCGGGCTAATAGCTCGGAACGGGCTTCGTTGAGTGGAGAGATCAGGAAATAAAGGGTGGAAGTCAGGATACCGAAAATAGTGGCGATAGCCAGATTCCGGAAAGAGGTTTTGATCAATTCAAAGTCGTTGATTCCGACCCCTAAGCCGATACCCATGATCGGTCCCATTAAAGGGGAGATCAACATGGCACCGATGATCACTGCCGTGGAATTTACATTGAGTCCCAGGGAAGCGATAAAGATGGCAAAAATCAATACCCAAAGGTTACTGCCTTTGAAATTGATTCCTTTACGGATATTGTCGATGGTCTCCGCCTCATTTTCCCTTTCGTTCGAAGAGTCCAGAATGCCTTTCAGATAATTCCGGAATTGTTCCAATACATCAATAAAAGCCATTATAAATGAAAAATAGAAGTGATTACTTTTGTTTTTTAGAAATCAGTTTGTTGAGATAGGGAATCTGATTCAACGGCAGGTCGTGCCTGATCAGATAAATCAGATAGATAAATAACAGGATGGTCCGGAACCCCAAACGCAGCAACATGTTTTCGATAGGGACACTGACGGCAATGCCATATAGCACCAAAGCCAAAAACAAATATTTTCCGATGGATTTCAGATCGTAATGGATGGGATAATATTTTTGCCCCACCAGCCAGGAGAGAAACATCATCACAAAATAACAGACAAAAGCAGCCCAGGCACATGCGATATAACCGAATTTCGGTACGAACAGAACGTTGAGGGCCACGATAATGACCAGACCGATCAAAGAAAAATATACCCCCCACTGGGTACGGTCCGTGAGTTTGTACCACAGCGAAAGATTGAAAAATATACCTGAAAACAATTCTGCCAACATAATAATCGGTACTACTCTTAAACCGACAAAATAACGGGGATCGATGAAATACCGGATAATGTCCAGGTAGAACATAACTCCTAGAAAAATGAGTAAATCTACGATGACAAAGTATTTCATCGCCATGGCATAAGTTGTGCGTTTATCTTCTCCTTTGGTTTTGGCAAAAATAAAAGGTTCGTATGCATAACGGAAGGCTTGGGTGAACATGATCATGACTACTGCGATTTTGACGTTGGCTCCGTATATTCCCAATTGATCGGCAGCAACCTGGGGGTCGGACAATAGATAAGGATATAGGATTTTATCCAGATTTTGGTTCATGATACCTGCTAATCCCAGAATCAATAGCGGGAAAGAGTAACGCAGGATTTCTTTTAACAACCGCCAGTCGAAATGCCAGCGTATCCTGAATATTTCAGGAGTCAGCAACAACAACAATACGAAGGAAGCGATCACATTGGAAACCAAAATATACCCCGCTCCATAATCAGGCCGGTAAAACCAGGAGATCAAGTCGGGATGATTTTTATAAATGACCGGACAAACTACCAGAAAAAATAAATTGAAAATGATAGTGAGTGCGATATTCAATAATTTCAGGAAAGCAAAACGGAGGGGACGTAAGCGGTAACGCAAATAGGCAAAGGGAAGGGCACTGAAAACATCCAGGGCGATGATTATGGCGATCATCCCGATGTAATCTTGGTGCTGCCCGTATTGTAATGCTCCCGATATGGGGGATAAGAAGCTGAAAACCAAGATCAGAAACAGACAGGTCGTGATCCCGAGCGAAGTCATACAAGTGGAGTATACGGTTTGGGGATCTCCTTTAGAAGAGTCGTTGGCATACCGGAAAAAACCGGTTTCCAGACCGTAAGTCAGAAGTACGAGCATGGTACCGATCCAGGCATACAAGTAAACGACAATCCCGTATTCGGCCGGGACAAGCAAGTAGGTATACAAAGGAGTCAGACACCAGTTTAAAAATTTCCCGATGATGCTGCTCATACCATAAATGGCCGTGTCCTTGGCTAAACTTTTTATTCCTGCCATGATAAGTTGGTTAAGATAAACGAACAAAGATAGGGTTAAAAAGGTAAAAGGTGAAAGGTAAAAGGTAAAAAAAAGCGGGAAGGCTGAAAAAGCCAAAGGTGGGAAGCTATAAGCTAAAGGGTATAAGTAAGAGGCTATAAGCTAAAGGTAGGAGGTAAAGGGGAAGGTTAAGAGCGAGAGGCTAATAGATAAAGGTAAAAAAATAATGGGACAGAAGTAAAACGGTGAAATTAGGCGATAAAAAAAGCTAAAAGCAGGGGATGAGCCTAGCCTTTAGCTTCTTGTTTTAACCTTATAGCTTTTAGCCTTTAGCTTTCCAAAAAATTCGGATACATGTAGTTGGTTGCGGGGATGAAGGTTTCTTTGATACATTGTGGAGATACCCATCTCAGCAGGTTGAACACGGATCCGGCTTTATCGTTGGTTCCGGAAGCCCGGCCGCCGCCGAAAGGTTGCTGGTCGACGACAGCTCCGGTAGGTTTGTCGTTGATGTAGAAATTGCCGGCTGTATGTGTCAGGCGCTCGGTCAATTTTTCGATGTTAGCTCTGTCGTTGGAGAAAATAGCTCCGGTCAAGGCATAAGCTGAACCGGCATCCAGCAGGTCGAGCGTTTCCTCTATTTGATCGGGTTCGTATACGTAGATCGTCAATACCGGACCGAACAATTCTTCGCGCATCGTAATATAGTCCGGTTTCTTGGCCTGGATAACAGTCGGGTAAATAAAGTAGCCTTTGGATTTATCGTATTTGCCTCCCAGGATCACTTCGGCATCGGGCGAAGCTTGCGCATCATCGATTGCTTTGGCCAGTTTGTCGAAAGAAGCTTCATCTATCACAGCATTGACGAAGTTACTGAAATCTTCGACTCCTCCGGTTTTGATTTTATTCAAATCTGCCTGCATCAAAGCTTTTACTTCCGGCCAGATGTTGGAAGGAATGTAAGCGCGTGAAGCGGCAGAACATTTTTGTCCCTGATATTCAAAGGCTCCCCGGATTAAAGCTGTCGCTACCGGTAGTGCTTTAGCTGTCGGGTCGGCAAAAACATAATCTTTACCTCCGGTTTCACCGACGATACGTGGATAAGAACGATATTTACCGATGTTTTTAACGATAGTAGCCCAGATGTCATTGAATACTCCGGTAGAACCGGTGAAATGAATACCGGCAAAGTCCTTATTGCTGAATATTACGTCTGAAGCTGTCGGGCCTGAACAGTATACCAAGTTGATCACACCGTCGGGCAGACCGGCTTCCTGTAATATTTTCATGACGATATAAGCTGAATAGACTGCAGTTTTCGAAGGTTTCCATACACAAACATTTCCCATTAAAGCAGGAGCTCCCGGCAAATTACCGGCAATAGAAGTGAAATTGAACGGAGTCAGGGCAAATACGAAACCTTCTAACGGGCGCCATACCGTACGATCCCAGATGCCTGCCGACGAGTTGGGTTGCATATGATAAAGATCGTACATATTTTTAACATTGAAACGATAGAAATCAGCCAATTCACAAACACAGTCGATCTCTGCCTGAAAAGCATTCTTGGATTGTCCCAACATCGTCACGGCATTTAAAATCTGACGGTAAGGACCGGCAATCAGCTCTGCCGCTTTCAGAAAAATAGCAGCCCGGCTTTCCCAGTTCATCTTTTCCCAAGCCGGTTTTGCTTTCATTGCAGCGTCGATAGCTAATTGTACATGGGAGGCATCTCCTTGGTGATAATGCCCTAATAAATGCTGGTGATCATGAGGCGGACGAATGTCGGCCAGTTTATCGGTCCGGATTTCTTTGCCACCGATGATCATCGGGATGTCGACTACCTGATTATGGATCTCGTTTAATTTTTCTTTTAATGCTGCGCGTTCGGGAGATCCCGGAGCATAACTTTTTATCGGTTCATTGGTAATGTTTGGTAATTTGTAAACTCCTTTAGGCATAGTGAATTAGTTTTATTGGTTGTAAGAAAAATCTTTTAAGTTGGTCAAAAATAAGAAAGTTTTTGTGTAAAAAACATGACAAAAAACAGGTTTGGGGATTTTTTTCACCCTATCTTTGCGGTGGACTTAGTTTATGATTTTATGATTTCAGTTAATAATGTAAGTGTTGTATTCGGAGGATTCTATTTATTGGATTCTGTTTCATTTCTGATCAATAAGAAAGACCGGATCGGTTTGACGGGAAGGAATGGAGCAGGGAAATCGACGACACTGAAGATGTTAGCAGGTTTACAAATACCGTCTGAAGGGAATATTTCGATGGCTTCGGATATAAAGATCGGATATTTACCCCAGACCAAAGTATATACGGATGGAAATACCGTCCGCAAAGAGGCTGAAAAGGCTTTTGCCGATTTGTTTGCCTTGAAGGATGAAGTGGAGCGATTGAATCTGGAGTTGGCTGGGAGGGAAGATTATGAGTCGGAAGCTTACATGAAACTTTTGGATAAGATTCATGAGAAAACGGAATTGTTGGCGATACGGGGGGAGAATAATATCGACCGTGAGGTAGAGGTTGTCTTGAAGGGCCTGGGTTTTAAACCGGAAGACCTCGACCGTAATTGTGAGGAATTTAGTGGGGGATGGCGCATGCGTATCGAATTGGCTAAAATATTATTGGCACGTCCTGATATTTTTTTACTCGATGAGCCGACCAATCATTTGGATATAGAATCTATTTCCTGGCTGGAATCTTTTTTGCAGACTTATTCCGGGGCTGTAGTCCTGGTGTCTCATGACCGTGCTTTTTTGGATAATGTGACCACCCGGACGCTTGAGATTTCTCTGGGGAAAGTGTATGATTATAAAGTGGCTTATTCTCAGTTCGAGCAATTGCATAAAGAACGGATCGAACAGCAGATGCGGGCTTATCAAAACCAGCAGAAGCAGATTAAGGATACAGAAGATTTTATAGAGCGTTTCCGGTATAAGGCGACAAAATCCGTTCAGGTGCAATCGCGGATCAAACAGTTGGAAAAATTGGAGCGGATAGAGGTCGAGGAAGAAGATATGGCCCGTATTACAGTGCGGTTCCAGCCGGCTGTCCGGTCGGGAGAAATTGTCCTGACGGGTAAGGAGTTGACGAAAGCTTATGGTGATCATGTGGTATTGAAAGGTATTCAGTTGGATATCAAGCGGGGAGAAAAAATAGCTTTTGTCGGTAAGAATGGAGAAGGTAAATCTACCCTGGTCAAGATGATCATGAACGAGATTCCTTTCGAGGGAGAATTGAAGATCGGACATCATGTCAATATCGGTTATTTTGCTCAGAATCAGGCTGATTTATTGGATCCTGAAGTTTCTGTCCTGGATACGGTCGATCGGGTTGCCGAAGGGGAAATCCGTAAGAAAATCCGGGATATTTTGGGAGCCTTTTTGTTTTCCGGAGAGGAGGTTGACAAAAAAGTAAAAGTATTGTCGGGAGGAGAACGTACCCGTTTGGCGATGGTACGTTTATTACTGGAGCCCTATAATCTTTTGATTCTCGATGAGCCGACGAATCACCTGGATATGCGGACAAAGGATATTTTGAAGGAAGCGCTCAGAAAGTTCGAAGGTACAGTGATTGTCGTATCTCATGACCGTGATTTCCTGACCGGTTTAGCGGATAAAGTATATGAGTTCGCTAACCAGCATATCAAGGAATATTTAGGAGGGATAACCGATTTTCTGGCAGCCAAGAAGATTGCTTGTTTCCGGGAATATGAACAATTGCATAAACCCAAAGGCAATGGAATTTCTAATGATGAAGCCGAGCGGGAAGTGAGTGAGAATAAACTGTCTTTTGAAGAAAGAAAACAGTTGAATAAGGAAATCCGTAAGGCTGAACAACGGGTAGAGAGGGCCGAACCACGGGTCACGGAACTGGAAAGTGAAGTGGCTGCTTTAGAAAAACAGATGGCTGCGGGAGTGGTGAACGATGAGTTGTTGAAAAAATACGGAGAGACACAAAAAGAACTGGAAGAAGCGATGACAGAATGGGAGAAAGCGACGGAGGAAGAGGAAGAGGTGAAAAGTAAAAGGTAAAAAGCTGGAGGCTAAAAGCTAAAGGTTATGAATATAGAGGGAGAGAAGAAGGTTATTAAAGATATAAAATAAAAGGCGGAATATGGCAAAATATAAACAGGAATGTATATTCGGGATCCGGGCTGTGATTGAAGCGATTCAGCAGGAAAAGGAGATAGATAAGGTGATGTTGAAACAGGGCGTACGAGGCGAGTTGTTTCAGCAGTTGTTCAGTTTGATCCGGGAACGGAATATTCCTTTCCAGTATGTGCCGGAAGATGTTTTTAAGCCTTTCGCCGATCGGAATCATCAGGGGGTACTGGCTGAAATATCACCTGTTCCCTATCAGGATCTGACAGAAGTGTTGGATGGCGTCGAAGCGGCGGGACGGGTACCTTTTGTATTGATCCTGGACCGGGTAACCGATGTCCGTAATTTCGGAGCGATTGTCCGGAGTGCAGAATGTGCCGGAGTGGATGTGGTGATCATTCCCAATAAAAATTCGGCTAAAATTTCTTCAGATGCTTTGAAGACCTCTGCCGGTGCTTTATATCATGTGCCGGTGTGCCGGGTATTGAATTTAAAGAGAGTGGTCCGCGAATTGAAATTCCAACGGGGCATTCGGGTATATGCTGCTACCGAGAAAGCAGAAAAGTTTTATACTGGTGCAGACCTGACTTTGCCTACAGCAATTATTATGGGATCGGAAGATAAGGGGATCGATGAGGAGTTGATCAATATTGCGACCGATTGTATTAAAATCCCACAAAAAGGTCAGATCGAATCCCTGAATGTTTCCGCTGCAGCAGCAGTGTTGCTTTTTGAAGTGGTACGTCAGAGAGGATAGAAAATATTTTTTGTAGTTACAGAGATTGCAAAAGGAAGGAAATTCAACCCTGCCTCTGTGATTTCTGTAATTAAAAAAGGATTATTTTGTGGTTTGGAATGCTTCTTTCATTGTTTTGGGAATAGTATATGTTGTTGAAATGATTATTTTTCCGGCTATATAAGCAAATCGGTATAAAAAGATTGTCACCTACAGGACGAGTACTCCTTGAAATCCTATCGGATCATTACTTCCTCTATACACTACAATTCAAATTTTATCAATAGTACTTCTCATTTTTTTTGAAATTGTACTGCTATTTTATAATTTTGTGAAAAATCGGTTTTGCTGGTTTAATATAAATTTTACTCGGTATTGATCCTGAAAAATTAATATCGAATCTTGTAAAGCGTAATCATGGTGATAGAGCTGGAGTTTTAGTGGTGTTATTTATCGTAACGATAAATTTCTTGAGTTCAACTTATAAATGCAACTTTTTGGGTGCGGATAATAAGCAATA
>ENA-OURZ01002204-OURZ01002204.1-human-gut-metagenome-genome-assembly--contig:-NODE-2204-length-18861-cov-4.688131_pt1 | contig 18861 bp, 12 predicted proteins | sample MGYA00242073_ERZ509195 | MGnify/ENA primary metagenome ERZ509195 (study PRJEB26280, sample SAMEA2338837) | human gut metagenome | biome: human gut; feature: human-associated habitat; material: faeces...
ATACTTCCAGACATTCTGCTTGCCATTCAAGAGCCGTTTTAAGTTAATGACATTGTTTCCGTAATCGCCCCCATAGGGGCTCAGAATACAAGCCACGCCTTGAAAGGCGTAACAACACGGACGCATGCGGCTACGTTCTACTGCGTAATTGTTACTGCTTACCCGTTAAACGGGTTTCCTTCCTCTAACGTCATTTGTCCTGCCATTCTGTCTTCCTCCAACTGATGTTGGATGTACGCTGCGATTGCCTTTGCGTTCTTGCCGACCGTATCTACATAATACCCTCTGCACCAAAATGCTCGATTCCGGTATTTGTACTTCATATTCCCCCACTTGTTGTAGATCATAATACGACTCTTTCCCTTCAGATATCCCATAAAGGAAGATACGGAATGCTTTGGCGGTATCTCTACCAAAATGTGAATATGATCCGGACACGCTTCTGCTTCCAACAGGTTTGCTCCGTACCAATTACACAATTGTCTTAAGATTTGCCCAATCTCCAGTCGCTTTGTTTCGTAGAACACTTTCCTACGATATTTGGGGGCAAATACAATGTGGTACTTGCAATTTCACTTCGAATGTGATAAACTATGTATGTCATTCACTTTGTGATGACCTCCTTTTGATTATTTTTGCAGTTGGTAGCCGCAATCTTATTATAATCAAAAGGAGGTCTTTTTTCAAGCCCCATCGCTATAAGCTTTTTTGAACCCCCGGCCTAGCCGGGGGTTTTCTTATTACAAAAACGGCAGCTTATCATCAAAGCTGCCGTTTTTATTAGGGAGATGCTAAACAAAAATACTAATTGAAAAACACATTAATGACCATGCCTAAAACAGCAGTATTTCGTCTAAAACACATTCATATTTCAGATTTTTAGGACTTAAATGAGATTCTATTATCTGCAAAAAATATACTTACCCTCTTAATTGCATTTACTTCGCATAAAACTTATTTTTCTCAAAATGGATTCTTTTGAGAAATGATACGATTTATTTTTTCTATTCACATTTAATTCTTGATTTTTTAAGGTGATATAATCAATTTTATTATACCATAAGAAACAGCATTTTTCAATAACGCTTCTACGCATTTGTCAAAAATGCACAATGCTTGACTGCTGTGATTTCATCTGTACAGTCAAAATGCATATACCAATGGAGGAAAAGTATATTTATGATGATGCATATTACTGAAAGAAAAGATGGACGTTTTATGGGAAGATTTGTTATTGGTCAGAAGAAAGGTGGAAAAAAGATTTATCAGTATGTTTATGGAAAAACTTATGAAGAGGCATTACAAAAAGTTCAAATCGGAATGGAAATCGAATCGCAATATAGACATAGAAAACATATAACTGTGTTGGAAGTCTATCAAGAATGGATTGTTGCTGTTGCAAATCGTGTCAAAGAATCTTCCTATGCAAATTATCGTACAAAATTCGAAAAACATATCATTCCTGAATTTGGAGCTCTACCATGTTCCACTATAACATCTGCCAAAGTAAATACGTACATTAGGAAAAAACTTGCAGAAGGATTATCTGCGAACTATGTAAGAGATTTATTTGCCGTTTTTAAATCCATGCTTTTGTATGGGCAGGAGGAATATCACTTTTGCCTTTCTTTGAAAAATGTAGTACTGCCAAAACCAGATAAAAATAAAGTAAAAAAAATAAACTTCAAAGAACAGAAAACCCTCGTAAAATATTTAAAAGGTCACTTAAATCCTACTACATTAGGAATTCTACTCTCCTTGTACATGGGGCTTAGAATTGGTGAATTATGTGGTCTTACATGGGCAGATATTGATTTGAATGCGAAAGTTCTGTTTATTCGGAGAACAGTTCAGCGTGTGAAGTCCTATAATAATGGTATACAAAAGACAAAAATCATTGTTTCCACGCCTAAGAGTGACACCTCTTTTAGAGAAATTCCAATCCCAAATTTTCTGGTGAGATATCTTCAAATGTTTCAAAAAGATAATCATTGTTATTTTCTATCCGGAAAGGAAAAGCTGATTGAACCACGCACGTATCAGTATCGTTACAAAAAGATTCTTTCTCAAGTAGGCATTAAAAGCCACAATTATCATCAGTTGCGGCATACCTTTGCCACAAACTGTATCCAAAATGGCTTTGATATCAAGACATTGTCTGTTATTCTCGGACATAAAACTGTTAATATGACTCTTAACAGATATATTCACCCTGATCATGTGCATGAACAAAAGCTTATGAATCAACTTTCATTGTTATTTTAGAATGTGTTGTTTCTCTCATGTTTTTGTGTATTTTCGTGTCAAATTGGAAACTTGAAAATAAAATACATGCGTAAAAAGGGATTTTTTTCTCATTTCTCAAAAGAATCCATTTTGAGAAACTTGCTACTTTTCAAAGGAGTAAAAACGTGATCGAAAAGCATTACAATGGCGGCTTAACCAGAGAGCAATTCCTATTTTTTGAAATTCGGATTGTTTCTTCCCTAGTGCTGCAAGGAAAGAGCCGGAATGAAATCGAGCAAGAGATTTTCTCTGAAAATCTATTTCAATTTCCAACAGAAAAAATGATTAAAAACATTACAAAAACCTGTTTGAAACGAATCGATGCCCTCAATGCACCAGAACTGGTATACCACCTTGCTAACGCTTCGCTTGACGTTGCCAAGCAAATCAATCTTTATGCGATTATGTGCGAAAATCGCATTGTATATGACTTCCTGACGGAGGTAATTGGTGAAAAATATCGGTCACAGGATTTTACGTTTTCCTCCAAGGATGTCGCAATCTTTTTCATGGAACTTTCTGAAAAAGTGCCTGCTGTCCATACATGGAGTGCTTCTACACTAAAGAAGCTGAAACAAGTTCTGGTACGCTTTTTAATCGAGTGTGATTATCTGGAAAACACCAGATCGCAGAATCTGTTGCCGGTGTATCTCTATCCAGAATTAGAAGAAGTGATTCGGCAAAAAAACGATCTGGATGCACTTCCAGCATTTAATTGTTTTCATTGAGGGAGAAACCATGAGTAATATTATAGATCAATTGAACGAAGTAAAGAAACGATTTTCGGATGATATCTTTTTAAGCAACAAAGGATTATCGAACGAAGTTGGCATTCATGTATTCTGTTATGACCCAAGAGAAGAGATGCTTGTTTCCAGTTTCTTTTCTGATCTCATCCAATCTGAAAATCAAGCGTTTCATCTGAAAGAATGCGACCTATACCGAATTTTCTTACAGATTTGTGAGGAAAAACGAATCTTGAAAAGCATTCCAGCTATGGAAAAAAAGAAGGGTTCGGATTATCTTTTGAAGCAACTGCAAAAGGCAATTTCACCAGAAGACTTTGTAGAAAAAATGGAATATGAACCACATACACATGGGAATATTTTGCTGATAACGGGTGTTGGAAAAGTTTATCCATTCATGCGTTCTCATAACATCCTGGACAATCTTCAGCATATCTTTTCGGATATTCCAGTGGTGATGCTTTATCCTGGCACATACAATGGACAAGCACTTTCCCTTTTTGATGAATTTCAAGATGGGAACTATTACCGTGCATTCAACATGATTTAAGGGAGGACTTTTTTATGCAATTACGAGACATGTACAAATCAGATATTAACCGTGACATCAACGGGGTCATTAAAGTCGCACAAGATGATGAACATTCCATCGTTCAGGAACTGTCGGAATATGTGATTACAAAAGAACTGCGTCGTCACTTTAACACTTTTTTGAATCACTATGAACGCTCTCTGGAACAGCCAACAGATAAAATTGGTGTCTGGATTTCTGGTTTCTTTGGAAGCGGTAAATCTCATTTTTTGAAGATGCTCTCGTACTTGCTTTCCAATCGAACTGTTGGCGGAAAAAAAGCAGTGGCGTATTTTGCCGACAAATTTGACGACCCGATGATGTATGCACAACTGGAAAACTGTGTAAAAGTTCCGACGGAAACAATTCTTTTCAATATCGATTCGAAAAGCCCTTTGACAAAAGATAAAACAGCCATTTTGCGGATTTTTGCAAAGGTATTTTATGAACATCAGGGATTTTACGGCAACGATTTGAAAATTGCTAAATTGGAACAGTTTATTGCAAAATCCGGAAAGACAGAACCATTCCAAAAGAGTTTTGAACGTATCAATGGCGGCTCGTGGGAAAGTTCACGGAATTCTTTTTCTTTCTTTGAAGATGACATTGTAGCGGCAATGTGTGAAGCACTTGGCATGAGTGAAACCGCTGCCCGCAATTGGTTCAATGGCGAAGAAGAAATTGAACTGAGCATTGAACAACTTGTGAGTGAAATCAAAGAATACGTGGAAAGCAAAGGAAAAGACAACCGCCTGTTGTTTATGATTGACGAAGTTGGTCAATATATCGGCTCGGATTCTGACCTTATGTTGAACTTGCAAACCATTGTGGAAGAAATCGGGACGAAATGCGGCGGCAGAGTTTGGGTCATGGTAACTTCTCAAGAGGCAATTGACAGCATTACCAAAATCAGCGGCGATGATTTTTCTAAGATTCAGGGACGATTCAATACACGGTTGAGTTTGAGTTCTTCTTCCGTGGACGAAGTCATCAAAAAGCGAATTCTTACTAAAACAGAAATTGCAGAACAACTGCTCCAGCAGCAATATGAAAAGAATCATCAGGTGCTGAAAAACCTGTTTACGTTCAGTCATGCGATACTTGATTTAAAGGGCTACGCTGGCGAGGGCGAATTTGTAGAAACTTATCCGTTTGTTCCCTATCAGTTCCGCTTGATGCAGAATGTTCTTGCGGAAATCAGAAAGCATGGAAACTCTGGAAAGCATCTCTCCGGCGGCGAACGCTCCATGCTTTCCGGCTTTCAGGAAGCAGCTCAGGCAATCCAAAACAAAGATGAATATGCACTTGTTCCGTTCTATCTGTTTTATGATACCCTTCACACGTTCCTGGACAGCTCCATTCGCCGTGTCATTGACCGTTGTCAAGATGCAGCGGATCATCATGATGGCATCGAACAATATGATGTCAATATCTTGAAGCTCCTATATCTTGTACGCTATGTAGACGATATCAAGGCAAATGTAGACAATATCAGCATTCTCATGGCAGAAGATATTCGTACGGATAAGATTTCCACCCGTCTTGAAATACAACAGTCCTTGGATAGACTGGTATCGCAAAACTATGTTTCCAGAACAGGTGATACTTATACTTTTCTGACAGACGATGAACAGGATATTGCCCGTGAAATTCGGAACACTCCTGTAGATAGTGCCATTATTACAAAAGCAATTTCGGATATTATCTTCGGAAAACTGTTTGTCAGCAAAAAATTTCGGTATGGAAAATACGATTTTCCCTATGATGAACGAATTGATGAAACCGTCATTGGTCAGCTGACCGGCTCTATCGCATTGCATTTTATCACCGTTGCTTCGGAAATTTATACCATGGATGATTCCGTTTTCCGGATGAAATCCGCTACCGACAATGAAGTCATCATTGTTCTGGCAGAGAGCCAGCCTTATTTCAAAGAACTGGAAGATGCCATGAAAATTCGTCGTTATGTCAAGAGCAAAAATGTGACACAGCTTCCGGAAATGATTCAAACTATTATCCGAGCAAGACAAAATCAGGCTTCCGCACATGAAAAGCGTGCAGAGGAATTGATTTCTGCTGCCATCGTTGCAGGTCGAATTTATGTTGCAGGCGATAAGCTGATGATGAAAGTTTCTTCAGTGAAAGACTGCGTGGAACGGGCAATGAGCGTTCTTGTAGAAAGCGTTTATACGAAGCTGGGATATATCCGGAAAAATTATGACAGTGATGCGGATCTTCTGCAAATCCTGAACGGCAGCAGACAAATGGCTCTTGCAGGAACAGAATCGCCAAACGCTGAAGCAAGCAAAGAACTGCTGCAATATCTGGAAATTCAGAAAGAACGACAGCTCCCAACCTCTATGGGCGACCTGCAAAAACGCTATCAGGCAATCCCCTATGGCTGGCGTGAAATTGACATTGCAGCAATTGTTGCAGAATTGATTGCAGCACAAAAGTTGGTGTTAAAATACGGCGGTGTTATTATCTCGCCGAGTGATAAAAAAATCATAGATTACCTGCGGAAAAAAACAGAAATTGATAAGGCAATCATTGCGTTCAAAGTTGCTCCACCAACAGCACTGATCAAGAAATGCAGGGAATTTCTCAGCGAATATCATAACTGCACACTGGGAGCAATTCCAGATGATGAAACAGGACTGCTCCGCTATATCACGGAAAAATTTGATACAGAGTGTGCAGCCCTTCAGGGACGAATTGCAAAAGAATACGCTTTCTCCGCATATCCCGGAAAAAATGTCGTTGAAAATGGCATCAAACTCTGTGAGAAACTGCTTGCACAGAAAAATGACAGCATTGCATTGCTGAAAAAAGCGGTGGAACTGCAAGATGATTTCCTGGACTTTTCAGAAGATATTTCCGATGTGGACACCTTCTTCCGCATACAAAGAGAAATTTTCGACCGTGCAAAAGCACAAACAGAACAATTGGACACAGAAAAAGAATATTTCCAGACGGAAAGCGATGCCATCGCTGCAATTTCCAAAATCAAGGAAATCCTTGCAATGCCAAAGCCGTACAAACGAATCAGCGAACTGCCGGAACTGGTGCAGACGATTCAGAACGTATATGCAAAGCTGCTTGTGCAAAAACGAGAAGAAGTAATCAGCGAGATTCAAGCAGCAATGGGTGAAATTCATCAGACTGCTGACGTGAAACAGGGCGATATTGTTCAGCGTGCAGATGCAGTGTTCATCGAAAAGCGAACCGCTGCCGAACATGCAGAAAAATTGACCAGCCTCGATGCGATGAAAATTCAAATCGGGAACATTCGGCAACAGTATCTGCAAAAATTGCTTGTTGTTGCAGAACCGGACATCGACATGGTAACCATCAACCGCAGCACGATTTGTCACACGATGCAGCTGAAAAGCGAAGCGGATATTGATCGATATGTTGCGGAAATCAAGAAGTCACTGCTGCAAAAACTCAACGGACATGATGTCCTCCATATCATTTGAGGTGAGAATATGAATAAGAACGCCATTAAAAATTTCGCTGTTTCGGCAAGAATCCTGCTGATTCAAGCAGTTACACAAAAGGCATTTGAATATGAAGTTACAGAGGACGGTAAAAATGACCCATCACAGGCAGCGGTCAACGGGCAATCTTTAACCTCTGCGGAGCAAAGCCAACGTGCCCAGCTCATCGCACAAATTCAGGCGAAAGGCTTCGCTTCCACCATGGAAGAAGCTGCCTATACATGGTTTAACCGATTCATTGCTTTGCGATTCATGGAGGTGAACAATTACCTCCCGTCGCACACTCGCATTTTCTCGGATGAAGACGGCAACTTCAAGCCGGAAGTGCTGACCGATGCGGTGAATCTGGAAATTGATGGGCTGGACAAAGAACTCGTTCTGGAACTTCTGGAACAGCAGCAGAACGAACAGCTATACCAATACATCGTCATCACACAGTGCAATGCCCTGAACGAGGGCTTGCCGGAGATGTTCGAGCGAATCGGCGGATGGACAGAACTGCTATTCCCGAAGAACTTGCTGCGGGAAGATAGTGTCATTGCCCATATGGTGAAAGATATTCCGGAATCGGACTGGAACGACCAGGTGCAGATTATCGGCTGGTTGTATCAATATTACAACTCTGAGCCGAAAGAAAAAGTTTTTGCCAATCTCAAGAAAAATGTCAAAATCAGTGCAGCGGATATTCCAGCGGCTACGCAGCTTTTCACGCCGGATTGGATTGTACGGTACATGGTGGAAAACTCGCTGGGCAGACTCTGGACAGAGGGTCACGGCAAGCCGGAAAACGCTAACTGGAAGTACTATCTGGAAGAGGCAGAACAGGAAGACTCCGTAAAATCAGAACTGGAGAACCTGCGTGCTGCCTATCGAGAGATTCAGCCGGAACAAATCAAAATCATCGATCCGTGCATGGGCAGCGGTCACATTCTCGTCTATGCGTTCGATGTGCTGATGGACATCTACACTGCTTGCGGATGGTCGGAGCGAGATGCAGCAAAGTCTATTCTGCGAAATAACCTCTACGGGCTGGACATCGACCGCCGTGCCTATCAGCTGGCATATTTTGCGGTGATGATGAAAGCACGGCAATACAACCGCCGCATTCTATCGGCAGAAAATCAGCCAAATCTTGCGAATTTTGCGGATGTGATGCATGTGGACACTTCCCTGCTGAGCGGCAGCCTGCGAAAGTTTGCAGAGCAGTTCCAGTTCGCTGACACCTACGGCTCGCTGATGACGGTGACGAAACCGGCAGGGCTGGACGAAGCGGTTTCTGCGTTCCTGCCGACGTTCGGGATGCAGGCAGAGCAGCTGGAAATGATGATGCGAGTGGCACGGATTCTGACGCAGAAATATGATGTGGTCTGCACCAATCCGCCGTATATGGGCGGCTCTGGCATGAATGCAACGCTGTCGACCTATGTAAAGAAGAACTTTCCGGATAGCAAGAGCGATTTGTTTGCATGCTTTATGGAAAAGTGCGGTCAGCTGATAAAACGGAATGGTCTGTATGCCATGATTACCCAGCACGCTTGGATGTTCCTTTCCAGCTATGAAAAACTGCGGGAAAAGCTGAAAATGCATTCGATTGTCGATATGGCACATTTGGGTGCAAGGGCATTTGATGAAATCGGCGGCGAGGTGGTACAGACAACCGCATTTGTTAGCTGTGGCAGACGGGTTGCGGATTTCAAGGGAACGTATGTTCGGCTGGTGGATATTATCGGCGAATGGGAAAAAGAAGCTGCATATCGCAGCGGAAATCATCGTTACACTGCCAAGCAGGAAAACTTCTCCAAAATCCCTGGTTCTCCGGTCGCTTATTGGGTGAGTGAGAATTTTGTGAGGACATTTTCTGAAAGAAAACTTGACATTTACAAAATGAATTCAGGAGTTACGACAGGAAAAGATGATGATTTTATAAAGGAATGGTATGAAATTCCAAATGTTGAAATATCATTTGAATCAAATTCATATGATGAATTCAATATGTCAAAGAAAAAGTATGCTACGCTATCTAAGGGTGGATACAAAAGAAGATGGTATGGAAATAATGAATTAGTAATTTGGTATGATTTCAAGGGAAAAGAAAATATGTCAAAAATTTCGAGTCATGCTTTTAGTGGTGAGGAAGATTATTTTAAAACAGGTATTACTTGGGGTGAAATTACTTCAGGTAATTTCTCAGCACGTTTTCATACGCATAATATTCATAGTCATAAATCCCCTACGATTTTCACAGAAAAAGATTTATCTTATGTTCTCGGATATTTGAATACAAATATCTTTAACTATTATGTAAAATTGATTAATCCAACAATTAGTACAGGTGTTAATGTCGTCAAGAAAATACCAATAATTGTTGAAGAGAAGATAAAACCTGAAGTAAATCAATTTGTTCAAGAAAACATTGCCCTGAGCAAAGCTGATTGGGATTCGTTTGAAACAAGCTGGGATTTTGAAAGACATCCGTTAGTGTGAAAGGAGAAAAATATGTTTTTTGAAAATGAATTTGTTTGCCCCTATTGTGGAGCAAAAAAAATGTTTTATGTCTACGGAAGAACTAATCCTAGTCAAAGATTTGCAGTATTTACGTCTAAATATAGACCTGCAAAAGATTGGAGAATAGTTAATAATAATGTCGAAGTATCTATGTATTGTGACAAATGTTGTAAAACTAGAAGTGCATTATATAAATTTGATGGAACTAGGATTGGAGAGTGAAAATGATTCAACAACTTGAAGGGCATATAACTGAAAATCAAATTAACGAGATTGTGAGAATTATTATTGACCAGTACAAAAAATATTGTAGATTAATAAATTGTGCACAATTCTTAGATATATTTTCTGAAGAATATGCCCCCCACAAAGAGAATCGTAGCATCTCTTGGGCTATATCAAGTGCATTTCCAAGTGAAAGTATTGTTGCTGAAAATTTACAAGTTAAGCGGTTGAAATATGGTCGTGGTCACACTAGACCAGCATTAGTCAATGAACATATTGAACTACATATACTTAATTATACTGTAAATCGTGATTCTAAATACCTTAAAGAACGATATGCATATAATAAAAATAACTTTTCAAATAATAAATTATATTGTTTTATTATGTTTAAAGTTGAAAATAAACAACTAGTTAATCTTACATTGTGTCTTCCTGATGAAAATGGAATTCCTATTGAAGAAACATTACTTGACAAATCTGCAATTCTAAGAAAAGTAGCATAGGAGGAAATAATGAGTAAACTAATCTCAGACAAATACACCCAATGGGCACAAGAATGCGAAGCCCGTTTTCAAAAACTAAAATCCAACGAAGAGGAACTGAACCGCATCTTCATCAACATCTATGGCTTACAGGACGAGCTGACACCGGAAGTCGAGGACAAGGACGTGACCGTCCGCCGGGCGGATTTGCAGCGGGAAATCAAGTCGCTGCTCTCCTATGCCGTGGGCTGTCTGTTCGGGCGGTATTCGCTGGATGAAAAAGGGCTGTGCTATGCCGGCGGTGAATGGGATGCAAGCAAGTACAAGACCATCCTCCCCGTGAAAGACAATGTGCTTCCGATTTGCGATGATGACTACTTAGAGAGCGACCTCACCGGAAAAATCGTGGAGTTTGTGAAAATCGTCTACGGCGAAGACACGCTGGAGGAGAACCTCAAGTTCATCGCTGATGCCCTCGGCACAAAGGGTGCAACCCCACGGGAAGCCATCCGGAACTACCTGCTCAACGGCTTCTATGCCGACCACTGCAAAATTTATCAGAAACGCCCGATTTACTGGCTGTTCAGCTCCGGCAAGAAGAACGCCTTCAAGGCTCTGGTTTATATGCATCGCTGGGAGAAGACCACCGTCGCTACCGTCCGCACCGATTACGTTCACGAGTTGCAGGAACGCTACCGAACACAACTTTCCATGCTGGGCGACCAGATGGAACACGCAGCACAGTCCGAGCGTGTGAAGCTGAAAAAGCGTCAAGAGAAACTGACTGCACAGCTGGACGAAATCAACGCCTATGAAGAAAAGGTGCACCACCTCGCCGACCGCATGATGGACATTGACCTTGACGACGGCGTAAAGGTGAACTATGCGAAATTTGCAGAGATTTTGGAGAAGATAAAATGACGATCGATACCATTAACCGTACTTTGCAGGAGCGGTTTGCTGCGGAATTGCCCGATTGTTACCAGCGTAGAATTATTTTCTGGTTCGACTCCGACCGGGAGTTTGAAACAATGCTGGATGAACTGGAGCTTCCCGACGTGAAACTTCTGAAACTGACCGGAGATAATTTCTTTGCAGCAAAAATGCTCTTGTCTGAAACAGATACCCAGAGCAATTATCTGGTGTACGACCCCCTAACCTATTCCCATCGGGAAGACAACTGGCTGCGAGATATTCAGCTTTACAGCGAGGAATTTCGTGCCGATTTGGTTTCCATGCAGATGGAAGAACTGCATATTCCGCAGACGACACAGCTGCGGCGAGCAATGCGACACTATGTCAAGTTTTTCGACAGCAAGGAACGAGCAGCAAAACTCAAAGATTTCGGCACGCAATACCAGAATGCTGGACAGCTACATATTGACATTATGGCGGTGCTCTGCAATACCAAGCAGAATACCGTACATGGCGTTTTGCGTGCAATTCTCTGCGATTCCCTGTACCATGCAGAGAATACCTGTCTGGAACAAATCGAAAAGTTTGGCAGTATGCAGGCATTGCGGGAGATGACAGCCTGTTATACAGGTTATGCCGACGAAAAATATGAACCATATGACCTTGCAGCACAGATCCTGCTCACGGCATTTTCTGCGGTTGGCGATGAAACGGTATTATCCGGCTTAGAGAAGTATCTCTCTCCGGAGCACCAGCCGGCATGCTATGCTTTCATTGATGAGTGGAATGCTTCTGCGGAACAGGAAAAACTGTTCGAGATTGCAAACGATATTACAGAGCGGATGCGGCTTACAGAGCGTCTGGAAAAAGTGGATACAGCAATTCTGATGCAGTCGGATAGTCTGCCTTGTATTGATGCCGTCATCATTGAAAGATTCCTACAGGAAATTGCAGAAAATGTGATTAAAACAGAAGAGATTCTGAATGTTACAGAAAGCCGCCGTACCGCAAAGTGGTATAATCGCTATGCCTATTTGTATGATGGTCTGTATTATATCGCAAAAATGCAGGAATTTCACTATGCTCATATTACAGGTTTCCACTTTGGAACAGAAAAAGAATTGTGGGATTCCTACTGCAAAGAATTGTATTGGATGGATACGTACTACAGACGGCTGCATATGGACTTCCGGAAAAGTCTTTTCAATACATTGGGAACGCTGGATGACTTATTCAAAAGTGCTGTAGTCACTGCGGAACATCTCTACCAGAATTGGTATCTTTCAGAATTGAACGGCAGCTGGAATTCCCTGATTAAAGAATCGGTTGCAGATGGATTTTCACAGAATGGGATTCTCCAACAGGATGATTTTTATCGGCGTGTTGTTCAGCCTATCGCCAGAGAAAGCAGAGTATTTGTCATTATCTCTGACGCTTTGCGGTATGAGGTAGCGACAGAACTGACTGAAAAACTTTTGCGGGAAACAAACGGCACAGCAAAACAATCCGCTATGCAATCTGTCTTTCCGAGTATCACCAAATTCGGCATGGCAGCACTACTCCCCCACAAAGCATTAACGATTACTGATTCCATGAAGATGTTCTGTGATGAAATGCCAACGGATGGCACAGAAAACAGAGATAAAATCTTAAAAAGAACCAATCCGAAAAACTGTGCCGTAACATATGAAACTCTGCTCACAATGAAGCAAGCCCAGCGAAGAGAACTTGTCAGCGGTGCAGATGTGGTGTATATCTATCACAATACCATTGATGCTGTTGGAGATAAGGCAAATACAGAACATCAAGTCTTTGAAGCTTGTGCCGATGCACTGGAAGAACTCAAGAATTTAGTTCGTCTGATTGTCAATTCTATGAGTGGTTCGAAAATTCTCATCACTGCTGACCATGGTTTCTTGTATGCTCATGAACCACTTACAGAAAGTGAAAAAGTCAGCACAAGTCTTGTTTCCGGAAATGTCCTTGAAAGCGGAAGACGGTATCTCCTCGCAAACAATGCCTGCCAATCAGAATCCCTCATGCGTATTTCGATGGAAAAATATGCGAATGGATTGGTTGGATTCACACCATTTGAAGCGATTCGCTTTCAAAAGCAAGGTGGCGGCAGCCATTTTGTCCATGGCGGCGTATCGTTGCAGGAATGCTGTGTGCCAGTGATCACATTCAAGAACATCTCAAAAACATCAAAGAAATTTGTAGAGATCAAGAAAGTTCCTGTGAAACTCATCAGCATGACCAGAAAAATCAGCAACAATATTTTTACCCTTGATTTTATGCAGATGGATGCTGTCGGTGGAAAAACTGTTCCTGCAACCTATGAGATTTACTTATGTGATAAGTTTTCAAATCCAGTCAGCAATATACAAACATTAGTTGCTGATAAAACCGGAGAACCACAGGAACGGGTATTCCATATTCGTTTTACCTTGAAAAATGTTGCATTCGACGGCAATGCGGTGTATTATTTCAACATCGTGGACAAGGAAACAGGCGATTTAATTGAACGTACGGAATTTTCAGTGAAGATTGCATTTTCCAACGATTTTGATTTTTAAAGCAATTTGGAGGGATCATTATGGATGAATTTGATAGAAAGGTAATTGCAGCATTTCCCGGCAAATCCGTTCGGAAAGATTTGACTGCACTCATGAAAAAGGGGGCAAATGTTCCTACTTATGTACTGGAATACTTGCTGGGAATGTACTGTGCAACCGATGACGAAGAAACGATTAAGGTCGGTTTGGAAAAAATCAAGAGAATTCTCAGCGAGAATTATGTTCGCCCCGACCAAAGTGACTATGTAAAATCAAAAATAAAGGAAAATGGACAGTATACCGTAATTGACAAAGTAACCGTCAGACTGGATGAAAAAGAAGATAAGTATATTGCAAGCTTCACGAATCTGGACTTGAAAGATTTCGAGGTCAATTCTGATTTGGTCACCCATAATGAAAAGCTGTTAGTCGGTGGGATCTGGTGTATCATTAAAATCGAATATGTGGGACTGGAACGAGATTTTGACGAAGATGATTACGAAGAAGATATTTTTGACGGCAATAAAAAGAAACGGAATCAGAAACAGAAAAAGAAAAAATCCAGATATGACTCCCCTTTTTCAATCGCTGCTTTAAAGCCAATCCAAATGGCAAATCTCGACCTTGACGAGATATTTGAAGCAAGAAAACAATTTACGAAAGAGGAATGGATCACACTGCTGCTGCGTTCCGCTGGTTATGAACCGGATGCCCTGAATGAAAAACAAAAACTGCACTACCTGCTCCGGTTTGTGCCGTTTATTCAGAAAAACTATAATCTTGTTGAACTGGGGCCAAGAGGAACAGGAAAATCCCACGCTTACAGCGAACTTTCCCCCTACTCCATTCTGATGAGCAGCGGTCATACAACGGTATCCAATATGTTTTACAATATGGCTTCCCACCGTGTGGGACTTGTTGGAAATTGGGACTGCGTTGCATTCGATGAAGTTGGCGGTATTACCAACACTTCCGGCGATATGATACAGATCATGAAAAACTATATGGCAAACGGCAGCTTTGCAAGAGGCAGCGATTCCATTAGTTCGGATGCTTCCATTGCCTTTGAAGGAAATACGTTTCGCAGTGTTGCAGATATGCTGCGAACCACCAATTTATTTGAACCGTTTCCGGAAGGCTTTAACAACGATTCTGCATTTTTCGATCGAATCCATGCCTATTTGCCGGGATGGGAAACGCCAAAGCTGCGAGCAAGTCTTTTCACAAACAAATATGGACTAATTTCCGATTGCTTTTCTGAGTTCTGCCATGCAATGCGGAAATATGACTTCACCAATTCCTTCGGTGAGTATTTCGCTTTGAATGATAACTTTAACACCCGTGATGATACCGCAGTCAGACGGACGTTTTCGGGACTTGCAAAGCTTATCTATCCAAATGAACAGATTGAAAAAGAAGAAGCACGGGAATTACTCGAATATGCCATTGAATGCCGCCGCAGAGTCAAAGAACAGCTTCGGAAAATGAATCCTGCGGAATTTAGCGATGTGATGCTGGGTTACATTGATCTTGACACAGAAGAAGAATTTTATGTGGATTTGCCGGAAATCGCAAGCGGTTCTTTGATTCCGGAACGCTTTGAAAAATCAGGCTATGTCTATGCAATTGGACGTTCCGTTGATGGCCGTGTTGGCATATATCGTTTTGAAAACAAGCTGATGGCAGGTGCAGGAAAGCTTAGTTTCCGCAATGTGGAAGGACTTGCAGGTGCTTCAAAAAGTGTTCGGGATAGCATTACAGCAGCGTTTAATTACTTTATGCAGAATAGTGGAAAGTTGGTAGAACGCAGCCCTCTGGATTTTGACTATAGTTTATATTATAACGACTTACAGAATCGAAATGTCAGCGATGAAGTATCTGTAGCGGAAGTGGTTGGACTGTATTCTGCACTGTCAAACCGTCCGGTATTACCCTCACTGGTGATATGCGGAAGAGTCGTCATGTCTGGTGAAACCATGCCTGTGATTACAATGTTAGATGAAATTTTTGTTTCAGCAGCAAACGCAGGTGCAAAAAAAATATTGTTGCCAGAGAGCAGCCGGAATCATTATCTGCTGCTTTCGGACAAGCTGAAAAAAGAAATTGCAGTTGGTTTTTATAACACACCGCTGGAAGCAGCAAGGCTTGCATTGGGAGTTGACTGGTGATGAAAAAATATCAATGTATTGCTTGCGGCACTGTAAAAGATTGCGAGAAAAGTTGTATGTGTCCGATCTGCGGATATATGATGTTTCCGCAGCCATATGACCGCAGCGAAGTAATCATCAGCGAAATACGGCGTTTTGTAGAAAGAATTGTTGCTCAAAAGATTGATGTGCAGTCATTGCCGTTTGGAAAGCTGAAAGAAGACATGCATCGCTTCCCCAGTTTTTCAAAAATCAAAACCTATGTTTCAAGAGCAGAAAAAACAGAAATTTTTTATCATCGCTTAAAGACCAGCTTGGAACAAACACAGCAGTATTTTCATGAAACTTTTTGCAAACGCTATTCCTCCAAAAATGACACGTTAGATATGCTGTCAGACCGTACTTCTGCTCTTCTGAAGAACGTGCTTTTGAAGCTTGGCATCGAAATTCAATGGAAAAAAGCAGTTTTTCCAACTGTCACAGTACAGTATACAGAAGTTCCTCATCAAGATTACATTCATCTCGCTGACCAGTTACTCGACCGAATCGTTCAGCTATCAGATAAAATAAATCAATTTATAAAGGCAAACAACATCTATGGATGTGCCTATGATCAGGAAATCGAACCGCCCAAGATGCAAAAGAATCATACAGAAATCAATTGGCAAGAAGTGCTTTCCAAACATATTTCCGCCTGTGACAGAATTCTGAAAAAGAAATATGTGATCGATATTTTTGAAGATGGCAGCACGGAACTGACCGCCATGCTGAAAGTGGCATGGGATGCCATCTTTGTTCTTTTGTCCGCACCCATAAAGAAACGTACATTGGTCTATGCATTTGATCACGAGGAATTATCTGCGGAACAGTGCAACAACCGACTGATGGAAATTTTCTCCGATTCATTCCATGCAGTTATGGAATTGGTACAGGCAGAGAATTTTCTAAAAGACCAGTCTGAAGAACAACTCTTTGAACTTTATCAAAACATGCTTGACCTTGACAAACATCACTATATGTCAGGGACAAAAGGCAATTTTAAAATCGGAAAATGGGAAAAGAAACTGAATGCACTCATTGGATTGGATGCAGTGAAATCCAATGTCCGAAAAATAAAAGCCTATGCACTTGCGAATAAAGGTCACGACCAGCCAAATTTACATATGTGTTTTCTTGGAAATCCCGGAACAGGAAAAACAGAAGTTGCCCGAATCATTGCCGGAATTCTCCATGAAAACGGACTTCTCCAAACAAACAAAGTCGTTGAAACAGACCGCAGCGGTCTTGTTGCTGGTTATGTTGGACAGACAGCATTGAAAACGGCTGCGGTGATTGAAGAAGCAATGGGCGGTGTGTTGTTTATTGATGAAGCCTATTCTCTTGTGCAAGGAGATTCCAGTAATGACTATGGTCATGAAGCAGTGTCTACACTCATCAAAGCAATGGAAGACCATCGTGGAGAGTTTTGTGTGATTCTTGCAGGGTATCAAAATCAGATGACGAAAATGCTTGCATCGAATCCAGGCTTTCAATCAAGAATCCAGTTTACGTTAGATTTTCCCAATTACAACCGAGATGAGTTGGGGCAAATCGCTGCATGGATGCTGAAAAACAGAGGATATATCATCAGTGACGAGGCAAAGGATAGAATCCTTGCTATTACAGACCATATTAGAAAAGAGCCGAATTTTGCAAATGCCCGTGAAATGCGAAATATCATTGAGCAGGTTGTGATGTGCCAGAATGTACGCTGTGCCGGAACAGAAGACAAAACAATTGAACTTGCAGATGTAAATGCTTATATCAGGGAAAATCACATCTATGTTCCGACATCCGGCGAAGGCATCGTAAAGAAAATTCTAACTGCTGAAGAGGAACTGGAACAGCTGGTTGGGTTGCGTTCTGTAAAGCGAATGATAAAGAAAATCAAAGCGTATGCAAAACGCAACAAAAATGATTCTGACATGAATTTGCATATGTGTTTCTGTGGCAATCCCGGAACAGGAAAAACAGAAGTTGCCCGCATTTTGTCCCGTATTCTATATGAGGCAGGCGTGCTGCCAGAAGCAAAACTGACGGAAACAGATGCCCAAGGACTTATTAGTAAATATGTAGGCGGAACAGCTTCCAAAACGCTTGCAAAAATCAACGATGCCATGGGCGGTATCCTTTTCATTGATGAAGCGTATAGTTTAATCAGAAGCGATGACGACAATGCTGCAACCTATGGTGAAGAAGCAATTGCAGTTCTTTTGAAGCAAATGGAAGATCAGCGTGGACAGTTTTGTGTCATCTTAGCAGGTTATCCGTCTGAAATGGAAGAACTCATTCGTGTAAATCCCGGACTGGCTTCCAGAGTTCAATTTACATTGCATTTTCAAGACTACACAAGAGAGGAACTGGAAGAAATTGCATTGCATTTTCTGAAACGAAAGGGATATGAAATGGATTCCTCAGCAATGCAGCTGTTGCTGGATATTACAGAGTATTACAAGACAAAACCCAATTTTGCAAATGCAAGAACAGTTCGCAATATCTTGGAACAGGTGATTATGAATCAAAATTTAAGGGAAGACGAAGAGAACCAAAAGGATAATCTGTTAATTCTTAGTGATGTTCAGGACTATCTGGATGATGAAAATATTGATTTAAATCGTGCTTCTGTGAAATTAAATAAAATTGGATTTTAAGTTGATTTTTCTGGCGTTGAAATTGTCAATCGCACTCAACATATTTCCCACGACAACCGCATTTACTTTTGAGGGAAAACAACAAAAATTTTTCCGCATAGAAAAAACCGCCTCCCCGTATCTTATAGATACGCTGGGAAGCGGTTTTTTGATTTAGATTGATTTAGATTGATTTAGGATTTTTAAATTGTATGATTATTTTTCAGTAGGCTGTACAGGCAGGTCATCAATCAGCA
>ENA-OURZ01002206-OURZ01002206.1-human-gut-metagenome-genome-assembly--contig:-NODE-2206-length-18851-cov-4.311343_pt1 | contig 18851 bp, 17 predicted proteins | sample MGYA00242073_ERZ509195 | MGnify/ENA primary metagenome ERZ509195 (study PRJEB26280, sample SAMEA2338837) | human gut metagenome | biome: human gut; feature: human-associated habitat; material: faeces...
CCGCATCACGGCATAAGTAAAGACAGCGATTTGTGCGCAAGCGCCCATCGCTGTCTTTAACTATGCCTATGCGCGGCTCAATGCTCGCGTAAACTCTCAATTTACATCCACATCGAATTACTAATTGACGTAACTACATATCCATATTATGATGAGAATAAATAAGACATTTTCGTAAGAATTTGGAGGTAATAGTATGCGTGAATATGATGATGCGGTACTGGAATGCTTCCTGGACAAACAGCTCCAGCTTTTTCCGGAAGCCGTGGCAGAGACTCTGGATGAAGCAGAAGATTTTCTGGAAGAGTGCATGGCAGTCGTGGTAGATTCCGTGGATGATGTCATCGAGTATTTCGATGAAGCCGGCATGGACGTGGACGGCGCTGTGGATGATGAGATTCTGGAAGCCGATGAAGTCTTCGATATCGGGGACGGCAGATACCTGATCGTAGAAGCGTAAACAATGACAGACGAAAGATCCCCGGGAACAGATAACGGTTCCCGGGGGTCTTTTTGTTATGATGCAACTTTGATGTAATGTTGTGCTATTCTGTGAAAAAACGGAAGGGACAACAATCCTATGAAAAAAAGATATCTGTGCATGGCGGCAATTATTTTTCTGATGAATACATTGACCGGATGCGCTTTGAAAAATGAAAATATGGAAGCCATTTACAAAGAATTTCTTGATAATGGAGACGTGGGAAGCCTGCAATGGTCATGGGTATTGGAACCGGGACAATACGAAGATATTCGTTTTGTGAATGACAACATGGTTGCTGTACAGAATGGGAGCGACAAATGGGGAGTGTGGGATCTGGAGAAGGAGATATTGGTCACATCCTGCAAGTACAACAATATTCCTAACGATGCTGCCAGATATTATTTGGAAGGGTATGCCGCAGTTCAAAAAGACGGAAAATGGGGTTTTGTTGACGAAGCAGGGCAATGTGTGATCCCGTGCCAATACGATGAAGTGGGGGATTTCAGCGAGGGACTCGCCGCGGTGAAGGATGCGGATCACAACGGAAAAGGAGAGCAGTGGGCATACATTGATACAAAAGGAGAAATCCAGATTGATTTTTACCCCTATGAAGCGAGGGAAGGCAGAAGAGTACTGGCAGGGGAATTCCATGACGGCATGGCTTTTGTATCCAAGGGATTGTACTGTATTATGGATACGAAGGGAGAGATGATCTTCTCCGGGGACTCACGCTTTTTTATTAGTGTGACGGAATATAATAAGGAATACGACGCAATCCCCGGGTATGTATATATCGACGACCGGATGACAGTCAGAAAATACGGATTGATGGGACTTCACGGGGAAGAGCGGCTGGAACCGGTATTTGATTATGTTTACGGAATGAGAGGTCCCTATGTGATCGTGGAACAGAACATAGGCGGGGAACCCGGAATAGGTGTTATAAAATTACAGAAATAACGGAATGAACCGGAGCTCTCTGACATATATATGTTGGAGGGCTTCTATTTTTCTCTTCCCCATTCGCCGCGAATGCGTTATAATGAACTGATGGACTTTTACAGAAAGTACAGAAAGGTATGGTAAGGAAAATGTTAGAAGGACAAAAATGTCTGGTCATCGGCTCCGGCATCAGCGGGATCGGTGCAGCAGTATTATTGGAGAAAAACCATGCAGACGTGGTTCTGTATGACAGCAGTGATAAATTGACAGGGGAAGATCTGAAGGCAAAGCTCCCGGAGGGAAGCCGGGCGGCCTGCATCGCCGGAGAACTTCCTGAAAATGTGGAGCTGAGTATTCAGGCAGCAGTATTAAGCCCCGGAGTACCTACGGATATTCCGCTGGTGAACCGTATGAGAGACAGAGGCGTTCAGATTCTGGGAGAGATCGAACTGGGATTCCTTGCGGAGCAGGGCAGAGTGATCGCCATTACCGGCACCAATGGTAAGACGACGACCACCACACTCACCGGTGAGATCATGAAGGCACACTTCGGTAAGGATAAGACTTTCGTGGTGGGTAACATCGGTAATCCCTATACCCTGGAAGCAGATAAGACTTCGAAGGACAGTGTTACTGTGGGAGAGATCAGTTCTTTCCAGTTAGAGACCATACATACATTCCATCCGGTGGTATCGGCGATCCTGAATATCACACCGGATCACCTGAACAGACATCATACCATGGAAGCCTATGTGGCAGCTAAGGAAGCAGTGGCTTCCCAGCAGACGAAGGCAGATATCTGCGTACTGAATTATGACAATGATTACACCAGAGACTTCGCAGGAAGATGCCCTGCCACTCCGGTATTGTTCTCCTCCCATCAGGAACTGGAAAACGGTTATTTTCTGCGGGGTGACAAGATCATCAAGAGCGTAAACGGCGAAGAGCACGAGCTGATGGATATTCATAAGGATATGAATCTGGTAGGCCTGTGCAATGTGGAAAATGTTATGGCAGCCATTGCCATCGCAGAGGGTATGCAGGTACCCATGGAGACGATCCTTACGGTGATCCGCGGTTTCCACGCAGTGGAGCACAGAATTGAGTTCGTAGCCACCAAGGGCGGTGTGGATTATTACAACGATTCCAAGGGAACCAATCCCGATGCCGCTATTCAGGGCATCAAAGCCATGAGCAGGCCCACGGTTCTCATCGGCGGAGGTTATGACAAGCAGAGCGAATATGACGAGTGGATCGACAGCTTTGACGGCAAGGTAAAATGCCTCGTCCTCATCGGACAGACCAGAGAGAAGATTGCCGAGTGTGCCAGAAAGCATGGCTTCGATAAGATCCGTTTCGCGGATACTTATGAGGAATGCCTGAAGCTGTGTACGGAACTGGCAGAACCGGGAGATGCGGTTCTTCTGTCTCCGGCCTGTGCAAGCTGGGGCATGTTCCCGAACTATGAGGTCAGAGGACAGCTTTTCAAGGAATATGTCCGTGGACTGGCAGATTAAAAAGTAATAAAAAGCAATAATGTTATAGAAATAGAAATAAGGAGTAAAAGCAGGCATGGCAGAAGCTCGCAGAAGGCGTAAAAAGAAACAACAATCGGAATACTTTTTTGACTACAGCCTGCTTTTTATTGTGCTGTTTTTACTGGGATTTGGTCTGATCATGATCTATTCCGCCAGTTCCTATGAGGCTTATGATACCTATGGAGATGCAGCCTTTTATATGAAGAAACAGCTGGTTGCCAATATCATCGGTCTGGTGGGAATGATCATCATTGCTAATATCCCGTATCATTTCTGGGAACGGTTCGCTATGCTGGGATATGTGGTGTCGATGATCCTGATCTTCCTGGTGAAGACTCCACTCGGCATCAGCTCCCACGGTGCTACAAGATGGATCGGTATTCCCCATACGGGCTTCAATCTGCAGCCGGCTGAGGTAGCTAAATTGTGTATGATCCTGTTCCTGGCAAGTCTGGTGTGCAAGATGGGAAAAAGCGTGCGTACCATGAAAGGCTTTTTCATTATGATGGGCGCACCACTGCCAATCGCAGCATGTGTATATCTCATTACGGATAACTTAAGTTCTGCCATCATTATTATGGGTATTGCCGTCCTGATGGTATTTGTGGCAAGTCCCGATTACAAAAAATTCGTTATCATGGGATTAAGCGTGGTGGCAGCAGCGGCATTGCTGGTATTTGTGGTAGTACAGTTGGGAGATAAGATCGGTGGCAAGTTCCGTCTGGCAAGAATCCAGGCGTGGCTGAACCCGGAAAGTCAGGCACAGGATAAAGGCTTCCAGACCCTGCAGGCACTGTATGCCATCGGAAGCGGTGGCATCTGGGGCAAGGGACTGGGACAGAGCATGCAGAAGTTAAGCTTCCTGCCTGAGGCACAGAACGACATGATCTTCTCCATTATCTGCGAGGAACTGGGATTGTTCGGAGCGGTTGCCATTATTCTCATGTTCATTATGCTGTTGTGGCGGATGATGGTCATTGCCAATAATGCACCGGATCTGTTCGGTGCCATGCTGGTAGTGGGGGTTATGGGACACATCGCGATCCAGGCGATCCTGAACATTGCGGTTGTGACCAACTCCATTCCGAATACCGGAATCTCCCTGCCGTTTATCAGTTACGGTGGTTCTTCGGCGCTGTTCCTTTTGGCGGAGATCGGGCTGGTCTTAAGTGTGGCCCGGAGGATCCAGTTAAAAGAACTATAGAAGACATGGTACGAAACCGCATCCCGGGGCATAAGATAAGAATATCTTATGTAATGGGGATGGTGCTGTATGAAGGGAATCCGCATACAGGGCGGCATGCCGCTACAGGGAAAGGTACGCATACAAGGGTCTAAAAATGCGGCACTCCCGATTTTGGCAGCAACGCTTCTTACCAATGAAGTATCATATATTCAGAATTGCCCGAGGATCGAGGATGTGCATCGGTTCGTACATCTGTTACGGGAACTGGGATGTATGGTACACTGGCAGGAGAATGGGATCCGGGTACAGCCGGGAGGCAGAGATGACCTGCCCTGTGAGAGAGCAGAGGCAAGAAGAATGCGCGGAGAAGCCATTACCGGTATGCGCTCATCGCTGTGTCTGCTGGGAGCATTGCTCGGCAAATGCGGTTATGTGACCATGGAACATCCGGGAGGATGTGTCATCGGCGACAGACCCATTGATCTGCATATTCATGCACTGGAACAGATGGGTGTTGAATTCCTCGAAGAGGACGGACTTTTGTCCGCACGGGCAAAAAATCTGCACGGTGCCCAGATTACACTGAAGTTTCCAAGCGTTGGCGCCACGGAGAATATTTTGCTGGCAGCGGTAAAAGCCACCGGAGATACTGTGATCACCGGTGCAGCCAGAGAGCCGGAAGTGATTGCACTTTGTGAATTTCTGACGGCATGTGGGGCTTCGATCGAAGGGATGGGAAGTCCGGAACTTATCATCCATGGCGGCGGAGATCTTCACGGAACCCGGTATACAGTTCCGACGGACCGGATCGTGGCAGGAACGTATCTGTTTGGCTGTATCGGCTGCGGCGGGAGTGTACTGTTAAATCAGGCACCCTGGAGCCAGATGGAAGCAGTGACTGTGGCTGCGGAGAGAATGGGGGCACAATGTACCGTCTCCGAAGAGGGATTGTTCGTACAGGCACCGGTGAGACCCAAGAGTATCGGGCATCTGCAGACCGGACCGTACCCGGAATTCCCCACAGATCTGCAGTCGGCAGCGATGGCGGTACTGACCATGGCAGAGGGAATCAGTTATATTGAAGAGAATATTTTCGAGAACCGTTTTCGAATTGCAGAACCCTTAAACCTTATGGGTGCACAGATTGTCTTAAAAGACGGACAGCACGCGGTGATCACCGGAGTGGAACACCTTCATGGAGAGCAGCTGGACGCCTGTGAACTTCGCGGTGGGGCAGCACTGGTTTTAGCAGGACTTGCGGCAGAGGGTGAAAGCTTCGTGACGGGACAACATTTTATAGAACGCGGATATGAAAATATCTGCAGAGATTTCAGAGAATTAGGAGCACGTATTACCAGTGTATAGAGACCGAAGTACCGTTATCAGAAAAATAGTGATCATAAGCGCTTTGCTGCTAATACTGGGCGGAGGCATTTTCGCATTGCACTCCGTATATACAGTCCGTACTGTATATGTGGAGGGCAATGTGCATTATACAGAGGATGAGATCAAAGAGATCGTGATGTCGGGACCGCTGGGGAATAATTCCCTGTATCTGTCGCTGAAGTACCGTGACAGAGGAATTCAGGATGTTCCCTTTGTGGATGTCATGAATGTATCGATTCTGGCTCCGGATACCATTAAAATCACAGTGTATGAAAAGGCACTGGCAGGATACGTGAAATATCTGGATACTTATATGTATTTTGACAAGGATGGTTACGTGGTGGAGAGTTCCGGAATCCGGACCCAGGGAGTACCGCAGATCACAGGACTGACTTTTAATCATATCGTCCTGGGAGAACAGCTTCCGGTGGAGAATCCGGAAGTGTTTGCCGGGATCATGGACATGACAAAGCTTCTGAATAAATATCAGCTGACTGCGGACAAGATTTATTTTCATTCTTCCGGAGAGATCACCATCTACTTCGGACAGATCAAAGTAGCCATGGGCAGTGATCACAGCCATTTAGAGGACAAGCTGCAGCTGTTGCCGGGATTTTTGGAGCAACTGGAAGGGAAAAGCGGAACACTGCAGATGGAAAATTATGAGGAAGGAAAAGGGAAATTTACGTTCAAGCCGGATGCGTGAAACATTTGTGAAACATTTTGAAAAAATAGGTTGCTAAATTTGTAAAATGATTATATGATAGTCTATGTGAAGTTGAAAAGGGTTAAAAGGAGGAACTAACCTTGCTGGAGATTAAGACGAATGACGCGGATACAGCTGCCAAGATCATCGTAGTCGGTGTAGGCGGCGCGGGAAATAACGCTGTAAATAGAATGGTGGATGAGAAAATTACCGGAGTGGATTTTATCGGGGTGAATACCGATAAGCAGGCATTGCAGCTCTGCAAAGCTCCGAAGTTATTACAGATCGGTGAGAAGCTGACCAAGGGACTCGGTGCGGGAGCCAAGCCCGAGATCGGTGAGAAGGCAGCTGAGGAGAGTACGGAGGAGATTTCCGCAGCCCTGAAGGGTGCAGATATGGTATTCGTAACCTGTGGTATGGGTGGCGGTACCGGAACCGGAGCAGCTCCGGTGGTGGCCAAGCTGGCAAAGGAAATGGGTATTTTAACCGTCGGTGTTGTGACGAAGCCTTTCCGTTTTGAGGCAAAGGCACGTATGGTAAATGCTTTAAACGGTATCGAGCGTATCAAAGAGAACGTGGATACCCTGATTGTGATACCCAATGATAAGCTGCTGGAGATCGTGGACAGACGTACCACAATGCCGGAAGCTTTGAAGAAGGCCGATGAAGTTCTGCAGCAGGCAGTACAGGGAATCACAGATCTGATCAATGTTCCCGCTGTCATTAATCTGGACTTCGCAGATGTACAGACCGTTATGAAGGACAAGGGTATTGCTCACATCGGTATCGGTGAGGGCAAGGGCGATGATAAGGCAATGGAAGCTGTGAAGATGGCAGTAGAGAGTCCCCTTCTGGAGACTACCATTTCCGGTGCAACCCATGTCATTATCAATATCTCCGGAGATATCACTCTGGCAGATGCATCCGATGCAGCAAGCTATGTACAGGAACTGGCAGGAGATGATGTCAATATCATCTTCGGCGCTATGTACGATGAGTCCAAGTCCGATAGCTGTACGATCACCGTGATCGCTACCGGTCTGGAAGATAAGGCCAACAATGTGGTACAGAATCGTCTGGGCGGCGGTGTTGCTTTCAGACAGCCTGCTTCCCATATGACTCCCAGTTCTCTGAAGGGAATGAATATACAGTCTACCGCTCCTACGACATCCCAGGGACAGGGAGGACAGGCTCCGAGACCCATACAGCCGGTGCCCGGTATTCATAAGCCTACAGATATCAGAAGCTCTGTAGAAGAGAAATCTTTGAAGATTCCTGATTTCTTACAGAGAAAGTAATACTTAGCATTTGTTTTTATAATAACGGAATATAATAAGAGCCACGACACAGAATACTGTGTTGTGGCTTGTTTTGTGTGGAGATTTTAGGAAAGCATATTAGTCTGCCGTTCTCTTTTTCCTGTGCAGAGAAATAATCCTCTCCCCCAGTACAAAGAAGGCGCCGATGACACAGGGTAAAAGCATGGTGGCAAAACGGTAGAGAAGCACGGCAGACAGGGCTTTGGCCTCCGGCAGGAGACGCCGGAACAGCAATGTAAAGACAGCTTCTACGGATCCGATCCCCGCCGGGGTGGGGATGACACCCGCCAGCGACTGGCTGAGAGAGGTCAGAGCAAAACATTGCAGGAAAGAAAAAGGCAGATCGCCGTATTCTCCCCCAGGAGAATTGCAGAATACCATCCAGGGAATGATATACCAGGTAGTGAATTTTAATACATTACACAGGAACAATCGAAGTAGCAGTAATGGATCTCGTAACAGAGACCGGCTTTCCGCCTGTAGCTGAGCAAGCTTATGCCCGGCACCGGTGAGTTTTTCCTCCCAGGAGGGATGCTTTGCACGGAGGTGGCTGGCCAGCAGATTACAGGCAGTCTGCATCCAGGGTACGGTAGCGACAGCTAACAGAACTCCTGCAATCACACAGACACCTGCAAATCCCAGCAGAATATAACCCTGATAATCGGCAAATGAAGCATGAATAAATCCATAGGTTACCAAAAACAATAGCAGACTATAGACTGCCATAGAGACCTTGTGGACAATATATTGGAAAAAGTACATGCCCGTGGCATTGGGAACCGGGATACCGGCTTTGTTCAGGTAATAGATTCCTGCGATGCCGGAACCGCTGCCCAGAGTGGCCGTCTTATAGAAAGAGCAGTAGAAAGCATTACAGAATCCCTTCAGGCGGGGATATTCCGGGTGTGTTTTATGCACAATCAGCCAGGTGATGTGCCCTTCGCAGAGGTGATAGAGAATCACACTGAGGAATAGTACAAGGATGACCTGCGGGGAGACTTTGGAAAGCTCTGTGATCATATCTTCCATGGAATCCTTGAAGCTATAATACAGAATGCCCAGCAACAGGCAGACAAACAGTAATTTCAAAAGATATTTCAAAAGATATTTCAATATAGGGCTCAACACTTTACCCGAATCATGACGCATCATCGCTCCCTCCTTTATCATAGTCTCATTGTCTCTCTTTTTAGGGAGAAGGAAAAGAAACAAATCTGAGAAAACGTAGCCTTTTTCACGCTGAAGTTTATTCTTTTTTTAGAATAAGGTAACAGATTAAATATTGATTGTCGGGCACAAAATAGCTATGATTGATTTATTCCAACAGTTTTAGACCATCTTACAAGAATGAGGAAGGAATCCTATATGCAGGAAGTAAAACAACCTAATAAAAAACCGTTTATCTTTTACTATCTGATCGCGTTGGTAGCGATCATGCTGATCAACAGTCTTCTGGTACCGCAGATCGTACAGAGGGCAGTGAAGGAAGTGGATTACAACACTTTTATGCAGATGACTTATGATAAACAGATCGACGAGGTACAGGTCCAGGATAATCAGATCGTGTTTACCGCAAAAGATGACAAGACCATCTACAAGACCGGTCTGATGGATGATCCGGACAGAACGCAGAGACTGTATGACAGCGGGGCCAAATTCTCCAGTGAGATCGTGGAGGAAGCATCGCCGATTTTAAGCTTTCTGATCAGCTGGCTGCTGCCTTTGATCATCATTATTGGCTTCGGACAATTGATGTACCGTCAGATGGCGAAAAAAGCCGGCGGCGACTCCATGATGTTCGGCATGGGAGGCATGGGCAAGAGCAATGCGAAGGTCTATGTGAAGTCTTCCAACGGTATTAAGTTCACCGATGTGGCAGGAGAGGATGAGGCGAAGGAAAATCTGACAGAGATCGTGGAATACCTGCATGACCCCGACAAATACAAAGAGATCGGTGCGTCCATGCCGAAGGGTATTCTCTTAGTAGGCCCTCCCGGAACCGGTAAGACGATGTTAGCCAAGGCAGTAGCCGGAGAAGCCAATGTTCCCTTTTTCTCCATGTCCGGTTCGGAATTCGTGGAGATGTTCGTAGGTATGGGTGCCTCCAAGGTCAGAGACCTGTTCAAACAGGCGAAGGAAAAGGCTCCCTGTATTGTATTTATCGATGAGATCGATGCCATCGGTAAAAAACGTGACGGACAGGTGGGCGGTAACGATGAGAGAGAACAGACCCTGAACCAGCTGTTAACGGAGATGGATGGCTTTGAAGGCAACAACGGCGTTATCATTCTGGCAGCCACTAACCGTCCGGAGAGTCTGGATCCGGCACTGCTACGTCCCGGACGTTTTGACAGACGGGTGCCGGTAGAGCTTCCCGACCTGAAAGGAAGAGAAGAAATCCTGAAAGTGCATGCCCGCAAGATCAAAGTCGCAGATAACGTAGACTTCAATAAAATCGCCCGTATGGCATCCGGCGCTTCCGGTGCAGAGCTTGCCAATATCGTCAATGAGTCAGCTCTTCGGGCAGTCAGAGACGGACGGAAGTTCGCAACCCAGGCAGACTTAGAAGAGAGTATTGAAGTAGTCATTGCCGGTTATCAGAAAAAGAATGCCATCCTTACAGATAAAGAGAAGCGGATCGTGGCATACCATGAGATCGGACACGCGCTGGTGGCAGCGAAGCAGACCAATTCCGCACCGGTGCAGAAGATCACCATTGTTCCCCGTACCTCTGGTGCACTGGGTTATACCATGCAGGTGGAAGAGGAAGGCAATCATTATCTGATGAGCAAGGAAGAGATGGAGAATAAGATCGCCACACTGACCGGCGGACGTGCCGCGGAAGAGATCGCCTTCGGGTCTGTGACCACCGGAGCTTCCAACGATATCGAACAGGCTACCAAGCTTGCCAGAGGCATGATCACCCGCTACGGTATGAGCAAAGATTTTGACATGGTAGCCATGGAGACTGTGACGAACCAGTATCTGGGTGGAGATTCCTCCCTGACCTGTTCCATGGAGACCCAGACTGCCATCGACAGAGAAGTCGTGGAGCTGGTGAAAAAACAGCATGAGAAGGCAGGACAGATCCTGATGGAAAATCGTGCTAAACTGGATGAACTGTCTCAGTATTTATATGAAAAAGAGACCATTACCGGAGAAGAATTTATGAAGATATTGAATTCCTAAAAGGGTTCACGGAGAAGACGGAATCGGCGTTTGTGCCGGTTCCGTTTTGCGTTAAGAAAATCTTAATCATATGGTAAAGGCATCTTAACCCGTGCCTGCTGTTATCTTAAAAAAGAAACCGCTATACTTTTCCTGTAAGAAAAAGCTGTGGAACACACAGCAGAATGGGAGAAAGGCATAGGGATTAAGATGCAAAACAGAATTTATTGGAATAACAGTAACAATAACATGCAGAAAGGAATTGCACTGGCGACCTGTATGGCAATCGTCATGGGACTGTTCACCGGCTGCGGGAACAAGAATGATCTGCAGATCCAAACATCTCCGGAAGAAGCGCAGAAGGGACGTTATGTGGAGACGGAACTTTCGCTGCCGGAGGAATGGGAGGACAAGAGTATCAGTCAGATTTTCCGTTCGGATGACGAACTCCATTTTCTTGTGGCAGGAGGCGCAGAAGGTCAGGTCTCTTTAGAGGAATGGAAGCTGGGAGAAGGAGATACTCTGACGGAAGTGACGAAGGACTGGCTGAAGGCGTTTCCCGAGGGAAAGGATCTGGAGAACAGTGACAGTTTTACACTGTTGCAGGATGCGGAGGGGAATCAGTACCTGTACGGCAACTGTTACCGGGATGAGGAGAGCTCTTCCGCACATCTGTGGAAGGAAGCGGACGGTAATGCGCTGGATATTACACCACAGAAGTGGCTGGAGCCTATCGATATGGATGGCTATCGGTTCTATGATGCGCCGCAGTATGTGACACTGACAGAGGACGGATTGCTAGTGGGACTGTCTTATTTTTCCCTGGATGTTGTATTGGCACAGGACGGAAGCCTGGTGAGCAGCCAGGAGAGCGACAACCTGATCGATAGCGGAACTCTGGCGGATAATAAGTGGGTCAGCGCTGTGGGAGACACGTTGTATCTGGCACAGGCAGATGAACAGGGCTCTGTGAACGGATTGTTACAGATGCAGCTGGATGGAAATAACGGGGCAAAAGCTAAGGGAGTGATTCCCTTTTCCCAGGACAGCTATAGCTCTGCTTATTTCAGTGTACTGGAGGACGGCACAGTCTATGCGGCGGATGCAGATGGATTCTTCCACTGTGATGCTGGAGATACTAACTGGCAGAAGCTATTAGAAGGAATCGATACCAGCTTTTCCATGTCGGATCAGTGGTGCCGGGATATTGTGGCACTGTCGGACGGCAGTGTATACGCGTGGTTTGGAAGTGAGAGCGGGGATAAAATAATGATTTATAGATATGATCCCGATGCGGTGATAGAGGTGACCGAAGAACTGACGCTGTATACCGTAGAGGAGAGCTTCTTTTTACAGCAGGCTGCGGTGCAGTATCATAAGCAGCATCCGGAGATACTGATCCATGTGGATGCGGCAATCTCCATGACGGATAAATACAGCGGAAATGCGGATTATCAGCAGATCTATCAGGATCTGAACACTTCCCTGACCTCCGGCAACGGACCGGATCTCATGGTGATGGATCATCTGAAATTGGACACGTATGCCTCTAAGGGCTTGTTGTTGGATCTGCAGGAGATATTGCAACCCATGGAAGAGGACGGAACCCTGCTTTCCAATATTACAACAGCGTATAAAGAGGCGGATGGAAGACGGTATGCGGTGCCGCTGCAATTCGGATTATTGTTAGCTGTCGGCAGGGATGTGCATCCGGAGGAAATGAGCAGCATGGATGCTATTGCAAAGGCGGTATCCGGAAAGACGGAGAGTTATATGGGAGACCGTACCTGCGGCGAACTGGTGGAAGAGTTCTATCCGTTGATCGTGGATGATATTTTACAGAACCGTCAGGTGAATCGTGATACCTTACATCCCTGGCTGGAAGATTTGAAGAAGATTGCGGATAACTGCGGTATCCTGCCTTCCAGAAAAGAAGGCCGTGCAGCGAATATCTGGGATCTGGGATCCGATGTGAGGCTGGTACTTCAGGAGACTGACGGCTTTAATGAGGCAATGATGCCTTATGCAGTGGCGGAGCTTTTGAATGCCAATGTGGTCTCCATGGAAAACGCATTTTATCCGAAGATGGTCATTGGAATTAACAGCCGGAGTGAGCATGTGGAGACTGCAAAAGAGTTCCTGCGTTTTGCTCTGTCCGAAGAATTACAGAGCGTGGATACCTATGAGGGCTTCCCTGTCAATGCAAAAGCGTTGGAGACGCAGGCTGCAGCAGACCGCAGCATGGCGGAAGCCTATACCACCTATGATATCGACGGCAGTACCGCAGAGTTCGCCATCAAAGCCTACTCTGAGGAGACCGCAAATCATCTGATGGAGCTGTGCAGGGCAGCCACCCTGTGCCTCAAGGAAGATACTCAGATCGAGACTTCCCTGACCGAGAGCCTGCAGGCATACCTAAACGGGCAGGCGGGTGTGGAGGAAGCCATGGATGCTGTGGAAGGAAGCCTGAAGATGTATCTGGCGGAGTAGTGCTCCGACCAGCATTCAATAGTCGATTTTCGAACGATTTTATTGATAAAATCGTTCGATTTGTGTATAATATAATTGAAAAGAGAGATTCTCTTTATGAGACGATAAATAGTTATTCTTCAAGAAAGGTGATGATGATATGTCCATTACTGCAACTGAATTAAAAATTAATCTTGGCAAATATCTTATGCTTGCAGAAACAGAGGATATTTATATTACTCGTAACGGAAAAGTTGTTGCAAAATTGTCTAATCCATATCAGGATAGAGTAGATGTTGCTAAATCATTGTTTGGCGTTCTTTCAAATGATATGACTCTGGAAGAAGCACGGGAAGAAAGGTTGAATACGATATGAGAGTTTTAGTTGATACTTGTGTTATCATCGATGCATTACAGTCTCGTGCTCCATTTTCAGAAGTAGCGCAAAAACTCTTTATATATTCTGCAAATAAGCAATTTGAGGGTTATATTACAGCAAAGTCAGTTACAGATATCTATTATCTGACACACCGTTTAACACATAACGACGTAGAAACACGAAAGATTTTGAGCAAGCTTTTTACTTTATTTCATTTGTTGGATACCACTTCTTTAGATTGCCGGAAAGCAATATCTTCTGAAATTGGTGATTATGAAGATGCTATTATGGTGGAAACAGCAATTCGTTCAGAAATGGATTGTATAGTAACCAGAAATGTAAAAGATTATATGAAATCTTCTGTTAAGGTGTGTGAACCTTCTGCATTATTAAAGCTATTAGAGGAAGAAAACGAAACTGAATAAAAACAAAACTGAATAAAAACAAGAAGTGAATTGTTCAAAATGGATAATTTTTGATATGGATTGAAAAATAGCCTTATCCTGAACCGACCTCCTATCGTTAGACCTAAAATCTAACGATAGGAGGTCGGTTTTTTATGGCTAAATATACACTTGTAAACGTCTGATAAAGTTACTATAATTTCAATTACAGAAAAAGGTGATGGAGAACTTACTTATGCAGATTTTTGTGGATGCGGATGCCTGTCCGGTGGTGGACATAGTGGAAAAAACAGCACGGAAGTATCAGATTCCGGTGACACTTCTGTGCGATACCAATCATATACTGACTTCCGGTTACAGCGAGGTAGTGGTCGTAGGAGCAGGGGCAGATGCAGTGGATTATAAGCTGATCAGTCTCTGCCGCAGGGGAGACATCGTGGTAACTCAGGACTATGGCGTGGCAGCCATGGCGCTGGGCAAGAGTGCCTACGCCATCCACCAGTCCGGTAAATGGTACACGGATGAGAACATCGACCAGATGCTCATGGAACGACATCTGAATAAAAAGGCAAGAAGAGCTTCTCATAAAAATCATTTAAAAGGTCCGAAGAAGCGAACCGAAGAGGATGACGAGAGGTTTGCACAGTCCTTCGAGCAGCTGATAAAAGCGGCGCTGAAGGAAATCGTAAAGACTTATATTCCATTGGAAAGCAGTTTGTATAAGCATAAATATAAAGGATCTGAAGAGACGGACAAGGGAGTATAAGAGAGGGTCGTGTAATGGGATTATTTTCTAAGAGAACCGAAAAGAAGACTTACGACAGAAGCAATCAAAAACCTGTCATTAAAGCCAGCATCTGCAACGGTGAACAGGTGGCGGGATTCAAGGATATCCACACGGGAAAAATTGAAGAAGTCATGCTGATCCGCCGGGCGGAAGACCTTGAGACATTTAAGACGATGTATGGGATTGAGGGAGAGATTACGAAGGAATACTGAGGGGCCTCACTTCAAATAGATAGCTACGAATGGAGATCTGCTATGGGAAACGATACAAATGTTAATATTGGAAATTCCGGAGAATATTTTGTTGCAGGTGAATTAGAGAGAAGAGGAATGTCTGATGCAATTGAAGAATAAAGACAAGAGGGATTGATTTCTCAGTCCCTCTTGTTGTATAATCTATTTAGAAAGGTGGTCGGAAGTGAAAATTCCGATTTGCCCTCAGTTGTTAGATTGAGAATAGCATCCTAAACTTTGCGAGGGTAGAGGATGCTATTTCTTTTTGTTATTATTATCACCATGTCTGTCAATGTAAGATAAAGCTGCAAAGACAACTAACAATAGAGTAAGTACTTCCATCGTATCCATGGGCATCCCTCCTTTGTGAACCAGAGGGCATTCAACAATCGGAAAATCGCATCCGCTTTCTGTTCGACTATACAAGCATATTATAACATAAATAGAACATATGTTCAATGACTATCTAAAGACATTTCAATCCTAATGCCAGATTTGTGTATTTTCCAAGGCAGTATTTAATGCTATGACATCGTTTTGTTTGTAACCGAAACACAAAAATACATGATATAATGAGCGCAAGTAAGCCAATATGCTTGCATAATTGGCGAACGGCGAATTTGATCATGATCGTTGCGAAGCAACGGTAAGCACCGTAGGTGCGAATCATGATATAATGAGTGCGAGAAAGGAATCATACTATGAAGTGGGTAAAATTCAGAATAAAGACGGTAACTGAGGCGGAGGATATCATTATCAGCACGTTGTATGATCTGGGACTGGAGGGTGCACAGATCGAGGACAAGGTGCCTCTGACTGCGATGGAGAAGGAGCAGATGTTCGTGGACATCCTGCCGGACGGACCGGAGGATGATGGCATTGCATACTTAAGCTTTTTCGTAGAGGAAAAAGAAGACGGCAGTCTGGAAGTAGCTGGTGAGAAGACTACCACCGAAGCAGTGCTTGCCGATGTGAAGCAGGAATTGGAAGATTTACGTCAGTTTATGGATATTGGAGAAGGTTCCGTCGTCGTGGATGAGACGGAGGACATTGACTGGATCAATAACTGGAAGCAGTATTTCCATCAGTTCTATATTGATGACATCCTGGTCATCCCTTCCTGGGAAAATATCAAGCCTGAGGATACCGATAAAATGGTGCTCCATATCGATCCCGGCACGGCGTTCGGTACCGGGATGCATGAGACTACACAGCTGTGTATCCGTCAGCTGCGCAAATTCATTACCCCCGAGACAGAGCTTCTGGACGTAGGAACCGGCAGTGGTATTCTGGCAATTTTATCTCTGATGTTCGGCGCAAAACATGCTGTGGGAACCGACCTGGATATCTGTGCAGTGGAAGCTGTGGCACAGAACTGTGAAGTGAATGGCATTGATCCGGCACAGTTCGACATGATGATCGGCAACATCATTACCGATAAAGAAGTACAGGACAAAGTGGGGTATGAGTGCTATGATATCGTGGTAGCCAATATCCTGGCAGATGTGCTGGTGCCACTGACTCCCGTGATCGTACATCAATTGAAAAAGGGCGGTATCTACATTACCTCCGGAATTATTGATGACAAGGAGCAGACTGTGGTAGAGGCAGTGAAGGCAGCAGGCCTGGAAGTACTGGAGGTCACTTATCAGGGCGAATGGGTCAGTGTGACCGCAAGAAAAAATTAGAGGATTTTTAACAATGTATCAGTTTTTTGTAGAGCCGGATCAGATTGATGTGGCAGGAAAAAGTGTCATCATCCGGGGAGCCGATGTCAATCATATTAAAAATGTACTGCGGATGCGTCCCGGTGAGGAAGTGGCGGTCAGCAACGGAATCGACGGCAGGGAATACCGTTGCGGGATCCTGGCGTTGGAGGAAGACTGTGTTCGTCTGGAACTACGTTTTATCAAGGAAGATGGTGTGGAGCTTCCCGCAAAGATCTACCTGTTCCAGGGACTGCCTAAGGCAGACAAGATGGAACTCATTATCCAAAAAGCTGTGGAACTGGGAGCTTTTCAGGTGATTCCTGTAGCAATGAAACGCTGTGTGGTGAAATTGGATGAGAAAAAAGCGGACAGCAAAATAAAGCGCTGGCAGGGGATTGCGGAAGCAGCCGCCAAGCAGAGCAAACGAGGTGTGATCCCGACGGTGGCACCTGTAATGAGCTATGCACAGGCAGTGAAAATGGCATCAGAAATGGATCTGAAGCTGGTGCCCTACGAACTGGCAGAGGGGATGGAACAGACGAAACAGCTGATCGAAAGTGTAAAGCCGGGTCAGCGGATCGCTATTTTCATCGGTCCGGAGGGCGGCTTCGCACCCGAAGAGGTGCAGGCGGCACAGAATGCAGGTCTTTCGAGCGTTTCGCTCGGCACGCGCATCCTGCGGTGTGAGACCGCGCCTGTCGCAGCGCTGGCAGCAGTGCTGTACGCAGGCGGAAATATGTAAAAAGAGGGAGTGTACTTCGTTGGCAAAAAGCAATGTGGGCAAAAAGCCAATTTCTGAGGAAGAATATACAACAAACAAGGTGCTGACCGTGTTCAGCGTGTGCCTGCTCGGCGTTCTGGTGCTGATGATCCTTCAGCGCCTGCTCAACTACGGCAGCACGTTCATGATCGGTCTCATCGTTACCAGGATCCTGCTCGCCATCGGCATCATCGGTGTCGTCGGCGGTCTGGTCATGCTCGGCATGGAGCGCACGGGCCGCAGAAACGGCTCCCGCCGCATTATCTGCGGACGCAATCTGCTGATCGCAAGCGTTGTCATGACGGTCTGCATGAGCGCAATCAGCTACATCGGCATCGCTCCGATCAAGGCGCTTTATGTGATCCTGCCCGTTCTCGCGGTATTCTATCTGGTCTACCATTCCTATTCGACCGAGTTCTTCGTGATCACCGTGGACTGCGGTGCGGCGCTCGGCATGATGTGGCTCGTACACCGCGCCCTCGTTTCCTCGAACTTCACCTGGATGGCGTATGCCGTTCTGGTCGCGGCGGCGGTTCTGACCGTTGTGCAGATCGCTGTCGTCAATTCCGTTCGCGGCAGACAGGGCAAGGCGAAGAACACCGGAAAAAAGGCAGAGGCACGCTTCAGCAGCAACGCCTTCCTGATGATGACCGTAACGCCGATCCTCATGACGGTGCTGACCGCAGTCGTCCTGTTCGCTCCGGCGCATATGCTCGTCGTGATGGGTGCGGCAGCGGCATACCTGTTCGTGACCGCGGTTTACTACACGGTCAAGCTGATGTAATCTATTTGTTCGCAGAATGCGGCGGATGGCTCACGCAGTCGTCCGCCGTTTTGCTTTTGAGAAGGGGGGAACACGGATGCGCAGGACAGTCTGGGCGCTGCTGCTGTGTCTGCTCGCGGTGAGCGCAGGACTTGTGTGGTATCCGTACCTGTCGGCGGAGCGCGTGAGCACGCCGTTCGAGGCGGCGGAGCTGCTCCAGCAGGCAGGAGAGGAGCCGGTGCGCTTCCGCTCGTCGGAGGTAGACCCGGACACGGTCTACCGCGCGCTGGAGGCGCGCTGGCCGTATGCCTTTGCGCTGCACGCGACCGTGCGCGCGAACAAAACGACCGACTTGCGCGTGGAGGTGTCGCGCCCCGGACGGCAGGCGCAGGCGAAGGCCTATGCTGCGGCGCTCGCCGCGGACTGCATCACGGAGGACATGACGGCTGAGCAGAAGCTGCGCGCGCTGCATGACGCCCTCGTGCGGATGTGCGAATACGATGTCGATACCGAGCAGCAGGAGCAGCCTGACGGCTCGACGGCGCCGTTTTCGGCGGACGGCGCGCTGCTCGACCACAGGGCCGTGTGCGCCGGCTACGGCCGCGCCTACGCCATGCT
>ENA-OURZ01002219-OURZ01002219.1-human-gut-metagenome-genome-assembly--contig:-NODE-2219-length-18788-cov-3.791491_pt1 | contig 18788 bp, 15 predicted proteins | sample MGYA00242073_ERZ509195 | MGnify/ENA primary metagenome ERZ509195 (study PRJEB26280, sample SAMEA2338837) | human gut metagenome | biome: human gut; feature: human-associated habitat; material: faeces...
ATCTGATCCAATATTATATTAGCTCTTGTCACGCATTTATACAAATCTGCCCAATGAGTTTTCACTTGTGCATTATCTGTTGTCAATGTATAGTTATAAAATTGATAATTAACCCCATTTCCTGCTCCCGGATCCTGCAACGTGGTGTTTTCCGAACGAACATCTGTGTACAAATACATATTCTTATAATACCCGTTTCCTCTCAAAGCTGCATACGCACCATTCGCAGCCATTGCAATATCATCTTCGGTCTGATAGAAAGTACTGGCCGGAATCTTATTTGGATTGGTTTCTTCCAGAAAACTCGTACAACTACTGCAAAACAATAGCGAACTTACTGCGATAAATACTATGTATTTTTTCATAATCTGATTCTTTATTTATTTAAAAAGTTATTTTTGCTCCTATACTATAAGTACGTGCCAAAGGATAAACTCCCCAATCAAAACCGGGTAACAGGTTATTACCTTTATAATCCACTTCAGGATTATATCCTTCATAATCGGTCAATGTGAATAAATTGTCAACACTGACATATAGCCTCAACGCCTGAACGCTCACTTTCTGCATCCACTTCACCGGAAAATTATACCCCAATGTGATATTTGCACAACGGAAATAGGAAGCATCATCCACCATATAAGAACTAAGCCGCTGACTGGTATTAGGAGTGGAACTACGCGCTGCACGAAACACTCCGCCGGAACCCGGATTTTCGTCAGAATGCCAACGGTTCAAAACAGATGCCAACTGATTGCCGGAGCCTTCCATATTGTACAGATAATATTTCTGGAAGTTTATTACTTCAGCTCCTTGAGAACCGGTAAATGTCGCTCTCAAATCAAAGTTCTTATAAGAGAAATCGGTACTGATACCGTATGTAAAATCCGGGTAAGCATTGCCTAGAATTTCACGGTCGTTTTCTGTAATCAAACCATTCTTATCAACATCCCGCCATTTCACATCTCCCGGATGTATGTTATTATAATTAGGAACTGCCGGTCCTATCAACTGATATCCGTCAGGAAATTTGCCATTAACCAGATTGCTTTTATCAATCATTATATTGGTGTAATCCTTCTCGGAAATAATACCATCAGCAATGTAGCCATAGAAAGAGCCGATAGGAAGCCCGGAACGGGTCACATGGCTTACCACATTGCGCTCACTAACTAAATACAAATCATTAATACCACCCAAATCGACAACTTTATTTCGATTTACTGATATATTAGCACTTACATTCCATTTAAAATCTCCTGTCAAAATACGCCCGTCTATTTGGAAATCAACTCCGCTATTACGTACTTTTGCATTTTTCAAGTTTGTTTTTACACTGGAAGAGCCCGATATGGATGATATAGGCTGGTCGTACAACAAATCATACGAAAGACTATTATAATAGTTACCTATCAAGTTGACACGACCATTGAATAATCCCAAATCAAACCCTACATTGTATTGGGATGTTTTTTCCCATCCGATAGCCGCATCTTTGAAAGTTCCTTGCCAATAGGCTGTTTCGACAGTATTACCATATACGTAACCACCTTGAGACATAGTAGCTGTATGCTCGTAGTTACCAATATTGTTGTTTCCACTCAATCCCCAACTGGCACGAAGTTTTAAGGATGAATTATTACCTAACAAATCCTGATAAAACTTTTCATTCGATATAGTCCAACCTAAAGAAATAGAAGGAAACCAACCCCAACGGTTTTCTTTTCCAAAACGTGAAGATCCGTCAGTTCTTACTGTACCCGTCACTACATAGCGATTATCGAATGAATAGTTTACACGTGCCAGATAAGACATCATTGTCCATGCAGCCTTTCGGGTATCGCTGCTATACAAGCCTATATCGGAAGCATTCGGACCATGCGCTGTCACTTCATGAATACGGTCGTCGGGAAAACCTGTTGCTTCAACGGCTACGCGGTCATAAGTTTTTTTCTGTAAGGTGTAGCCCACTAAAGCATTCAGGCGATGTTTCCCGAATTCACCATTATAATTTAACGTAAACTCTCCCAAACGGTCAATATCACGATTTGTTATGTCACGAGCTTTCACACGTGCCTGAACAGCATCCGAATTGGGCATATCACCATCTTGTCCTACAGTACGCGGACGATAGTAATTATAACGGGAAGTATAATATTGAGTTCCCAAATTGGCTTTAAACTGAAGCTGTTTCAATATATCATAAGTGATATTAGCATTGAAATTCATTCGGCTTGACTTGTTGCGGATATCAATTTCATGAGCAAGTGCCACGGGATTCTCGACCATCTGATAGCCATCAGCTTTCATCGCAATCTGATTTCCGACTGCATAAGTTCCATCCGAATTATATACAGGGAATTGAGGAAACATTAATAGAGCACTTTGTACGACACCATCATTTATATAACGACCGTCTGCTTGAACCTGTCGTTCCGAAACATCAACAAAAGAAAAGTTTACTCCAACTTTCAAGCGTTTCGTGACTTCTGCATCTACATTGGCACGAACATTCAAACGCTTATGTCCGGAAGGAGCTATAATTCCATCCTGATCCAGATAACCCAAACTAAAACGATATTTCAAGAAATCCTGTCCTCCTGTAACAGATAGATTATGACGATGCATCGGAGCATTCCCATAGATGGCGTCCTGCCAATCTGTATTGTAAGTAGGATCGACCGGTTTTCCGGTTGTGAAATCAAAAAACAAATCAGAAATGCCCACTTCATTCAAGTTAAAACCTTTTGAAGCTCTTATTGCATTATCATCCAATGGGTTCCATGATTTTCCAGCAGCTTCTGCTTTATCACGATAAGAATTATTACGGGCTTCAATTACCAAATCCCTGTATTGATAGGCATCCAGCAACTTAATCTTACGCTCTACTTGTTGCATACTAAACTGATAGTCATAATCAATACGGGCTTTTCCCGAATTACCCCTCTTTGTGGTGATAAGTACCACGCCACTAGCACCTCGAGAACCATAAATGGCTGCCGAAGCTGCGTCTTTCAATACATCAATAGTTTCAATATCCTCGGGATTGATATATACATCTTCTGAAGCCGGATATCCATCAATCACATAGAGAGGTGTTGTACTAGCTGAAAGAGAGTTCGTTCCACGAACTTTAATCTTCACTCCTTCTCCCGGCGCACCACTTGTCTGCATCACCTGTACACCAGCGACTTTACCGACTAAAGCTTGTCCGGCGGTTGCTGCTGAAAGAGATAATTCACTAGCCTTAACACTTGCCAAAGAACCTGTGAAATCACTCTTACGCATAGGAGTATAGCCAACGACTACGACTTCTTCAATCATCTTACTATCTTCCTGCAGAACAACTTTCGCCATATTTTTATCGGTAGCACGAAGTTGAACGGGTTTATATCCGATGTAGGAAACTGTTAGTTGAGATGTTTCGGAGACATCATTGATGGAAAAATTACCATCTAAATCAGTTATTGTTCCATTAGATGTACCCTTGACCACAACACTAGCACCGATAATAGGCTCTCCATTCGAATCAACTACGGTTCCTGAAACCTTTATATTACGCTGCTTTTCTTGTGGTTTACGAATCAATACAATGACATTCTCTTGCTCTTTCTTGTAGGTTAACTCCATTTTACCCAAAAGTTGTTGCATGGTTTGTTCAATCGTTGCATCTTTCACATTTAACGAAACTTTTTGGTTTAACTCCGGAAGGCTCTCATTGTAGAAGAATTTGTAATTGCTTACTTGCTCGATTTTCTTTAAAGAGGCTCTCAAAGAGATGTCTTTCACATTCACCGTTATTTGAGAATAAGCGGTAAAAGAGACGCTTAAAAACAATAGCAGACAAATAGCCCGCAGTGTTTTCCAGTTCTTACTTCTCCCCACGTTTGTTTGAGGGAGTTTTTCAAAGGTTGTTTTGTGCTTCATATATCAAAACTTTTAAGTTGTTTGATAGGTATACAGACTGCTATACTCGCTCGTCCAACCGTCTATCAGACTTTAACTCTCGTTAACTTATTCAATTCAGAGAACAAAAAAAACCATTCCTAAGTAGAGGGCTTCGGAATGGTTCTATTCTATATTGTACTCAATAAGTAATTAAACTACTTTGTATTCACCGATATTACGTTCTTCAGCATTAAAGGAGACACCGACTTTAACCAGTTCACGCCCGTCTGTTCGATAAGGTAACAGATATCCTTTTTCATCTATTTGTTTCAGAGCTTCGTCTACTGTTCCTTCCAGCTTAAACTCAAAAACATAAATACGGTCTTTTGTTTTCACCACTGCATCGGCACGGCCTTTTGCACTGCGTACTTCCGCATCTACATATTGTCCCATCAACTTAAAGACAAGATAGAAAATAACCTGATAATGACGTTCAGTCTTTGTATTCAATTCGTAGGGAATGTCGGCAAAGAATGATTTCATACGTTCCATAAAGGAATGAACGTCGCCCAACTGAAGTTCACGGACAAACTTAACTGCATTAAAATCCGTTTCATCAGAAGAGATGGGGGTATAATAGGGTATCAGGAATTTAAGGAAACCATATTTCACCTCGTCATTCGGGAAGCCTAATGTATATAGGTTCAATGATTTATCGAAATTTTTAATTGTCAGATAACCACTTTGGTAGATCATCGGAAGGGGATTCTTTGTCTCCGCACGGTATTCTGCAAATCCGGAACTTCCTACTTCCAAGCCATCTATCAGCAAACGTAAATCATAATCACTTTGTTTCAGCAGTTCTACAAGATAGGTAGGAGTACCAGTCTGAAACCAGTAATTATCAAACATTAATCCATCAAAGACATTGAGCACACTGAAGGGATTGAATAGTCCTTCTTCGCTATATGTAAAGTGATAGCCATCGTACATTGCTGTCATTTTATCGACTGTATCTTCAAAGGACATCTCCTGCACTTCTGCCAAGTGCTCCAACTCGGGAGTAAATGTAGATACTAACTCCTTCTTAGTAATACCACAAATATTGGCATAAGGAATTTTCATACTAATATCATTCAACTGATTCAAATCACTGAATACACTTACTTGGGCAAATTTTGTGACTCCTGTCAAGAATATAAACCGAAGATAGCGATCGGAACTTTTTAGTACTCCATAAAAAGCCTTCAGAATACGACGGTATTCATCCAACAAGTTTTCATCTAAAAGGGCTTGCAGCAAAGGCTTATCATACTCATCTACTAATACCACAACTCCTTTTCCAGTTTTCAAATAGGCTTGCTCGATGATGTAACTAAAGCGTTCTTCAGGACTACGGTCTTTCTTCTCATCACCATAGACGGCTTCCCATTTCTCCAAATACTGATTTAGCATGGCAACCAAATCTGCTGCCGTCTCATATCTCTTCGCATTCAAATCAAGATGCAGAACCGGATATTGCTCCCACTTTGTCTCTAACTTTTCAATTGCCAAACCCTCAAAAAGGTCTTTACGCCCCTGAAAGTAGGCTTCAAAAGTAGAAACTAGCAGACTTTTGCCAAAACGACGGGGACGACTAAGAAAATAAGGCTTTCCCGTATTTATTATTTGCCATAAAATAGACGTCTTGTCCACATAAAGATAATTTCCTCGGCGTATATCTTCAAATGTCTGTATCCCTATCGGCAATTTACGCTCTAATGTATTCATTGCATCTTCAAATTAGTGTACCACAAATATAGACGTTATTCGATGAATAAACAAAGATACTCTATGAAAGTTCCATTTATTTCTCCTTCAAAACAATCACCGAACCGTCCATTTCATAATAGAAAGGTGAAGTAAGCATCAGAATATTCAGCGCATTCTGTATGCCGCCTCCCGGAATGGTTCCGGTGAAATATTCATTAGGTAGTTTATTGGAGTCGAAACGAATCTCTACGTCATAGATACGTGAAAGGGTTTTCATTATATTCTCCAAAGATTCTTTCTCAAAATAGATATTTCCTTTCGTCCATTCAATATAATCATTCGGATGCACTTGAGTGGCTGTTATCTTATGAGTGGCTTTATTATATTCTATTTTGTCGCCGGGCTTCATGATATGCGATATTTTCTGCGCATAGACCCCTACTTTTCCTTCCAAAAGAACGACTGTCACGTCTTTGGCATCTTCATAGGCAGATACATTAAAAGAAGTACCGAGCACTTTCACTTCCAAATCACCGATTTGCACAATGAAGGCGTGTTTCTCATCATGGGCTACTTTAAAATAGGCTTCACCATTCAGTTGCACGCGACGAACTTTTTCTCCGAAGTTATTCAGGTAACTTAATTGGGAAGCTGAATTGAGAACAACATTTGTTCCGTCCGGCAATTCAATGGTTGCTTTATCTCCTTTGCCCGCTTTCACAATAAAGGGTGTTTCTGCCGTTGGAGAAGAATCTAAAAGATAGTAAGTGAAGAAAGCGACACAGACAGGTAATAAAATAGCAGCAACCCATTTCCAAGGGATGATACGGAGGGGGCGCACTTCCTTGCCCAAAGTCTCTTCTTTGATCCGGGCAAAAAGTTTATCACGCAACACTGGGTTCATGGAGGAATCCGATCTCTCAAACTCTTGCTCCCACCAGTCATGCAACTGACGGTCATTCTTTATCCAGTCTGACAGTTCTTTTATCTCGACATCCGTGATCGTTTCTTCGAAATATTTTTCAATTAGCTCTTTATAATGTGTCTTATCCATCTTTCCACTTATTTACAAGTATACATTTTCATCCTACTTCCCATCCAAAAACAAGTATTACTATTACATTTCATTAACAAAAAAGGCCAACAAAAGGGTAATTACCTTATCATAATGCTTCATCAACTGTTCACGCATAAATTTCACAGCCAAAGATAATTGGGTAGCAACCGTACTTTCGGAAATTCCCATGATTTCGGCTATTTCTTTATTTGTGTAATTCTGCCTTTTGCTCAAAATGAATATTTTCTTCCGTTGCGCAGGCAGTTCTTCGGCAAGAGAATCGATATACTCATTCAAAAAGCGCAGATCAATATTCTCTTCTGTCTGTGAATCACGGTCTACGCTACTTTTCATGAGATATTCATTGTAAACATACTCTACGGTCTGACGCTGATACATATTCATCAATAAGTTTTTGGCAATCGTACAGAGAAAAGAGATAAACGAGGAAGCCGGGTCTACTTTTTCATGCACTTCCCATATACGAATGAAAGTGGCTTGCACCACTTCTTCGGCCATATATTGATTGCCGGAAGAGAGTCGCATAATGAAATTGTACAGTTTGCCACTATACATATTATACAATCTTTCGAATGCCTGAAAGGAACCGCCTTTTAAGTCGATTAATAAATGTTTTTCATCTGTAGAATCTACCATATCTTAGAATTTTGCAACAAAGGTATGCAGCCATAGGTCATAAACAGGTGACAATATTATTAATATTTTCTCAATTATCCGACTTTTCTGAAGAAAAAGATAGTAAATAGCAAATAGTAACGCCATCCGGTCAGGATAATGACGCTATCCAATCAGGATAGTGACGGTATCCGAACCGGATGGCGTTACTATATTTAGTGAGGTAGTTCGTACTAATAAGTCAGACGAACACCTGCTTGTATGTTGAAGTTAAACGGATTCTCTTTACGTATAGTCTGTATATCGGAGCCATCATTGAAATAATAAGCAACACCCGGTTCCACGTAAATACCCAAACGTTTCGTTGCATTGATCTGCGCACCTACACCACCGGATACCGAGAACTGCAAAGGCTTCACTGTTTCTTTTTCAGATCCTAGCTTTCCATAAACACATTTCTCAACCATACCTCCACCGGAAACATAAAGAGTGACGAGTTTCTTATCCAGGAAGTTCCAGTTGGCACGCAACGGAATACCGATATAATGCAGTTTCTGCTCTATCTGTTGTTCTTCACCTGCCAGTTTTGCATCCGAAGAAAGCAGCGTATAAGTCAGTCCTGTCTCAAGAGAGAATCCTTTAGCTAAACCTTTACGAACGGACAATCCGAAAGAAATAGGCTGATGATGTTTAATGTCAACCACCTGTTTTGCCTGACGCAGGTAAGGTACTCCATCTTCGAAAACCAATGTTTGGTCATTAGGAATCGTCTCCATCAGACCGTTGGAAACTGAAAGCATACTCACACGTGACATATAAGCATGAGATCCGGCACCTACTTCTGTTGAAGCACCTCCTGAATTTCCTACCGAAAGTCCCATTGACCATGTTCCCTTTTGAGAAGATCTTTTTTCTGTCGGAATATGAAGTTTGTCTTTACCGGAAGGACGACGCGGTCTGTTATTCGATCGCTCTGTATCCTGTGACTGTCCCTGACTGACATCTGTATTTTCTGCCTGCTTCGGTTCATCTTTTACATTTTCAGTTTCTCCATTTCCTTTTACATTCTTATCTTCCTCACTCAAAGAGTCTTCTCCATTTCCTGTTGAAAGTTTATTTTCATTACCGATCCCTAATGGATCTACACCTGTTTTCTGCTCCGTATGATTCCTGTCGACTTTCGCCAAACGATCTTCGCGAGTTACCGGCCGTAAGACAGGTTCCACAGCAGTTCCCTGCATATCCGGTTGTTGCACACCCAGCAATGCATCGGGCGTGGAAGCCAATGCCGGAGTTTGTATATGACGTATTTCATCCGCAGCGGGTGTCCCTAGAAAATACAGACTTACTGACGAAACGACAGCTAATATTATAATAGCTGCAGCAGCCATCATCCATTTTCGATAAGGATATATTTTCTTCTCCACAGGAGGCATAAGCTCTTTCTCCAGTCGTTCCCAACCGGAAGCAGGCGCCGGTTCGGAATAATCCGCAAGCTTCTCCTTCAACTTATTCATCCACAATTCTTTCTCTTCCATCTCTATCTATCCATTATGCATTATCCATTCTTTTACTCTTTTTGCCAATACACTCTTCGCACGAAATAATTGCGAAGCCGAAGATTTCTCATTAATACCTAATACCTGTGCGATTTCTTTATGCGATTTGTCTTCAAATGTATAAAGATTGAACACAGTACGATAGCCGGCGGGTAATTCTTCAATAAACTGCATCAACACATTTTGTGGTATCGCTTCTACATCGGAAGCATCCGGCTCTTCATATTCTTCGGGCAACTCTTCCAAAGGTGTCGACTGATTAATCACATCATTTTTCCGAAGATACTGTAAAGCTGTGTTGACCATCACCCGTTCCATCCAGGCTCGCAAAGAGCCTTCACCCCTCCAGGTGAACTTATCGAACGAATCGAATATCTTTAAAAAACCGTCGTGAAGCAGATCCTGGGCTGTATCCCGGTCGCCGGTATAGCGTAGACAGATGCCAAGCATACGCCCCGCATACTGTTCATACAGTTCCTTGCGGGCCCGGTTATTACCCAGCCTACATTGTTCCGACAACTCTATTTCTTCCATTCTCTTATACACGTGTTTACCTTATAAATGCAGCAAAGATAGAAATACTGCATAGAGAGAACAACTCTTTTATCACTTTTGTTTCTTTAACAGATCCGAATGCAATATTTTCTATCCTCTTGCATTTTCACTACAGAAAACATAAATATTATAAAATCTAAAACCTAGTAAGTATATGAAGAAATTTAAATTCATTGCCTTTATCTTTGCTATTATGACTACCATGCCGATTCTCCAGTCATGCTTGGACGACGATGATAATTCGTCCGATCTTCTGGCTATCAGCACCATCAATATGATTAGCCAGGATAGCAAGGAATTTTATTTCACTTTGGATGACGGGAAAAAGATGTATCCCAGCAACTCACAAGGATGGAACAATGAAGATTGGGTGGAGGGACAAAGAGCTTTTGTGATATTCAACGAGTTGGAAGAGCCTGTGAATGGATACGACCTTAATATTCAGGTGAAAGGTATCAATCCAATCTTAACCAAAGACATCGTCACAATGGGTGAAGATGACAACGACGAAGAGAAAATCGGAGATGATAAGATCAACACGACTTATATGTGGATCAATAAGGATAATAAATATCTGACGATTGAATTCCAATATTACGGAACACATAGTGAAGATAAAAAACATTTCCTGAATCTGGTGATTAATGACAAAGAAGAGACTGCTCCCACTGCTGACGAAGGCAATGCGGAGGACGAATATATCAATCTGGAATTCCGTCATAACAGTGAAGGAGATGATCCTCAACGTTTGGGTGAAGGATATGTGTCTTTCAAACTGGATAAGATTAAAGACCGGATGGAGGGGAAAAAGGGACTAAGAATTCGTGTCAACACCATTTATGGCGGGCCGAAAACTTATGAAGTGAAATTTCCTTAGACGACTAATCTAATGTGAACATGCGAAACACACTCTTTTTTAATATAATATATTAATTACGCAAAAGAGGGCGGTAGTTGTGAAACTGCCGCCCTTTTACTTTCTTCTTTATATTCTTTCTTCTAAAAGAGTTATTTCTTATCTCCCAGATAATTCCAAACTACTGCACTCAATGCAGCTCCTACAAATGGAGCAAGGATGAATAACCACAACTGAGACAATGCTTCTCCTCCTTGGAATAATGCCGGAGCAATACTACGTGCCGGGTTTACAGAAGTCCCTGTGATAGGAATACATACAATATGTACCAATACAAGAGTCAAACCGATGGCAAGTCCTGCCAGATTGCCTGCTCCCTTCTTCGGATCGGTAGAGCCGAGCACTACCAATACAAATATGAAAGTAAATACTGCTTCCGCAATAAATGCCTGCAACATTTCTCCATCGCCAAAACCATTCGAACCTGTCGCTGTAGGCCCGTCATGAGCACCGGTAGAAACTAAAGCAAAAAGAATAGCCGAACCGATAATAGCTCCGATTACCTGGAAAATCATATACATACCTGCATCTTTTCCATTCATACGACTAGTCAAAAACACTCCTAATGTAATAGCAGGATTAATGTGACATCCCGAAATACCTCCGATAGCATACGCCATCGCCACTACGGATAAACCAAAGGCTAAAGCTACGCCGATCGTTCCCACACCAGCACCTACTGTATCAGCCAAACCACCAGCAAAGACGGCGCTACCACATCCCATAAGAACGAGCACCATCGTTCCAATCATTTCTGCAATGTACTTTTTCATAGTAATTAATATTGTTTTTTGTTTACTTTCCAAAAATAAGCAATTCAGACTAGAAATCAAAACATATCCGTATTATTATAGCGCAACTTTGCTACATTTTTTACAGAAAGAGATTGTTCTCGATGGAAAAAGGGATTCCCTAATGTGCTATAACAAACATTGTATGGACTGTAAAGAAAGCATTTCCTTGGGAACCGCCGCCTTTATTTCCTCTTTCAGGACGCATAAGAGACTGTGGCGAATAAAATCTTTATTTGTTACCAGTACCACTTGCCGTGTAGGTCGGGGAATGGCAAACGGACGTACCAACTGCCGCTGTTCTTCCGTCAATTGCATCACTGCCAATTCGGGAATAAAAGTGATTCCTTTTCCACTTTCTACCATTCGCATAAAGGTTTCCATACTTCCCAAACGATAGGCCATCTGATTAACCTTCACGGCCTCCATCTGACAGAAACGGACGAGTTGATCGCGAAAACAGTGTCCTTCGTCCAAAAGCCAAAGATGTTCGCCTGTTATATCAGAAGTACGGATCATATCATGCTTGAAAGAGGATTCTTTTCGTGACACATAAGCGTAAAATTGCTCATAGAAAAGAGTTTCTTCTGTCAAGAACGTATCTTCCAGTTTGCTGGCAATAATTCCCGCATCCAAATCTCCGACATGCAAAGCCTGCTGAATATCCTGTGTCTTCATTTCCGTGACACGAATATCCAGTTCGGGATATTTTTCCATTAGTTGAGGAAAAAAGCGAGGAAGCAGATAGGGAGCGATAGTAGGTAATACCCCCAAGCGGAATACGCCTGACAATGACTGTTTATCTTCACTGATTATTTCTTTCACTTGAGCTGCCTGCGCCAGAATCACGCGAGCCTGGTCTATCACTTTCTGTCCGATGGCTGTCGGACAAACGGGCTGTACTGTCCTATCGAACAACTTTACTCCCAGTTCATCTTCCAGTTTCTGAATCATTGCACTCAAAGTAGGCTGCGTCACACGACAATATTCAGCTGCTCGTGCGAAATGCCTGAACTGGTCTACAGCCAGTATATACTCTAATTGTTGTATCGTCATCTATCAAATCTTATTAAGTTATAGATTTCATCTATGCAAAGATAGAAATTTTCAGTTTGCCAACAAGCATTTTACGCCTTATCTTTGCAGTACAGAAAAAAAGAAAACGAATATAAATCATTAAAAACAAATAGAATATGAAAACTTTAGAATTTATCAAATTGAACGAATCGGGAGCAAACAACGTAGTAGCATCTTTGCAACAACTATTAGCAGACTTCCAAGTGTATTACACCAATCTTCGCGGTTTCCACTGGAATATCAAGGGACATAATTTCTTTGTACTCCACAGTCAATTCGAAAAGATGTATGATGACACGGCTGAAAAGGTGGATGAAATCGCAGAACGTATCTTGATGCTGGGTGGTACTCCTGCCAATAAATTCAGCGATTATCTAAAAGTAGCAAATGTGAATGAAGTGGATAAGGTAAGCAACGGAGACGAAGCATTGAATAATATCCTTCAGTCTATCAGCTATCTGATTGGTGAAGAACGTAAGATCTTATCTATCGCTTCTCAAGCCGGAGACGAAGTAACCGTTTCGATGATGAGCGATTATCTGAAAGAACAGGAAAAATTGGTTTGGATGTTGGTTGCTTATAATAGCAAGTAATTAAAATAAAAGGTTTAGGTTTTAGGTGAGAAAGAGAGGATATTTCCGCAAAAGGAATATTCTCTCTTTTTTATTAAGAGAAAACGAAACAGGAAATCTCTTAATATAGATATTAATAAAAATTACTCCACTAAAATAACATTCTGCAACCTAATATCATTAGAAGCGGCACCAATCATAAGATGGAAATTTCCAGACTCTACTACTTTCTTCAAAGTATAGTTAACCAAGAAAAAGTCCTCCTCTGTCAAAACAAAAGTAACTTTTTTTTCTTCTCCTTTTTTCAAATGGAAACGTTCAAAATGTTTCAACTGTTTCATCGGCTGAACAACTGATGCATATTCATCTCTCATATAAAGTTGTGCTACTTCTTCACCATCACACTTCCCTGTATTCTTTACTTTAAATGAGACTTCAAAACAACGAGCAGATTTCTGCACTACCTGCAAATCAGAATATTCAAAAGTGGTATAACTCATCCCATAACCAAAGCTATATAACGGAGAAAATGACACTTCCACATAATCATGATTTCGAGGAGCTTTCTTATTATAATAAACCGGAATCTGACCTACAGAACGCGGAACGGAGATTGGCAAACGTCCGGAAGGATTATAATCTCCAAAAAGAACATCCGCTATAGCATTTCCACCCTCCTGCCCCGGATAGTAAGCAGTCAGTAGCGCATCCGCATATTCCGAAGCCCAATTCTTTTCTAAAGGACGACCTTCAATATAAACGACAATCAAAGGCTTACCTGTCTTTTGCAAAGATTCCAATAGTTCTTGTTGTCTACCAAGTAAGGATAAACTAGCACGGTCAAATCCTTCTCCACACTCCATATCACTTACACTACCCTCTTCAGCTACAGCCGCACCTGTTTCTTTATAGCTCGTTTTAAAATCACGGGCACTGGAACCACCCACAACCACAATTACAACTTCGGAGCGACGGGCAGCTTTAATTGCCTGTTCTATCTCATTCACTGTAGTATCACGAATAGCACAGCCTCGTACATATTCCACACGAGAAGGAGATAATTTTGTTAGAATTCCATCAAGAACTGTTTTCACATTACTATCTTCCTGCGGGGCTGTATAGTCCCCTAACATATTATATCGATTGTCAGCATTAGGGCCAATTACCGCCACCTTATTTATCGTCTTGCTTAAAGGAAGAATTGAATTCTCATTTTTGAGAAGTGTTATGGAAGACTGTGCGATTTTACGTGCCAGTTCGATATGTTCTTTACGGCGTACTGTTTTAGCAGCAATTTTCGGATCCACATAAGGATGCTCAAACAAGCCCATCTCAAACTTCATCCGTAACACCCGGCAGACAGCCGTATCAATCACAGCCTTATCCATTTGTCCGGATTGAACTGCATGACAAAGGTTGGTATAAGCATCCCCACCCAAGTCAACATCAACGCCAGCCGTTACAGATTGTATGGCTGCATTCTCTTTGGTTGGAGCAACAAAGTGGCTTTCGTGAATCCCTTCAATACTATATAAATCGGAAACTACAAAGCCACGAAACTTCCATTCATTACGCAAGAGTTGAGTCAGCAAATAATGGTTCGACGTACAAGGTGTCCCATCTATCGAATTGTATGAAGTCATTACAGACAATGCCCCTGCATCTATTGCCTTACGAAAAGGAGGAAGAAAATTCTGATGCAAATCACGAATACCGACTGAAGCATAATTACCATTCTGTCCACCCTCCGGCACAGCGTATGCCAGAAAATGTTTCAAGGTAGCTATGGTAGCGTATTTTTGTGATAGATTACCTCCACCTAAACCGTCAACCATAGACGCCCCTAAAATGCCACTCAACACAGGATCTTCACCAAATGTTTCTTCCACGCGGGACCAACGGGGATCACGGGTCAGATCAAGTACGGGACCGTAACTAATATGCCCACCTTGGGAACGAATTTCTTTAGCGATAACTTGACCAACTTCTTTTACTAATTCCCGTGACCAGGTAGCCGCCATTCCGATACCCGTAGGAAAAACTGTAGCACCAATTGCCATGTGCCCATGAGGGGCTTCTTCCGCTAAAAACATCGGAATTCCCAGACGGGTATTCTCCATCACATACTTTTGCAATGCATTTCCGGCTTTCGCTGCCAATTCTGGATTTAAGCCATTAGCCAATGTTTTCTTTGTCCAGGGATCAGCACGATAAGTTGCCCAAAGCATTCCGGCATTTCTTTCTTTAATCAATTGCTTGAACTTTCCGGAAGGATGAACCTCACTACCATGGATTTCATACATTTCCCAACCTAAAGGACAAAGTAACTGACCGACCTTTTCTTCCAGAGTCATGCGGGAAAGTAAATCTGAAAGTCTTATATCAACAGATAGCTCCTTCTTTTTATAATATGGCAGAGATGATTGAGCAAAAACAGACACCCTCATTACTAGTATTATTAGCAAAACACAAAAGCGCTGTATCATTGTATAATATGGTATAAGATTCAACTGATATTTATAATTAACGGCATTTTCTACCATCATTGTTTTTGAGATTTATCTTTTTATATAAGTTACTTTCAACGGTTTCGCCAGCACCTTTCCGTTCACCACCGGATAGATATTTGTTTCCGCGTCAAACTGTCCCGAATTTTGATAAGTAATGGGCATTATCCCCTCTTCGTGAGGTTTCACCAGATGTGGGCTGATAAATTTAATATCCGTATTTCCACCCACTACCACAAACATAAGTTGCATATCCTTATCGGTATCATTCGCATATTTCAGTTTCATTGTTCTTGAGTGCCCCTTACTTATAGTGCCAAATGTCATTACCTCGAAATTCATCCACAACCCGCTTCCATACCCGTATGGATAGTTTTCCGACACAGAATGCCGGCAGGGGATGACGCTCCCTTTTATCCAAATACGATTATAACAAGTGTTATTATTACTCAACACGACAATTTCCTTACTGAAAAAGCCCGGACGATAAGCCGGATTATAGCTGACGGTTACTTCCCCAGTCTTCCCCGGTAAAATAGGCTCCTGCGGAAATTCATATTGCTGATTCCATTGATCTACATATTACCGCATGTTATGGAAAATAAAACCAATGCCGTGTATATGGCAGAACCGGTGGCTGATACTATAGCGGTTACATTTACGGCGATAATGTTTATTTTCCGGTTTAGAAAATCTTTGAAGAAAATAGAAAAATCGGCGTAAAACCGATAAATAAACACAAAAATAAAGGCGCAGTCTTATGAACTGCCCCAGATTGTGCAGACAGTACAAAAAGAGGCTACTTGAAGTAGAAAATTAAATTTTAAGCAACAAACTGATTTCGTTTTTCAAGCGGAGTCAGTTTTGTTTTAGTTTGAATACGGTAATTGTTGTAGAAGTTAATGTATTCGGATATGATGAGGCGAGCCTCATCATATCCGGAAAGCTTTACTCTGTGGATACATTCCGTTTTGAGAATTGAAAAGAAATTTTCGGCTAAAGCGTTGTCATACGGATTACCACGCCTTGACATTGACGGCGTTATGCCGTATGATTGTGTTAGGTTAAAGTATGCTTGCGATGTATACTGAAATCCTTGGTCACTGTGGAGTTGCACCTCTGCAGTGATTTTTTCTTTCCTTTTTGCAGCTTTAATCGTATCAAGCACCAATTTAATGCTTTGTTCTTTGTCCATTTTGTACGCAACGATGCTGTTATCATACAAATCTCTGATGATTGATAAATACAGAAAGCCTTGAGCAGTTTTGATGTATGATATATCTGTTACCCACTTTTGATTAGGCCTTTCAGCTTCAAACTCTCTGTTAAGCAAATTAGGATATTTATGTAAATGCTCCGATACATACTTAAATTTCTTTCTGCGTACAACTGACAACAAGTTGTACTTTTGCATTACACGAAGAATAGTTTTAGGATTGCGGTATATTCCTTGTCTTTCAAGCCATATATGCACTCTGCGATAGCCGTATGTCCTGTGACTTTCTTCCTGACATTCTCTTATCTTTTCAGCTAATGGTAAATCTCTGTCAGGTATATCCATTCGTTTTAAGAACGCATAATATCCGCTTCTTGATACTTCAAAGAATTTGCACATTGAGTTTATGCTGTATTTGTCCTTATGCTTAAAGATTACTTGATATTTAACCGACGGCTTCACTTCCTTTCTGTGAGCGAGAGAAAATCCCGCATTAACTCGTTTTCCATTTCCAATCGTTTTATCTTTGAATCTTTACGAGCTATGATATATTTCAACTCATTGATTTTCATATCTTCTGTGATTTCACAATCTTTTGGCGGTCTGCCTTTTGCTTTGAGCGCAACCACTGCCTTTAGCTTTCGTTGCTTTTCGTTATATCGTGTAATGAAATTGCGTACTTGCTTTTCAGTGAATCCAAATCTTGCTCCTATTTCTCTCAAAGTCAATCCTTTTGATTTTAATTCCAGAATTTCTTTTTCATAATTGCTTATGTGTTGATAACTTCTTGGCATAAAAATTCCCTCCTGATGTATTTATTCTACATCAAGAGGGTTCTTTTTTCTATTGTCCATTTTTTACGGACTTGTTCAAAATCGAATTCCATCCTTTTTGTATGTCTTATCACTTTTAGGCTTGTATGAGAATTTTAAGAAATGTTTTTTAAAATCTTTGATTTCTTAACAGTGCTTACGGTTGCCTGAATGATCGGACCGGAGAGCAAAACGGTGGCAATTGTGCAAATTCCGAATTTACCGCCGAGCAAAACGCCGATAATTACCATTATAATATCAAGAACCATTCGTACGATTTTGATTTTCCAACCGTTTTTTTCGGCAAGCGAAAATGTGACTGCTTCATATGAGCCCCTGCCGAAATCAGCGGCGGAGTAAAGCCCCGTTCCGAACGAAAATATAGCAATGCCAAGCAGCATTATAACAAAATTAACCGCTTTAATATCTGTATAATGCTGAATTTTTGTGAATACATCTACGAAAAAACTGTAAATGATTTGGTAAAGAATTGTGCCGACATTGATTTGCTTTCTGTCATAGAAAAAGGCAAAAATTATCATTGCCACAGCCACAACAAACGACGATGTGCCGATTGACATACCTGTCACATTCGTCAGCCCTTGCCACAATATCGCAAGTGTTGCGCCGCCGAAACCTGCGCCTATTGCAAGCGTAATCCCGTATGCGGATATTATTGATCCGATAACGATCATCAGCGTTTTTGTTGCATATTTTTTAAATTTCATATGATCACCTACAAAAAAATAAGACTGTAAACTCTGCTGTTGTGTTCAGAAACAGCAAAATTTATAGTCTTCATCAGCCGAGACAGCTTTATTTTTTTGATTATACACCTGAGCTTTTATGAAGTCAACGGTTATAAATATGATTTTCTGTATTCGCTCGGAGTTTTGCTCATTTCAATTCGTGTTACGATTTTGATTTGAGCGATGTGTTTCATTCAAAACGCCTCTTTCAAAAGTTGATTTTTACAATCTGCATTTTCATCATGTCGTCGCCGACCTTTGCGAGAAAACGGAAAAAGCCGCTGGCGGATGGGTCGCGCAGATCGTTGTAGCCCAGCATATAGCCGCGGCTGGTGACCTTCAGACGGTTGTCCCACGGAGAAAGCTCGCTTTTCGCGTCCGAAACAGCAAAATATGCGCCCACGTCCTTGATCTTCGCACTCTTGAGCCATGTCTTGGCAATCATCTTTACCGCCGTTCGATTCGCCGCATCAAAGACCAGCATGCCGCCGGGGAAAGCGTCTGCCATTCGCTGCACCAGTGCCTTGACCTGCTCGGTCAGAAAATAATAGAACACGCCGGAGGCAAAGAACACCGCACCGCCCGATGCATCGATTTTTGCAAACCACTCAGTATTATTCAAATCGCAGGGGATATTTTTCTCACGCTCCCCGGCGGGCAAAAGCTCGTTGCGCACGGCTATGACATCGGGAAAGTCCAGA
>ENA-OURZ01002247-OURZ01002247.1-human-gut-metagenome-genome-assembly--contig:-NODE-2247-length-18607-cov-5.373706_pt1 | contig 18607 bp, 17 predicted proteins | sample MGYA00242073_ERZ509195 | MGnify/ENA primary metagenome ERZ509195 (study PRJEB26280, sample SAMEA2338837) | human gut metagenome | biome: human gut; feature: human-associated habitat; material: faeces...
TGTATTGATAATTTAGATATTTATTTAAAGATAGAAGATAATATTATTAAAGATATTTCTTTTGAAGGAGAAGCTTGTGTTATAAGTATATCCTCTACTAATATTCTTACTAATTTACTTATTGGTAAAACTAAAGAAGAAGGTATTTACTTAATAAATAATTATTTAAAAATGATTAATGAAGAAGAATATGATAAAGAAGTATTAAAAGAATTATTAGTATTTGACGATACTAGTAAACAACCCTCAAGAATTAAATGTGCTACTTTATCTGCTAATGGTATAAAAGATTATTTAGAAAAAGAAAATCACTCATAGTTAAATGGGTGATTTTTATGTATCAACAGGTGTTGTTGATAAAATTTTTTATTAATCTTTTGTTATTCCACATATATAGTCCATAGATACATTATACCTTTTACAAATTTGATAAGCAAATGATGTTAAGATTAGTATTTTTCCTTTTTCATAGGCACAAACTGTTGATGGAGTAGTATTTAAGAATAATGCTAATTCTTTCTGTGTAAGATTTTTTTCTTTTCTAAATGTTACTATATTATTTCCTGATATTTTTTTATCTACTTTGTAATTGTATGCTTTACTTTCTTTTTTGATATTTGACAAGTTACAAATGTAATCAAGACTTATGCCGTAGTAATTTGCTAATAATATTAACTTATTTAATGGTATTATTTCTACTTCTTTTTTCCACCTAGAGTATGTAGGCTGTGATACTTTTAAAATATCAGCGACTTCTTTTTTGCTTAATTCCATATTTTCTCTAATGTCTTGTAATCTAAAATTCATAGATATCACCACACTTATTGTCTCATTTTTTGTAAAGTATTAATTTTTATATACGAAAATACGAATTGTGTGTTATAATTAATAGTAGAGGAGGAGGAAAAATGAAGAAAGGAAGAAGTAATTATACATTACAATTTAATTGTGATGAAAACAAAATAAATCAATTAATGCAAAGTTATTTGTCTGCTAATGGATTTGTATCTTATGAAAAAAAAGGAGAACAGTACTTTCGTGCTGGAGATCAAATGATGGGTTATAAAGGATTAATCTACTTTATTCAAGGACAACAAATAACTATTAATGCTTGGCTTGATGGAGCACTTGGAAATTTTCCTTTAGAACAAAATAGTCTTAATGTGATGGCTATGAACTATCGTAACTCACTAAGTACATTGTTTAAAGAAATAGAAGGAGGTAATACTATGAATAATAATGTTAATAATGGACAAATGAATTTTGACCCAAACACAGGTCAACCAATAAATCAAAATATACAGCAAACTACGGGAGACCCGGTTAATCAGATTAATACTGAACAACCGCAAAATAATTTTTCTCAAACTTTTCAAGATGAAAATCAAAAGAAACAAGAAAAAATGTGTGAAATAGGTTTTTGGTTATCTATTTTAGGACTTGTATGTTCTTTCTTTGGTGTAGCTTATGGCATATTTGTTTATATTATAGATTTCTATTTTGCATCTCAAGGTTTAAAAACTAAAAAAAGAGGTAAGGCAATTGCTACTATTGTATTATCAATAATTTCTATTTTAATTATTATTATAGAATTAATAGTTGCTAATTCATAGGAGAAATATGACAAAAATAAATAATGCAATAAGAACTATAATATTAGTAGATATTACTAATAATAACGCTTTACAAAATAAAGAAATTAATATACAAGATAAAAATGTATTTTCACAAGAAGATAAAAATAAATTATATGAATCTAAAAAAAATAAAAAGAAAAAACTGTTTAGAATTTATGCTAGTGATTATAAAAGAACAATGTTTAAAGAACATAAATGGGTTTCAGCTTTTTATATAATATCAATTATTATTTTTTTTGTTATTTTAATTTCTTCAACATTATGTCTATTATTAATTGATGATAAAATTGATAAATATGTTTATACTTCAATGATTTTATTCTTTGGTGGTGGTCTTTATACTCTACCATATTTTGCTTATAAGTTTTGCCTAATTTCACAAACATATGGTGACTTCAATAAATTATTAAATGAAAAAATATTATTAACGGATATAGGATTTAATTATTATTATTCTGACAAGTTATATAACCAAGTTGAGGATATCTCTATATTTAAATTTGAAATTAATTATAAAAATATAGACTATGTTGAATATGATAAAAGAGTAGATGAATTATTTGTATATGGAAATATTGGTATTTATGAATATAAAGATAATGAATGGAAACTAATAAAGTTTGCTGATGAAAAAGATAATTCTACACCTACTGGTGTTCTAATTCAAAATGTATATGATATTAATTTAATAGATTTATTTAAAAATAATAATGTTACTGTAAAAGAATATAACTATCTTGATAGAAGAAAAAAAGAAAAACTTGCAGAAAAGGTAGGTATTTAATTAATGGAAGATTTTGAAAATTTGATACTTGTTTTATTGATTATATATGTTTTTTTAACTGGTTTTACTCTACTTTTAGTAAGTAAATTATATAGATCATATTTTGTTTGTGGAACTAAAATAAATGAATTAGTCTTTAGTTCCGATGCTTGGGATAGAGGTGGTCGTGTAACATCACAATTCAGATTCAAAACCAAAGATGGAAAAACTAAAAAACTTGATACATCACTTTATCCTATGACTAAAATAGGAAAGAAAAGATATTTCCTTTACAATGAAGATAGAAACAAAATAGTAGCACAAATATATACTCTTTTATGGCAATCTTCCATCTTTATTGTTAGTTTGCTTTTTTCGCTGATTGTAGATGTTATTTCATTTGTTATAGCAATATTAATTGTAATAATTGCAGTCTACTTTTACATAAAGCATTATAAAAAAGTATATATGAAAGGAAATAAAGAAAATGAATAAATTAAATAAAATATCAACAAGTATTAATGCTACTCGAGGACTTGCTGAAATTGAACAACAAGTCAATGATATTAAAAATTCAAATTTAACCGAAATAGAAAAGCAAAGAGCATTAAAGTCACATTAACAAATGATTAAAACTACACTTATAGTAACTATATTAACTTGTCTAGTAGCTACAATATTGTGTGGAATCATTTGTAATGTTGTTGAAGGCAATTTAAAAATTATATTATGTTTGATAATTGCAGGATTAGCAACTATTGGTTTAATATCTTTTGGATTATTTGGAAGAAAATTATTTCAAGATTTTCAAAATACTTATGAAAAGGTAGATAATGGGTTTGATGGATTAACACAAGATGTAATTAACATTTTAAAGCCAAATAATAAAGAAGAATTATTAATAAAAAAATATAAGAAAAAAAGTTTAATTAGTGGATTATTATTTTTACTTGCAATTGGATTTTTATTTACTATTATCTTGGCTTTAGATATTGAAGTTTATTCCCCTATAACAATAATACTAGCACTTATAATTACTGGTATTTGGTATTTCTTTGAAAATACTTATAATGTAGAAATACATAGAATTAAATCAGGTTATTATAAACAAAGTTATGATTTTATTTGTGAAAAGCGTAAAACTAAAGTTACTATTAAATTTGACGAACTTGAAAAATATAATTCTTTACCCAAAAACAAAGATGGTATTAGAGTTATGAATTGTCATAATTGTGGTAATCCAGTCCCTTTTTATAATTATGATTTAACTTTAAGAGAATATAAAAAATATTTAGATGAAATAAAATAAAAATGATTATAAAAAAGTTTATATGAAAGGAAATAAAGAAAATGAAAAAAGAGATTATTACTATTAAATATCCTCTTAGATATTTAGAACAAATTATAATACTAGGATTAATTATCTATTTTATTATAAATTATAAAGTTACTTTTAATAATAGTATTTATTCTTTAATATTTGTTATTTTATGTATAACAGAGTTATTTTCTATTATTTATATGCTAAGAAATAAGACTTATTATTATGTTGATAAGGCTGATTATAAGTATTTAATTAGAAAAAAAGATTTAAATAGTAAAGAAGAAAAAGATGATAGCGAAAGATTTATTGCCGATCATATTAGATATGATGATAAAGATATTGATATTTTAAATGGTATAGATTTACTATTTTCACTACCAAATAATAAAATTATAAATAAAAGAATTAAGAATAAAGTACTTAACTATTCTAAATATCAAATAGATAGTATTCAAAATATTACTAATTTTATTGGTATAAAGATATATAAAATTATATTTAAAAATAATAAGTCTAAAGTAATTATTACTTTTAATAATTTATAAATAGATTAATTTAGAGACTTAATGGCTCTAAATTACCATAAAAAGACCTTAGGCTTTTTATGTAGTGAGAGACTACAGGCTCGAACTTAAAATAAAAACTTGTAAAAAAGATTGTAAAGAGGTTTAATTTACTTCTTTTTTTTAGTATAATATTAGATAGGAAGTTTAGGTGGTATTATGCAAGATAAAATGAAGAGATTACTAGATCAAATTGGTATGAATACTGACTATTTAGAAAAGGCTACTATTAAGAAGATAGTAGTCTATGATAATAATAAGTTATGGAATTTTATTATAGAAAATGATAAGATACTACCTGTATATATATATACTGAACTTATTAATAAGATTAAGATTAATTTTAGTACTATTGAAGATATTAAACTTAGTGTTATAGTAAGAGAAGATAATGATGAATATATTAATGATTATATAGATAATTTAATTAATATATTTAGTAATGATAGTTATAAATATAGAGTATTTATTGGTAGAAATGTTAATGTAATAGATAATAAATATGTATTTGAAGTATATAATAAAGCAGAAAATTCTTATTTGATTGAGAAACTTAATTATATTAATAATTGTCTTAAAGATTATGGTTTTAATAAGAATTTAGAACTTAGTTTAGTAGAAGAAAAAGAAAATGAATTACTTAAAGAAATAGAGAGTGAAAAAGTAGTAGAAGATCCAAAAGTAGTTATTTCTAAGAAAGAGACTGCTAGTGAGGTTAAAACTGAAGAGAAGAAATATTTTAGACCTAAGAAGGATACTAGTGTTACTCCAATTAAAGATTTAATGTATGAAGTAGATAATATTACTATAGAGGGTACTATCTTTGGTATGGATATGTTTGAATCTAAGAGTGGTTATAAAATTATCACTCTTAAGGTTACTGATAATAATGATAGTATTTATGTTAAGATGTTTACTAAAGATAATGATGAATATGCTAGAATTAAAGATTTACTTAAGGTTGGTTCTTGGTATAACTTTTATGGTAAAGTAGCTATGGATAAGTATTCTAATGAACTTACTTTTACTACGAGATATAAAGATGTAGAAAAGATAGAGAAACCTGTAGCTGAGAAGATAGTGGATGATGCTCCTGTTAAAAGAGTAGAACTTCATGCTCATACAATGATGAGTCAAATGGATGGTATTACTGGAATAGATCTTGGTAAACATACTTGTGAACTTGTAAGTAAATGTATTGATATGGGTTATAGAGGTGTTGCTATTACCGATCATAGTGGCTGTCAAGCATTTCCAATTGCTTATGGTATTATATCAGGTCATAATAAGGGAATAGAAGATCCTAGTAAGCATTTTAAAGGACTATATGGTACTGAACTTACAGTGGTAGATGATACTGTTGATATTGTAGTTAGAAGTGATGATAGACCTCTAGCGGGTACTACTTTTGTGGTATTTGATACTGAGACTACTGGGTTTAATGCTGGTGGTACTGACCAAATGATAGAAATTGGTGCTGTTAAGATTAAAGATGGTAATATTATTGATAGATTTGATGAACTTATTGATCCAGGTAGACATATTCCTGATAAGATTACCGTGCTTACTTGTATTACTGATGAGATGGTTAAGGGTAAGGATAATGAAGAGAATGTTACTAAGAGATTTTTAGCGTGGACTGGTGATTTACCAATGGTAGCACATAATGCTAAATTTGATATTTCATTTATTTCTAGTGCAATGAAGAAATATAATTTAGGTGAATTTAAAAGTACGGTTATTGATACACTAGAATTATCTAGAGCTATTGATACAGGATATTCTAGACATAGTTTATCTGCTTTGGTTAAGAGATATAATGTTCCTTGGGAAGAGGATGCTCATCATAGAGCGGATTATGATGCTGAAGGTACTGCTTATGTATTTCATAAGATGATTAGTAAACTTACTATGCAGAATTTAAGTAAGATTAATGATTTAGATAAGCTTATTCCTAAAGATGAGATATATAAATTTGGTAGAACATATCATTTTAATGCTATTGCTCTTAATAAGAAAGGTCTTAAGAATTTGTTTAAGATTATATCTCTTGCTAATACTACTTATTTATATAAGACTCCGAGAATACTAAGAAGTAAACTTAATGAACTAAGAGAAGGACTTATTATTGGTAGTGGCTGCTACGAAAGTGAAGTATTTATTGAGGCTAGAAGTAAAGAGGGTGAAGAACTTACTAATATTATTAACTTCTATGACTATGTTGAAGTACAACCTCCGGAAGTGTATGGTCATTTGATTCAGACTAGTGATTTTAAGGATGAGAATGAGATTAAAGAACATATTAAGAAGATTATTACTGCTACTAAAGAGGCTGGTAAGATTATTGTGGCTACTGGTGATGTACATCATTTTACCAGAGAAGACAAGATATACAGAGAGATTATTGTTAATCAGAAGGTACCTGGTGGTGGTAGACATCCTCTTGCTAAGAGTAGTATTACTTCAATTCCTTCACAGCATTTTAGAACTACAAAAGAGATGCTTAATGATTTTGCTTTTCTAGGAGAAGAACTTGCTTATGAGATAGTTGTTACTAATACGAATAAAGTTCTTGATATGGCTCAGGAGATTGAGGTTATTATTGATACTGGTGGTATTCCTTTCTCACCTAGGGTTAAGAGTGACGATGGTAAGTCTTATTTGGACTGTCCTAGAGTAGTTACTGACCTTGTATTTAATAGGGCTAAGGATTGGTATGGTGATAATTTACCGCATAATATTGAAGAGAGAATATCTACGGAGTTATATGGTAATATTGTATATAAATGCTGGGAAGAAAAGTTAAAAAATGAATGCCCAGATATTAGTAATGAAGAGTTTGAAAGTAAGTTATTTGAGAATTTACATAATACTTTGATTAGTGGCTATGATACTGTTAAGGAACTAGTTACTAATTATGCTAGAGTGCACTGGAATGAGGAAGACGGAGAACTTACTGATAAGGCATTAGAAAAGAAAGTTAAGAAGTTATTTGGTGGTGTTATTGGAGGTGGATTTGATCCAATATATCTAATTGCACAAAGACTTGTTAAACACTCTAATGATGAGGGATTTTTAGTTGGTTCTAGAGGTAGTGTTGGTTCTTCATTTGTAGCTACGATGATGGGTATTACTGAGGTTAATCCACTTCCTGCTCATTATAGATGCTTAAAGTGTAAGCATAGTATATTTAAGGATGATGATGGTAAGGATTTAGGTGCTACTTATTCTAGTGGATTTGATTTACCTGATAAGATGTGTCCTGTATGTGGTGAGAGATTATATAAAGATGGTCAGGATATGCCATTTGCTACATTCCTTGGGTTTAATGCTGATAAGGTACCAGATATTGACCTTAACTTTTCGGATTTGAATCAAGCATCTGCACATGAATATACAAAGGTATTATTTGGTGTTGATAATGTTTATAGAGCAGGTACTATTGGTACTGTTGCTGAAAAAACTGCTTTTGGTTTTGTTAAAGGTTATTTTGAAGATAAGGGAATTATGAATAAGAGGTCTTGTGAGATAGAAAGACTTGCTATGGGATGTACTGGTGTTAAGAGAACGACTGGTCAGCATCCTGGTGGTATTGTTGTTGTACCTGATTATATGGATGTATCTGACTTTACACCTTTCCAATTTCCAGCGGAAGATCCTACGAGTGCATGGAGAACAACACACTTTGATTACCATGCTATTGATCAAGATTTGCTTAAACTTGATATATTAGGTCATTCTGATCCAACACAACTTAGACTTATTCAAGAATTATCTGGAACTGATGTATCTAAAGTTCCTCTTGATGATAAGGATACGATGAGTATATTTACTTCTACTAAAGCTTTAGGAGTTACTAACGAGCAAATTATGTGTGATACTGGTACGCTTGGTATTCCTGAATTTGGGACTCCATTTACTATTAGTTTGGTATATGAAACTAAACCTACTACTTTTGCAGAATTAATTAAGATATCTGGATTATCACATGGTACTGATGTATGGCTTGGTAATGCTCAAGAACTTATTAAGAATAATATTGTTCCATTTAAAGAAGTTATTGGCTGTCGTGATGATATAATGGTTTATCTTATGTATCATGGAGTAGAACCTATTAAGGCATTTAAGATTATGGAGTTTGTTCGTAAGGGTAAGGCTAGTAAGGATCCAGAAACTTGGGCTAAGCATAAGGAAACAATGGAAAAGGCTGGTATTGAGTCTTGGTTTATTGATAGCTGTTTTAAGATTAAGTATATGTTCCCGAAAGCACATGCTGCAGCTTATGTTATTAGTGCATTTAGAATTGCCTGGTATAAGGTACATATGCCTGCGTACTTCTATGCTAGTTGGTATAGTACTAAGGCTACTGATTTTGATATAGAGGCTATGATTAAGGGTTATGATGATATTAAGAGAGTTCTTACGGAGATTGAAGGTAAAGGATATGATGCTACGAATAAGGAAAATGGTGTATCTGAATGTTTGAAAGTAGCATTAGAAATGGCTGCAAGAGGTATTAAGGTTGCTCCTTATGATTTATATAAGAGTAAGGGTATGATATTTACTGTAGGCGATGATAAGACTATTATTCCTCCATTTAGAGCTATTGATGGTCTAGGAGATGTCGTTGCTAAAAATATTGAAAAGGAAGCTGAAAGAGCACCATTTATTAGTATTGAGGACTTTCAAACTAGATGTAAGGTATCTCAAACTTTAATTGAAAAGATGAGAAGTATGGGTATATTTAGTGGTATGCCTGAGACTAGTCAACTTAGTTTATTTTAATTAGTTAGAAGCATAAGATTATATGCTTCTTTTATTTTTAGTTCGAGCCTAAGGTCTCTCACTATCAAATAAAGCCTAATGTCTTTATTTGAAAATTTAAAGCCTTATAGTCTTTAAATTTATGTATTGTTTATATGTATTATGTGTGTTATAATTTACTCAGATGAGGAGGTATAGTATATGGCTAAGTTTTGTAGTAATTGTGGAGCTAAAATTAATGATGAACAAGCAATTTGTTTAGAGTGTGGAGTATTAATTAATAATACAAATAAAACTAATAATAATGTTAATAGTAATGTCAATAAATCTGATAAAAGTTCTTTAGTAGGTTTTATATTAGGACTTGTTTCTATTGCTGCTTGGATTATTCCTTTATTTGGTTATCCAGTAACTATATGTGGTATTATATTTAGTGCCAAGGGATTAAAATCTATTAATGGAAAAGGTAAAGCAATCGCTGGATTAATATTATCAATAACATTTTTGATAGCTTCTTTTATCAACTCAATAATTGGTGTTATAATAAGTTTAGAAGCATAATATTTTTAAAAAATGCACAATCATTGTGCAAAATGGCACTAAAAATATATAAAAATGCACAGAAATTTAAGAAAAATGTGCATTTTTTGCTTTTTTTATAGATATTTATAAACTTTTTATAAAAAAATATGTCAAAAATTGTAAAAATGCACAAAAATTTAAGTATATTGTGCATTTTTCTTTACTTTTTGATTTTTTTATGATATTATTTTTGCAGAGGTGATGAAAATGGAACCAATTAGAGTAAAAGAGTTACCTATTGAATATTCTATAGATAAGGATTTATTAAGACTAATATCTGAAGCTAATGCTAAATATGGAGAATATAAAGCTTGTCTAAAAAATATGGACTTTGACTCAAAATTTTTTCTAGATTCAATTATACTTACAGAAAGTTTTAAATCTACTCAGATTGAAGGTACACAGATTTCACAGGATGATATGTATTATTTAAAATATATGCCTCAAACAGATGACAATAAGGAAATTCAAAATCTAAAAAGTGTTATCAATTATTCTAAAGAATATTTAAAAAAGAATAAAGAAATTAATTTAATGTTTGTTAATGATATACATAAAATTCTTTTAGATAGTGTTAGAGGTAATGAAAAAAAACCAGGCCATATTAGAAATATTCAGAACTGGATTGGACCAAAAGGATGTACCATTAACGAAGCTATTTTTGTGCCACCAGTGCCTGAAGAAGTTCCAATACTACTAAATAATTTATTTAAATATATGAATGATGCTTTCGTCGATCCTATATTTATAAATCTAGCCATTTCACATTCACAATTTGAAACTATTCATGCTTATAGAGATGGGAACGGTAGATTAGGTAGAGCTTTGATTCCTATTCAACTTGCTATGCTTACTGGTGATGAACCAATTCTATTTCTATCAGAAGTAATTGAATTATATAAGCCCAGTTATCACAGATTTTTAAATGAAAGTAGAAAAGGAAATATGTTAGGTTTTATAAAATTCTTTTTACAATGTATTATTGAACAATGTGAAAACTATATAGCAAAAATTAATAGAATTAAACAAATATATAATGAAGATATGGAAAAGATAAAACTATTAAAAAGAAATGTTATGTATAGAATTATGCCTATTATGATGCAACAAATCGTTTTTACTAAAAAAGAAATTGAAAATTTATCTGGTGTCTCAAGAAATGCGGTTTCTACTGCTATTGATAAGTTAGTACAAATGAATATTTTAGTAGAGGACTCTACTTATGCAAAACTTGCATATAGATATAAATCTATTTATAATGTTTTTTTAGGAAAAGATTCTGTATAAAATATGCACAATCTTTGTGCAAAACAATACTATAAATATATAAAAATGCACAAAATTTTAATAAAAATGTGCATTTTTTGTTTTTTATTTAAATATTGATAATTTTCTGACTGGTAATTCTTTTGGTTTTTGATTGCTTAAATACTTCTGTATTTTATTTTCAATATTAATTAAATTAGATATTGAATTTCTTATTGTATTTGTTTCTTCTTCATTTAAATTATTTAGAGGTGTAATAAATCTTTTATATACTCTTGGTGAGACTCCTACTAAATTTCTAAATATTTCAGAATAATACTCTATACTATTATAACCATTTAATAAGGCTATTCTTAATATAGTAGTATTTGATTTATAACCATTTAGACTATTTAATATTCTCTTATTATTTATATATTCTATGATAGTTAATCCTAATTCTCTTTTAAATTTTTTCATAATATATGTTTTATCATAACTAAAAATATTACTTAAATTTATTATAGTAATTTCTGTATTTATATTGATATTAATATATTTTAAAATATTACATACTAATTCGTTAGAATAAATAAAAATCACTTCCCAAATATATTTTATCATAAAAAGCCATTTTTGTTTAACTTTTTTATGTTTTTTGGTAATATAATGCTTTTGAAAGGAGATGATATAATGAATTATGCAAGATGGGCTACTAAAGAGGAAATGTTAAAATTTCTCAAAGAAGTAGATATTAATTCAGATATCAAAAAATCAGGAATACCAATGGGATATGATAAAAATAAATTATATATTAAAGATGATAATTCTCATACTATTGTTATTGGTGCTCCTGGTAGTGGTAAAACACAAGGTGTTATGTTACCACAAATTAAACTTGCTATTAAGGCTGGAGAATCATTATTTATTAATGATGTAAAAGGGGAAATTTTAGATGAGATAGGTGGTGAATTAAAAAATAATAATTATAATATTATAGCATTAGACTATGCTAACCTAGAAAAAGGAAACTATTATAATGTACTTACTTTTCCTTATAAATTATATAAAAATGATAATAAGGATAAGGCTATTGAAATGTTAGAGAATATTGGATATTATTTATTACATGATAGTAATGATAATTCTGATATATTCTGGGAAAATACTGCAATTGAATATTTTGTTGGTCTTGTTTTATACTTATTTGATAAGGCTAAAGAAGAAGAAATTAATTTAAATAGTGTAGTTTCTTTGTCTGAGCAAATAAATAATAGCAAAGAAAATATTATTGATACAATAGAGAGAAACTCTAGTACATATCAATATTTGTTTAATACACTTGGTACTGCTCCTGAAACGAAGGCTGGTATTTTAGTAACATTTAATCAAAGAATTAAAAAATTTGCTACTAAAGAAAGATTATCTAATGCAATGTCTAAAACAGACTTTGATATGACTAATATTGGTAATGAAAAAACTGCAATTATAGTGATAAGTGGTATTTCAAGTTATGTTAATAATTTAATTACTATATTATTGGATCAAATCTTTTGTAGTGTTCAATTATATGGAAATAAAAATGATAGATTTAACTTAGTTATTGATGAATTTGATAGTTTATTACCTATAGTAGATTTTTATAGTAAGTTTAATTATGCTAGAGGAATTAATATTAAAATTACTGCTTTTATTAAAAACTTTACTAATTTAAATAATGTTTATGGTAGTAAAAATACTGAATTAATTAGAATGTGCTTTGATAATACTATTTATCTATTAGCAAATGATTTATATACTCTAGAAGAAGTAAGTAAGTTATGTGGTAATACTAATAAAGGTCCTCTTATTTCAATTGAAGAACTAAAGACTATAGATTTCTTTAATGAAGTTATTTTGGTTCCTAGAATGATGCCTATTAAAACTAAGGTTCTTCCTGATTATGAAATTAATTGGAATATAAAAAAAGAATCTTTAGAATTACCTAAACTTGAAAAAAATGATATTAAATTATTTAATATAAAGTAATAAACTCTTAAATATGAAGACTATTTATAGGCTTCATATTTTTCATTAAAGACCTTAGGCTTTAATGATAGAGAGAGACTACAGGCTCGAACTAATAAAATATCTTATAAATACTTTATTTTAAGTCTTTTTTTTAGTATAATTAATATATAGAAAGACTTAGGTGATATAATGAAAAAAATAGTACTTGTAGATGGTAATAATCTTTTATTTAGAAGTTATTATGCTACAGCTTATACAGGTAATATAATGAGAAATAAAGAAGGATTTCCTACTAATGGAGTGTATGGTTTTGTTAATATGATTAATAAAATTATTTCTGAAGAAAAACCTGAATATATGATGGTGGCTTTTGATATAGGTAAAACTTTTAGACATGAAAAATATGAAAGATACAAAGATGGAAGAAGAGAGACTCCTGATGACTTAAAAGTACAGTTTCCTGTAGCTAAGAAAATACTTACTGCAATGGGCATTAAGTATCTAGAATGTGCCGGATATGAGGCTGATGATATTATAGGCACTATATCTATGTGGTGTGAAAAAGATCCTGAGTATGAAGCATTGATAGTAAGTAGTGATAAAGATCTACTACAACTAATTAGTGATGAAACAGTAGTTAAACTACTTAAAACTAAAGACTATATTTGGATGGATAAAAAGACATTTAATGATACTTATGGATTTGATCCTATTCATATGATAGATTTAAAAGCCTTGATGGGAGATGCTTCTGATAATATACCTGGGGTTAAAGGTATTGGTGAAAAGGGAGCTATTAAATTAGTTAGTGAATATAAAACTATAGATAATATATATGAAAATATAGATAAAATAAAAGGTGCTACACAAATTAAACTTATTGATGGCAAGGAGGATGCATATTACAGTAAAGACTTAGTTACTATATACAGAGAAGTTCCTTTAGATATTACTTTTGATGATTTATTATATAAGGGTGAGAATGCTGATGAATTAATAGATATTTATAATGATTTAGGTTTTTATTCTCTTCTTAGAAAGATTAATACTAGTGATATTAAAAAGGAAAAAAGTAGAGAGGAAAAATTTAAAATTATATCTGATATTAATGATGTTAAAATTAGTGAGGATACCTCTATATACTTAGATACTACTATTGGTAATTATCATGATGCTGAAATACTTGGTATTGCTTTATATAATAGTACTTTATCCTACTATATACCTTATGATATATTTAAAAATAATACTAATATTTTAGATACTGATTATAATTTATCTACTTATGATTATAAAAAATTAATTGTAGTATTTAATAAATATGGTATTAAAGTACCTAATATTAATTTTGATACTATGATTAGTGCTTATTTACTTAATTATGATACTAAAGATGATATCTGCTACTTAGCTAATAAATTAAATATATATATTCCTAGTTATGATAAAAAAGAAGTTGTTACTACTGAAGAAGCCGCTAGAAGAGCTATTCTTAAAGCTAGGTTTATATATAATACTAAAGATAAATTATATGAAGATATGAAAAGGGAAGATAATATTTATTTATTTGAAAGTATTGAAATGCCTCTTGCTAAAGTTCTTGCTAAAATGGAAACTACAGGTATTAGAGTAGACAAAAAAGTTCTTGAAGAGATGGGTACTGAAATTAAAATTAAATTGGAAATTCTAACTAGAGATATTTATAACTATGCTGGCGAAGAGTTTAATATTAATTCTCCTAAACAACTAGGTGAAATACTTTTTGATAAGTTAAAACTACCCGGAGCTAAGAAAAATAAGAATGGATATGCTACTGATATTGATGTACTTAAGAAACTTACGGAATATCCTATAATTAATAAAATATTGGAATATAGAGCTCTTGCTAAGTTATATTCCACTTATATAGATGGTATTATTTCTACTATTAGAGAAGATGGTAAAATTCATACTATCTATACACAAACACTTACTAGAACTGGTAGACTATCTTCAATTGAACCTAATTTACAGAATATTCCTATGAGAAGTGAATATGGAAGATTAATTAGAAATGCTTTTATACCGGAAGATAATAGTGTTATACTATCCTCTGACTACTCGCAAATTGAACTTAGGGTATTTGCTCATTTATCTGGGGTTAATGATTTGATTAATGCTTTTAAAGAAGGTGTTGATATTCATACTAAAACCGCTATGGATATATTTAAAGTACCTATGGAAGGTGTTACAAAGAATATGCGTAGACAAGCTAAGGCTGTTAACTTTGGTATTTTATATGGTATTAGTAGTTATGGATTAGCTGAAGATATTGGTATTCCTGTTAAAGAGGCTAAAGAGTTTATTAATAAATACTTTGAAACTTATCCTGGTGTTAAAGATTATATGGATAAAGAAATAGATGAGGCTAAGAGAAATGGTTATGTTAAAACTATTATGAATAGAAAGAGAGTTATTGAAGAACTTAAAAGTTCTAACTATATGGTAAGAAGTATGGGTGAGAGAATGGCTCTTAATACTCCAGTTCAAGGAAGTGCCTCTGATATTTTGAAGAAGGCTATGGTAGAAATTAGTGATATTTTTGAAAAGGAAAATATAAAAAGTAAGATGTTACTTCAAGTACACGATGAACTTATATTTAATGTGTATAATGATGAAATAGATAAAGTTAAAGATATTGTGTATAATACAATGACTAAGGTATTTGAACTTAAAGTACCATTAGATGTAGATATTGAGTTGGGAAATAATTGGTATGAAGCAAAATAAGTAAAATTATTTCCCGGGAAATAATTTGGGAAATAATTTAGCAAAAGAGGTGATAAAGAATTATGCCAGAATTACCTGAAGTAGAAACAGTCAAAGAATCTTTAAAATTAAGATTAAGTAATAAAAAAATAATTAGAGCTAGAGTTTTATGGGATAATATTATTGCTTATCCTAATAAAGATGAATTTATTAAAGAAATTGCTAATCAAACTATTAGTGATGTTAAAAGGAGAGGAAAATTTTTAATGTTTGATTTAGATGATTATTTTCTACTTTCTCATCTTAGAATGGAAGGTAAATATTTCTTTAAAAAGATTGGTGATAGTATAGATAAGCATGAGCATGTTATATTTGAATTAGACAATAATACTGAACTCAGATATAGAGATACTAGGAAGTTTGGTAAAATGTATCTTATTAAAAAAGAAGATATTGATAAAATAGGACCTTTAGTAGAACTTGGTCTTGAACCTTGGGATAATAAACTTACAAGTAAGTATTTACTTGATAAGTTTAAAAATAAAAGACTACCTATTAAAACTGTACTCTTAGATCAAAGTATAATAGTTGGTATTGGAAATATATATGCTGATGAAATATTATTCTTATGTAAGATTAATCCATTAAAAAAATGTAATTTGATTACTGAAGAGGAAGCTAATAATATAATTAAATATACGAGAAGTGTTCTTGAAGTGGCTATTAAAATGGGAGGAACTACTATTAGGACTTATAGTTCTGTAGATGGAGTACACGGACTATTTCAAAAAGAACTTTTAGTACATGGAAAAGATAAAGATACTTGTCCAGAGTGTAATACTAAAATAGAAAAAATTAGAGTAGGTGGAAGAGGTACTTATTATTGTCCTAATTGTCAGAAATAACTTATTTACAATAATTTTACATTTAATTTGTAACCTATTTGGTTACATTTTTCTTTTTTTATTGACTTTACTATTATATATATGTTACCTTATGTTTGGTGAAAGTTATGAATGATGAAATGTTTAGATTAGCACTTATTGATATTACTAATGATGATTTACTTAATGATTTTATTAATGATATATTTGGATATGATTTTGATTTAAAAAGGAAAGAATATGTCTATATTCAATATAAAATTGTAGAGGATAATATTATCCTTAATATTTATGATAATAAGAATAGTAATAGATTTAAGGCTTATATATTTACTTTAAATGATATTGATAGTGATGAAAACTCTATATATATTAATGTTAAAAAAGAATATGATAAATATAAAAGTGGTAATAGAGATAAATTATGTTTATTATCAAGTCTATTATTTACTAAAGATAATAATGAAAAAATAGAGATTATTAATTCTCTATTTAGTGATAAAATTAAAAATATATTTAGTCATTATTTTCTTTAATTATTGGTTTTATTTGGTACTCTTTTTTGATAAGATTATTTGATGTAAATAATGAATATATCTTAGTAACTCTATATTCTATATCTAATACTTTAGATATATTTTTTTTATATCCTGTTATTATAGGAATAGTTATATTCTTTTTTATTTTACTTAGGTATTCTTGCCCTTTGGTAGTGAAGCCTAATACTCTAATATAATCTATATCTATATTTGATGCTTCTTCTTTTGTAAAACTAGTTAATATATGTAGTAACATTCTAGATATTTTGTTATATGTATATCGTTTAGTTTTTATATTTTGTATTAACTCTTCATAAGTAGTTACTTTAGTAATATTATCTATTATTCTTCCCTCAATGCCTTCATCTACTGTCTGATATTTATTTATATTAATATCTTCATATATATATATGTGTGAAAAACGACCGGTAGGAAGGATGAAGAAAGATGAGTGAATTAAAAATTACAATAGTTACAGCCGTGTATAATGGAGAAAAATACATTGAAGAATGTACATTGGCTATCCGATAAGAGTATCGCTTATTTGCAGGTAGACTTAGAGTTGTATGCGGGTAATTATTCCGCCGTATTGGAACAGACTGAGGATTTGGAAGCTGTATATCCGGAAACGGTATTAGGAGCCGGAGTGTATGAAGCACTTTGGAGTGGCAACGATTCGGAGGCTCGGATTTTTGCAAAGTATCAATTAGCCCAAATTTACGAGGAAATTCGTTTTGAAACCTTCGATAAAGGGGATTATTTGGTGCTGACGGATGAGGTGCTGTTCGAGGAAGGAGATATTCGGAAAGAATGGTCGGAAGTAGAGTTCGTGATGCCGGATTCTCATGAAGTTCGTTTATTAGGAAAATATAATAAAATGAACCGGGACGAGATCGCTAGTAAATACGTGAACATAGCACGGGCTGCCGGAATGTGGCTGATGCGTGCGGAGGCTTTAGCTCGTTCAGACCGAAGTGGTGACGCCGTGAGCCTGATGAACCGGATGATGGAGCAACGGGGTGCTACGGCGTGGGAGGTAGGATTATCGGGTAATGAATTGATAAATAAAATTCTGGAGGAACGTAGAAAAGAATTCGTGGGTGAAGGAGTTCGGTTCTTCGATATGAAACGATGCGGTATTCCGGCCAAACGCTACGGCGTGTATGGTAATAAGGTGTCAACCACGATTAAGTCGGACGACTATCGTTGGACGTTACCGATTCCAGCAAGCGAATATCGGTATAACACGTTGGTCGAACAAAATGAAGGATGGCCGGTATTGGCTGTGTGAAGTAATAGGTATAAATTATAAAAGTTTAGTTATGAGTACCATGGGAAAATTACAAATCATGCTTTTATTCTTGGTAGCCGTTTTTTCCGGTTGTTCGGAAACGGACGAGAGAGCGTATGTGGGAAAGAATTCGATATATATCAGAACGGAGGGGGACCCGGTAATATTGGCAATGGATGATGAGCCTTTGAAGGCAACATTAATGTTGATACGTGCTTATGATAAAGATGTGTCTTTTGAAATTGACGTGAAATACC
>ENA-OURZ01002254-OURZ01002254.1-human-gut-metagenome-genome-assembly--contig:-NODE-2254-length-18575-cov-4.639471_pt1 | contig 18575 bp, 10 predicted proteins | sample MGYA00242073_ERZ509195 | MGnify/ENA primary metagenome ERZ509195 (study PRJEB26280, sample SAMEA2338837) | human gut metagenome | biome: human gut; feature: human-associated habitat; material: faeces...
CCCATCTCGATTCCGCTGCGCTGCATCTCGATGTGGCTTCTCGCCATATGAAATTTCAGAAAAAAGTGCTCATTCATGCAAGCATGATTCGCAATTTGTTCTGAAATTTCGCATGGCTCTGAATAGTCACAATTTGTTCATGATTTTTTTACAACATGAACACGCTTTCAACATAATTTACCCGTATACTAAAAGCATAAATAATGAATGCCAACATTATTTACACAATTTTCTTTTTCATATTGCCGATTAGAAAATCGGCTCTCCTTCCTTTAAAAATAAAAATGAAAGAAAGCACTGTTTCGCCAACGGTGCTTTTTTTCATGCCCTTTTCCCCCGCTTTTCCACCGCTGCCATGCGCATCACGCAAGGGCGGACGAGCGGCGGCGAGGCGTCCCCTCTATTTACACAATTCATCCGTCAACCGCGCAAACTCCTGTAAATTCAATGCCTCCCCACGAATCGTAAGCGGCCAGCCGCAGGCTGTGATTGCAGCCTCAATCTCCTCTTTCGAAAAATGCAGCAGCTCCGAATTTTTCAGTCCGTTCGCCAGCGTCTTCCGTCTCTGATTAAACGACGCCCGAATAATGGAGAACATCAACTTCTCATCCTTCGTCTCCACCGGCATCACCTCATGACGCGTCAACCGGATCACCGCACTTCCAACCTTCGGCCGCGGCATAAAACAGTTCGGCGGCACATTCGCCACAATATACGGCTCCGCATAATACTGCACCGCCAGCGACAGCGCCCCGTAATCCTTCGATCCCGGCCCCGTCTGCATCCGGTCCGCAACCTCCTTCTGAACCATAACCGTAATCGAATCCACCGGCACATGATTCTCAAATAATCCCATAATAATCGGCGTCGTAATATAATACGGAAGATTCGCCACAACCTTGATCGGCCGTCCGTTGTTCTTCTCCTTCGCCAGCGCCGCCAGATCCACCTTCAAAACATCATTGTTGATAACCTCAACATTATCATAATCCGACAGCGTATCCTCCAGAATCGGGATCAGATTCTTGTCAATTTCCACCGCACACACACTCCGCGCAGCATACGCAAGATACTGCGTCAGCGTACCGATACCAGGTCCGATTTCCACAACAAAATCGTCCGGTCCGATACCTGCAGCGGCTACAATCTTATCCAGCACATGTGGATCGATCAGAAAATTCTGACCATACTTTTTCTGAAATACAAAGCCGTACTTCTGCAGTACGGCTATTGTATTCTGCGGCTCCCCGAGCCACGGTTTTACTTTCTCCATAAATTCTCCATGTATTTAGAACTCAAAGTCTTTCTCGTAAAGAATCACGCGGTCGTCCGCATCGGTATGCTTTCTGGACATGCGTCTTCCGAATTTACGGGTTCCCTTTTCTGCATGGGCGATGGCACGATCCACCATATCTTTGACCTGTGAAATCGTCATCGGCTCGCCCTCCTTCTGATTGTTGCCAATCTGTGTATACAGAGCAAGCACACCCATCTCGTCCATCTTGTATCCATTCTCACGCGCATACGTGCGGGCAAACGTAACCAGCTCGTCGTTCGTGAAAACAGGAATCGAAATGACCGTCTCAAACTTCTTCGCAAAATCAGGGTAATTCCGCAGAAGACCTCTCATGCTGACCTTCTCATCCTCGATGATCAGAACCAGACTGTCGGTACGGAAATCCATTGCCTGCGACAGCTTCTCGATCGTCTCCGGGTACATCAGACCGGCACGCTCGATCAGGAGGAAACCTCCCGCCAGCTTTGAAACAATCTGCGCACAGTCCTTTTTGTTCAGAACAGATGCATCCAGACGGGCCATCTTCGTTGCCGGAAGTTTTAAGTCAGCACAGATTGCACGGACGAGATCCTCCGACAGCTTCGTTTTTCCAGTACCGTATCCGCCCATAATGGCAATGTTTCCATGACGGGAAGTGCGGTCGCCTGCGTAATGATAAACACCATGCATTGCATCCAGAATCTGGATATCCATGCCTGGAACTTTCGCAAAGTAAGTAAACAGCGCTTTCTGCTCATCACTCAGCTTATCCGGCTGGGTGTCGTTCAGGATGCGGAGTCTTGCCTCCTCCGGCGTCTCCTCGCGGAGCACCTCTTCAATCGATTTCGCAACAGTTCCTTCCGGAATGTTGTCGCGGATCAGCTGAACGGTGGCATCCGTTGTTTTTTCGATGCTCATGTTGATCGTCGCATCGGATACGCGCTCACGCTTTGGCTCGGTCGGAACTTCGATTTCGATTTCCTCCGGGGTAATCTCGATCGGCTGGGTTCCTGCCGGCTCAAACGGATCGGCTGGCTCAGTCTCGGCCGGGGTTTCCGGCTCTGTTTCGCTTTCCGGCTCATCAGCAGGTTCTGCTTCCGCAGTTTCCGGCTCGTCCGGCAGTTCGATTTCCGATGCTTTTTCAGCTTCCTGCACTTCTGCGTTCAGCGCTGCCTGAAGCTCACTAAAATCGATGGTCGGCCGTGTCTCCTCTGCCGGTTTCAGATCCGGGATGACAACCGTTGCATCCATGGACGGCGTCTCCGCCGGTTCTACGGTTTCCTCAATTTCGGCTTCCGCCTGAGCCTTCTCGGCTGCTTCTGTTTCAGCTTCCACTGCTGGTTCTGTAACTTCTGCTTCTTCGATTTCAGCCTCGGCTGCCGGTTCTATAATCTCTTCGATCTCAGCTTCATCCATCGGCTCTGCAGCTTCTTCGGTTTCAGCCTCATCCGCCGGTTCTGTGATCTCTTCGGTTTCCGCTTCATCTGCCGGTTCTGCTGCTTCTTCCGGCTCAGCTTCCGCCTGCGGCTCCTCTGCCGCTTCCCGTGCCTCTGCCTCGGACTCCGGATCCATCGGCTGCTCTGCGGTTTCGGCTTCTGCTGCCGGTTCCACTGGCTCTTCTGCTTCTTCCTCCGCAACTTCCTCCGACAGGTTTGCTGCGGTCTCCTGGAACAGTGCTTCGAGGTCCGGCTCTTCGTATTTCTTCTCCGGCTTCGGTGCTTTCGGCATTACCGGCTCGGCTTTTTCCTTCGGTTTTGGCTGCGGTCTTGTCTTGATCGTCGTGTTGGCATCCGGGGATACCTCTACGTTTACATCAAGCTGCTCCGGCTCCAGATCTTTTACTTCGTACTGTACCGGCTCTTCGCTTGTCTCTTCCTCGACTGCCGTCTCTTCCTGTTTCTTTCCGCGGAAGGAGAAGACATCGCGGATGCTCTTTGCAAGCTCTGCGTGAAGATCGATCGTATTTCCAAGGTACGTCGGCGTGCTGTCTGCATACGCCTGCTCTTCCGGAATCTCCTCGATCGGCTCCTCTGTCTGCTGCAGTGCTTCGTACTCCTGCACCTGCTCTGCATCTGCCTCGGCCTGCTGTGTTTTCTCATATGCTTCGTACGGCGAACCGGCTTCTTTTTCTTCTTCACCGGCCACATACTGGCTCATCACACCGCCGTTTACCGGTTTTACTTCCGGCGTCTCTGCCGGCTCTTTCGTCGCAGCCATTTCACCGGCTCCGCTCTCTCCGGCTAACCGCACTTTAAGTGCTTCCGGATCCTCGGACGGCTCTTCATTCTTTTTGTAGTCAAAACGATGCTCGTATTTGATCTGCTGGGACGGTGACAGCGGCTCGTACTTCATTTTCAGATCCATTGCCTTTGTCACATATTTGCCCTCGCTGAACCACAGGATCAGCTCATCACAGGCATCGATGCATTTCTGCGTCTCTCCGGCTTTGCTGTAAAGGTTTGCCAGTTCATATGCCCATCTCTCGGTAAATTCCCGCTCTTTGTATTCCTCCAGAAGGGAAATCTGCTCCTCAAGCGGCGCTTTCTGTCCTCTTAAAATCTTGTATTTCAGCAGATACCGGGAATTATCGTGACGTGCGACTGCTTCAAACTCGTTGTAAAAGTCAATCGCCTCATCAAAGTCTTTCATTTTTACGGAGACCTCTACCAGGCGGTACAGAATGCCCTTTCCGATGGAGGAACGGTCATACGCCATCAGCAGAATCTTCTTCGCCTCCGGATATCGTTTGTTCGCCTCATAGACATCCGCTACCATGCCGAGCGTGCGCAGACTCTTGACACGCCGCCAGTCAACGGCTTCTACAACTGCAAGTGCCCCCTCATAGTCCTCTTTTTTTACCAGACTGTTCAGCTCTTCCAGCCGGCTTTGATATTCAGCTTTATCCAATCTTTTCACCTCAATACATTTCAGATTGTTTTAGTTCATAGACACGAACAGTGTACCACACTCCCCGTAGAATGTCAAAAGAATGCCTGTTTTGCAGGCATTTTTCGGGATGCAAATCCTTCCAGCGGGCATTAAAAAAAGAACACCCGCCCCTCCGGTTTTTCCCGGAAAAGCAGGTGTCCCCTAACTACTTATATTTGATTCCGATTACTTTCTGACAGTAATCTTGTCCAGATGCCAGATATCATCTACATACTGCTGGATGGTACGGTCGGATGTGAATTTGCCGCTGTGTGCGGTATTCAGGATCGCGCTTCTTGCCCATGCAGAAGTATTTCTGTATTTATCCTCAACACGCTCCTGTGCTGCCGCATAGGACTTGAAGTCTGCCAGGGTAAAGTACATATCCGGGCGCGGAGCATTCTTCGGTGTGAGCAGGGAGTCATACAGATCACGGAACATCATGGTGTCGCCGTTTGAGTATCTTCCGCTGATCAGATCCATCACTACGTTGTGGATGTCCTGATCGTGGATGAAGTAGCTCATCGGATCGTAGGTGTAGTTGTTCTCATATTCGATAACCTGATCTGCGGAAAGTCCGAAGATAAAGGCGTTCTCCTTTCCAACTTCCTCAACGATCTCTACGTTTGCACCGTCCATGGTTCCAAGAGTCAGGGCACCGTTCAGCATGAACTTCATGTTACCGGTACCGGAAGCCTCTTTACTTGCGGTGGAAATCTGCTCGGAAACATCAGCAGCGGCAAAGATCAGCTCTGCGTTGCTGACACGATAATCCTCGATAAATACAACTTTGATCTTTCCTTTGATGGTCGGATCGTTATTTACGACATCCCCAACGGAATTGATCAGTTTGATGATTGCTTTTGCACGCTCATAGCCTGCGGAAGCTTTCGCTCCAAAGATGAAGGTTCTTGGGTAGAACGGCATATCCGGGTTCTTTTTCAGACGGTCATACAGGTACATAATATGAAGAATGTTCATAAACTGGCGTTTGTACTCATGCAGACGCTTTACCTGAACGTCAAAAATAGAGTTCGAATCTACATCAATGCCGTTATGCTCTTTGATGTATTTTGCCAGGCGAACTTTATTTTTATATTTGATTTCCATAAATTCCTTCTGTGCCTGGGTGTCATCTGCCAGCTTAGCGATCTTTTCGATCTTCGGCAGATCGGTGATCCAGCCGTCTCCGGCATACTCAGTTACCCAGTCAGCCAGGAGCGGATTTCCGTGAAGCAGGAAACGACGCTGTGTGATACCGTTCGTCTTATTGTTGAACTTCTCCGGAGTCATCTCGTAGAAGTCTTTTAAGGTCTGTTTTTTCAGGATCTCGGTATGAAGCTTTGCAACACCGTTGACAGAATATCCGCCTACGATAGCCAGGCGAGCCATATGAACCTGTCCGTCGTAGATCACTGCCATCTGGCGGACTTTCTCTTCATCACCCGGGTACTGCTCTCTTACCTGGATCAGGAAGCGGCGGTTGATCTCCTCTACGATCTGATAGATACGCGGAAGAAGTCTGGAGAACAGGTCAACCGGCCATTTCTCAAGTGCCTCTGCCATAATCGTATGGTTGGTGTATGCGCAGGTCTTTGTCGTAATCTCCCATGCCTCATCCCATCCAAGGCCTTCCACATCCATCAGGATTCGCATCAGCTCCGGAACAGCTACGGTTGGGTGGGTATCATTCAGCTGGAAGGTAACCTTCTCATACAGCTTCGTGATATCATCGTGATGTTTTTTATATTTTGCAACTGCTCTCTGTACGCTTGCAGAAATAAAGAAATACTGCTGTTTCAGACGCAGCTCTTTTCCTTCGTAATGGTTATCGTTCGGATACAGAACCTCTACGATGGTTTTTGCAAGGTTTTCCTGCTCAACAGCTTTGTGGTAATCACCCTTGTCGAAGGAATCCAGTGAGAAGTCCTGAATGGCCTCTGCATCCCAGATAGTCAGTGTGTTTACAACGTCGTTGTCATATCCTACGATCGGCATGTCGTAAGGAATTGCATTGACAGACTGGTAATCCTTCTGTACAAAGTTTACGCGTCCGGTAGCTTCATCGTACTCCTGTGCCACATATCCGCCAAATTTTACCTCTTTTGCATACTCCGGGCGTTTCAGCTCAAATGGATAGCCGTTTTTCAGCCAGTTATCCGGTACTTCTACCTGATAACCGTCGCGGATCTGCTGTTTAAACATACCGTATTTGTAACGGATACCGCAGCCGTACGCCGGATATCCAAGGGTAGCCAGAGAATCCAGAAAGCATGCTGCCAGACGGCCAAGACCGCCGTTTCCAAGAGCCGGATCTCTCTCCTGATCCTCCAGAAGGTTCAGGTTCAGTCCCATTTCCTCGAGAGCTTCCTGTACCTGTTTGTATGCAGTCAGGTTGATCAGGTTATTTCCAAGTGCACGGCCCATCAGGAACTCCATGGACATATAGTACAGAATTTTCGGATCCTGTTCGTCCATTGCCTTCTGGGTTTTCAGCCAGTTATCAATAATAACATCTTTTACTGCATAGCAGACTGCCTGGTAAATCTCCTGCTGGGAAGCCTCTTCCAGGTTCTTTCTGTACAGCATTTTTACATTCTCTCTCACACTGTTCTTAAAAGTTTCTTTTTTGAACTCGGCGTTTAACATCTGCGTCCTCCTTAATAGCAGTCTGCGAGCGGAGAGCTTGTTTTTCTCCCCGCTCGCAGGCCAATTTCATATTAATGATCGTCGTGAAAACACATCCAAAAATAATCTTAGATACGTTCTACTGCCATGGTAACCTTTTCGGAGTTGATATTCCACTCCTTCTCATAGCCCTTTGTCTCTCCGGTCACGATATCTTCTGCCAGAACTTCAGATTTAATTTCATCACCATGGTTTTTCATGATGTCTACAATCTTATCGTTGTCTTTTGCGTATACACGGATCTTGTCCATAACCTCAAAGCCTGCCTCTTTACGCATAGTCTGGATTTTGCTTACCAGCTCACGTACGAAGCCTTCTTCGATCAGTTCCGGAGTCAGATTGGTATCCAGAACAACAGTGATTGTATGGTCGGATTCGGAAACATAGCCTTCCATCTGTGCCATGTCGATCAGCAAATCCTCCTCTAATAATACAATTTCCTGTCCATCGATGTCAAGTTTAAGTTCGCCGGTGCTCTTCAGCTCTGCCATTGCCTTGTTTCCATCGAGCTCGGACAGTACGGTTTTGATCTTGTTCAGGAGTTTTCCGTATTTTGGTCCTACGGTACGCATCTGCGGTTTGAAGCTGTAGCTGATGAAATCTGCGATGTCATCTTTAAATACAACTTCTTTGACATTCAGCTCGTCCTCGATGATCTCTTTGTAGAATTCGGAAAGCTGGAACTCGCTCTTCACGTACATGGTTCCGATCGGCTGACGGTTTTTGATATTGGCGGTGTTTCTTGCGGCACGTCCCATAACGACGATCTCCAGCAGGTCTGCCATATCCTCTTCCATCTTCGGATCGATCCAGTTCTCATGTACCTCCGGGAAGTCGCACAGATGGATACTTTCCGGTGCACTTGCATCGATGCTCTTTACGAGGTTCTGATAAATATCCTCTGTCATGAACGGAATCATCGGAGCTGCTGCTTTTGCAACGGTCACCAGTGCGGTGTACAGAGTCATGTAAGCATTGATCTTATCCTGCTCCATGCCTTTTGCCCAGAAACGTTCACGGGAACGGCGTACATACCAGTTACTCATATCATCCACGAAGGACTGCAGTGCTTTTGCTGCCTCCGGGATACGGTAATTTGCCAGATTGTCATCCACTGCTTTTACCGTAGACTCCAGACGGGACAGCAGCCATTTGTCCATGACGGCAAGCTTATCATACTCCAGTGTATATTTCGTTGCATCGAACTTATCGATGTTTGCATACAGTACAAAGAATGCGTAGGTGTTCCACAGGGTTCCCATGAATTTTCTCTGTCCTTCGACTACGGTCTTTCCTGCGAAACGGCTCGGCAGCCACGGAGCACTGTTGGTGTAGAAGTACCAGCGGATTGCATCTGCGCCATAAGTCTGCAGTGCGTCGAACGGATCTACGGCATTTCCTTTGGATTTACTCATCTTCTGTCCGTTCTCATCCTGTACCAGACCAAGAACGATAACGTTTTCGTATGGTGCTTTGTTGAACAGCAGAGTGGAAATTGCAAGCAGGGAGTAGAACCATCCACGTGTCTGGTCTACAGCCTCGGAAATAAACTGTGCCGGGAACTGTTTCTCGAAGGTTTCTTTGTTCTCGAATGGATAGTGATGCTGTGCGAACGGCATGGATCCGGAATCGAACCAGCAGTCGATAACCTCCGGTACACGGTGCATCTCTTTACCGCATTTCGGGCACTTAATGGTCACTGCGTCGATGTACGGGCGGTGAAGCTCAATGTCATCCGGGCAGTTGTCGGCTTTTTCTTTCAGTTCTTCGATACTGCCGATGCAGTCCTGATGGCCACATTCACACTGCCATACCGGAAGCGGAGTTCCCCAGTAACGGTTTCTGGAAAGTCCCCAGTCCTGAACATTCTCCAGCCAGTCGCCGAAGCGTCCTTTTCCGATGCTCTCCGGAATCCAGTTGATGGTGTTGTTGTTGCGGATCAGATCCTCTTTTACTGCAGTCATGCGGATGAACCAGGTCTCACGTGCATAGTAGATCAGCGGAGTATCGCATCTCCAGCAGTGCGGGTAGCTGTGCTCAAACAGCGGTGCATCAAACAGAAGATCCTTGTCCTCGAGTGCCTGCAGAACCGCCATATCTGCTTTCTTGCAGAAGGTGCCCGCCCAAGGAGTTTCCTCGGTCATTTCACCTTTTTCGTTTACGAGCTGTACGAAAGGAAGATCGTATCTGTGGCCGACTTTGGAGTCGTCCTCACCAAATGCAGGGGCGATATGAACAACACCGGTACCATCGGTCAGTGTTACGTAGGTATCGCAGACTACATAGTATGCTTTTTTGTTTCCGATTCTCTTCTCAGCGTACGGGAACAGCGGCTCGTACTCTTTGAACTCGAGATCTTTACCCTGATAATGCTCCAGGATTTCAGCGCCCTCACCGAGAACGGTGTCTACCAGAGCGGCTGCCATATAATAGGTATATCCTTTGCTTGTTACTTTTACATAATCCTCATCCGGGTTGACGCAGAGTGCAACGTTGGACGGAAGGGTCCACGGTGTGGTGGTCCATGCCAGGATGTAAGCGTCCTCGCCTTTTACTTTAAAGCGGACAACGGCAGAACGTTCTTTGACATCTTTGTATCCCTGCGCTACTTCGTGGGAAGAAAGCGGGGTACCGCAGCGCGGGCAGTAAGGAACGATTTTGTGTCCTTCGTACAGAAGACCTTTCTTCCAGATCTCTTTTAATGCCCACCACTCGGACTCGATGTAATCGTTATGATACGTAACGTATGGGTTTTTCATATCAGCCCAGAAGCCAACGGTATGGGAGAAATCTTCCCACATTCCCTCGTATTTCCATACGCTCTCTTTACACTGCTCGATGAATGGCTCTACGCCGTATTTTTCGATCTGATCTTTTCCGTCCAGACCGAGTTTTTTCTCAACTTCCAGCTCTACCGGCAGTCCGTGGGTATCCCAGCCTGCTTTTCTCGGCACCTGATAACCCTTCATGGTACGGTATCTCGGGATCATATCCTTGATAACACGGGTCTCTACGTGGCCGATGTGCGGTTTTCCGTTTGCGGTCGGCGGTCCGTCATAGAACACGTAGGACGGATTTCCTTCACGCACTTTCATACTTTTTTCGAAGATCTGATTGTCTTCCCAGAACTTCTCAACCTGTTTTTCTCTCTCGACAAAGTTCATGTCGGTTGAAACTTTCTTGTACATGCTTGTACCTCCTGAAACTTAAGTTTCTCGTTTGATTTGCTCGCGTAAAATAAGAAAAAGCTCCCGCCCTGTAATAGGACGAAAGCTGTACTTATCGTAACCACCTGTTACATACTATCATATGCATTTCCTGTAACGGGGAACGGCCGGCAACTTCTTACCACTGCTCTCCGGTTTTCTATATTTTATGCGCCGGGTACGCAGATTCAGAACTGCAACTTGGAAGTGATGTTCACCTGCCGCTACTTGTACCGGACTCCCACCATCCCCGGCTCGCTTTCCACAGACCGTTCACGCGCAGACTACTGTCTTCGTCATCGTTTTTCATGCCTTATTATAACTAGGGGCTGTAAGCGTTGTCAAGAGTGGAAAGCATATTTTATCGGTTCTTTTCCGCGATTTTACGGGATTTTCGGGGGTGTGCGTTGCTATTTGGACATGGGGATGGTAAAATCATGGTATCTTATAAGGAAACGGAAGTGAAAGTTTGAAAGTTGCAATTGCAATTGATTCATTTAAAGGAAGTCTCTCATCTCTTCAGGCCGGGAATGCTGCTGCGCAAGGGATTCACAGGGTGGATCCAGATGTTAAAACGGTTGTGCGGACACTGGCGGACGGAGGAGAAGGGACGGTACAGGCTCTGACGGAAGGACTCGGCGGACAGTTTGTGTCCGTTCCTGTGACGGGACCGGCACAAAAGACAGTTTCGTGTACGTATGGCGTAATAGAACAGGCACAGACAGCTGTTATTGAGATGTCCGGTGCAGCTGGAATTACGCTTGTTTCGGATACGGAGCGAAATCCGTTGTATACAACGACATACGGTGTCGGTGAAGTAATCCAGGATGCGGTTCTGCGTGGCTGCCGCCATTTTATTATCGGAATCGGCGGAAGTGCCACGAATGACGGCGGTATTGGTATGCTGCAGGCACTCGGTTTCGGACTGCTCGATGCAGAAGGAAAACAGGTTCCTTTTGGTGCCGTCGGGCTGGAATCTCTTACCGCGATTACGACAGATCACGTTCTGCCGGAACTTTCGGAATGCACCTTCCGTATTGCCTGCGATGTAACGAATCCGCTCTGTGGTTCCAACGGCTGCAGCGCCGTTTTCGGACCGCAGAAGGGCGCGGATGCTGTCATGATCAAACGTATGGACACATCGCTTGCCTCCTACGCCGCGCTCTGCCGGAAAACATTCCCGAACGTCGACGCGGAAATTCCCGGAACAGGTGCTGCGGGCGGACTTGGATTTGCTTTTCAGACGTTTCTTTCTGCTTCGCTGGAACCCGGCATTCAGATCGTACTGGACGAAACCCGGCTTCGTGATGATGTAAAAGATGCTGATCTTGTTATCACCGGCGAAGGACGGCTCGACGGACAAACCGTGATGGGAAAAGCGCCGATCGGAGTTGCAAAACTTTCAAAAGAATACGGCAAACCTGTCCTTGCGTTCTCCGGCTGTGTCACAAAGGATGCATCTGCATGCAACGCCGCCGGAATTGATGCATTTTTCCCGATTCTGCGAAGCGTCGTTTCACTCGAAGAAGCTATGGATGTGAAAAATGCGGCAGAAAATATGACCGATACGGTAGAACAGGCTTTTCGGCTATTTTTGCTTCAGTAAAGCGGATATTCGCAATCCGCTTCCAGCTGTTTCGTTCCTGTCCACTGAAATCCGTGGCGGTTGTAAAACGCAATGGCACGCGTGTTTTTCTCCAATGCCCATAGATGGTCTGCGTCAATTTCCCATCAACACTTTCTTCCCCCGAAACGCAAATCCATAATGCCTGATCCGCTCCTTTGTGATTCCTCTGGCAAGCAATTCTGTGTCATACTGTTTTTTCTGAATCTGACGAAGTGCATGTTCCACCGTCTCTTCCAGCGACTTTTCTTTTGATGTATTCTGAACCTTGAATTCCATCACGATCGCATCCAAGTTTTCTTTCAATGGCTCCATTACTACGTCATACCGTCCAAATCCACTTTCTCTGTTGGATGTGATTCTGTATTTTCCGGCCAGATCGACAATCAGCCCAAGGACAAATCCATGGTAAAATCTTTCTGGTTCGAGTTCCTCTGACGGTTTTCCACCCGTGTCGAAACTGCTGAAGGTCTGAAGTGCTACCTGATTCATAAAAACAGTTATTCTTTCTAATGGATACAAAATCCTGGTTTCCAATGGAAATTACTGATTTCATGGGTCTGCTCCCTCCTAAATCCTTTACCACCGACGGGCTTGCAAAAAAATTTATTTCTGTTTCTTATTTTATCATATTTCTCTGGCAGAACAAAGATCATTCCCTGTCCGAAGCAATTATTTTCCATTGGATATTATGGTTTGACAGATGTCACAAACTATGCTTTCCCTGTCCTGCTCCGCCGTTATTCTGGTTTCATGCAGAACAGGTGACAAAAATTCTCCGATTTTACAATAGGCTCACTGGTGATATCATAAGAATCAATAATCATTCTGTTTTCTCCCATAAATTTTAATTGTCTTTACCAAAAAGTCCCATATCCGCCACCCTTACTGCGCAGATATGAGACTTCCGTTTTTTATTTTTGCATTGTCTCAATAACACATTCGTGTTTCTTCGTTTTCCTATTATAGTTAATTCCAGCAAGCAGCAAATTCCCCTGATAATCTTTCAACGCGTTTCCATACTGTTTTTCTTTGATCTGTTCTATCGCGCCAACTGCACTTTTGTCCCATTTCAGTTCAATTACAATCGCCGGCTTATCCAGATGGCACGGTCTTGGGATCATGCATACATCGGCAAATCCTTTTCCTGCCGGCAGTTCCCGAACCATAGTGTAGTATTCCCGTGCAAAATAGAAGGCGAGCTGAATGGTACAGCTAAGAGAATTTTCATCATTATATTGGAGAATTGAAATTTCCTCATGCGCTTTTTCCACTCCGGCTGCGACGGCATCTGCATCCATTGCCCATAAAGATTCCAGTAATTTGCGGGAAGATTCCACAGAATCTGCTACACCATGCCAATTCATTGTGCTGATTGCATTGACATATTCCCGGGAAACTTCTTTATTGGGAATGCTCACGGTTTCATTTATGCTGTTGTAAGTCAGATAACCGAGGTGCACCAGCAGAGTTAACACATCATCTTTCATCGCAAACGTGGTCATATCGTTGCTGAATGTTCCGATATGAATCGGAACTGCTTCACCAGCAAGCATTCGAACCACAGAATCTTTCAGGCCATCCATATCCATTTGAATATAAATTTTTAAGGCCTCATACGTTTCCGTCTGGTTCCAATAGGTTCCGAATTTGTGGCGCAGCATGGCTTCTACAACGGATTTTGGGCTGTACATAGAATAAATTTCGTCTCCCGTCTGCCGATGCGCAATCAGCTGATAACCATCGTACCACGTTTTTGCTTCTTCAAAACTCATCTCATATTTCTTACAGAGGGCCGATACCTCCCTCTCCGTGAAACCAAAATATTCCGCCAGATCGCCGGGATCTGTCATGGAATACTCGGTAAACATATTTAATGCGGAATGAGATCCATATTTCTTGATCGGAAGAATTCCCGTCATGTAGGCCAGTGCAACATAATCTTTGTCTTTCAGCCATGCACGGAGAAAATCGAGATATTTTTTCTGTGCATCTTTATCCTGTTTATATTCCCGAAACAGACAGTCCCACTCATCAATCAGAATGACAAAAGGGCATCTGGTATATGAAAATACATCTTTCATTACCTGGATCAGATTCTTTTCATCCCGAAAACGCACTTCCGGATAAGTTTCCTCAAAATCTGCTGCAAGATAATTTTTCAACATTTCCAGCATTTCTTCCATTGTTCCTGACATGCTTAAAAATTCCTGCATATTAATTTTGATAACATCGTACTGATTCAGATTTTCTTTATAGGACTTGTCTTCACGGATTGCAAGATTCTGAAAAAGTTCTTCTGTATTTTCGCTTCGATCATAATACGCAGCAAGCATATTGGCGGCCATTGATTTACCAAATCTCCTTGGACGGCTCACACAGATGTATCTCTGTTCTGTACAAAGAACTTCGTTTGTCTTTGCAATTAATTCACTTTTGTCTACATATATTTTAGAGCGAAGACTTCCACAAAACGAAAAATTTCCCGGATTCAGATAACTTCCCATGCAAAATCCCTCCCGTCAAAATTTTATATGTTTCATTATACTTGATTCCTCTGACTATCACAAGAACAGGATTTTCCCTGCTTGTTTTGTCCTTTTTTTATAATTGCTAAGCTGTTCCGCCACTGAATCTTCCTCCATTATCATCTATCCTCTGCGATAACCGCCCATGAAGCATCTCACAATCAGAAAACATTTATTTTGTGTATGGTTCTGTGTCTTTTCCATCATATATAAACACTTTCATATCTGTATTTTTATCAACGTCAGCATGGATGCCGGCCATATATTCTTTATCTGTAACATTCCTGAAAACGAAATCCCGCTTTCTCCAGCACATGCCGGCTTCTGGTGTTCTTTCTGATCGCATCGGCATTTACCGCAGACATTCCCAGTTCATGAAAGGCAAAATTTACTACCAGACATTCCGCCTGTGTTCCTTCACAACATCAATGCCGAATTCGGCACGATATTCTTCTGGATAGGAAAGTAAATAATCGGACTCACTATGTGTTACTACATACAAATCCGACATCTCGACCCATCTTCATACAGAACATTTCGTATCATGCAATCCTGCCCATTTTTCAAAATTATGTTTTCTTTATATTTCATTTTACCGTCCCTCTATCCTCATGTTTTTTGCTATCTGCAGCGCCAGAAACAGCTTGTCCAGATCGTGGTTAGCGGCAGATAATCCATCCGTTTCATAGTTTCCTTCGATCAGCACATCTCCCGCAACAAGAAAATCATACAGTTCAAATCCATAAAAATCACAGATCGCCTGAACACCTGCAAGCTCCATTTCCACGGCAATGCATCCTTCTTCTTTTCGTTTGTTTACAAGATTTACCGTCTCCCGAAGCATACTGTCTGTCGTCCATACTCTTCCCTGCACATAAGGCAGATTTCTCTCTTTGAAAAATTCCGCCAGTTTGTCCGTGTTTTTTATTTTTATGTAGTCCTGCGGTTCTGCAAAATAATAGGACAGTCCTTCTCCCCGGTATGCCTCCGTTGGGAGAATAAACTTTCCTTCGGTTGCTCCTTTATCCAAACTGCCGCAGGAACCGAACATGATAAAGACGGATGCTCCTGTTAAATGATTGACTTCGGCAATCGTTCCTGCTGCCAGAGCCGAACCAATTGGCGTCAGATAGAAACCAATCGTTTCTCCCTCATATGGCAGAGTCCAAACCGGTATATTTCCATTGCATGCTCTTACTTCTGCAATCTGTCGGCATGGAAATTTTTCAAGCATGTATTCATATATTACTTTTGAAAAAACAACCATACATTTTTTTACCAGATGCTGCTTCTCCCCATAAAAATTCTCCAGCTTTATGATAGGCTCACTGGTGATATCATAAGAATCAATAATCATTCTGTTTCCTCCATAAATTTTATTTGTCTTTACCAAAAAGTCCCATATCCACCACCCTTACTGCGCAGACATGAGACTTCCGTTTTTATTTTTGCATTACTTCAATAACACATTCATGTTTCTTCGTTTTTTTATTATAATTGATACCGGCAAGCAACAGATTTCCCTGATAGTCTTTCAATGCATTTCCATACTGTTTTTCTTTAATTTGTTCGATTGCTCCAACTGCACTTTTGTCCCATTTCAATTCGATCACGATCGCCGGCTTATCCAGATGGCACGGTCTTGGGATCATGCATACATCGGCAAATCCTTTTCCTGCCGGCAGTTCCCGAACCATAGTGTAGTATTCCCGTGCAAAATAGAAGGCGAGCTGAATGGTACAGCTAAGAGAATTTTCATCATTATATTGGAGAATTGAAATTTCCTCATGCGCTTTTTCCACTCCGGCTGCGACGGCATCTGCATCCATTGCCCATAAAGATTCCAGTAATTTGCGGGAAGATTCCACAGAATCTGCTACACCATGCCAATTCATTGTGCTGATTGCATTGACATATTCCCGGGAAACTTCTTTATTGGGAATGCTCACGGTTTCATTTATGCTGTTGTAAGTCAGATAACCGAGGTGCACCAGCAGAGTTAACACATCATCTTTCATCGCAAACGTGGTCATATCGTTGCTGAATGTTCCGATATGAATCGGAACTGCTTCACCAGCAAGCATTCGAACCACAGAATCTTTCAGGCCATCCATATCCATTTGAATATAAATTTTTAGCGCCCCACTCTGGATACGGCAAATCAACAGCATCTGCTTCTTCCATATTGAAAACTGCCTTATGTTCCGTAATTTCATACGCTATATTTTGCCTTTTTAAATAATGATATATCTCTATCTTATCCATACTCTTTTATCTCTGTAAACTGAAATTGAAATATGTGTGATTGCTCTTAATCTGTGGTAATCGGCAATCCATTCATTGCCATTTGCGCCAAATCCGCAAACCTCAAATCGTATATTAGCATATTGATCTTTCGTTTTTATTTTTACGAACATACTCCTTTATTTTTCATACTTTTCAATCCGGCATTCATGTTCTTTTGTTTTTTCATTGTAGTTAATTCCCACCAGCAAAAGCTCCCCTGCATAGCATGCAACAGACTCCGGATATTTTCTGTCTCTGATCTGATCTAATGCTGCTCTGACACTTTTGTCCCATTTCAGTTCCACAACAAGCGCCGGGTAATAATTCTGAAACTCCGGCTTTGGAATAAACACAAAGTCTGCAAATCCACGACCCGCGGGAAATTCGCGGATTGGTTTGAAATAGTATTGCATGGAACTCAAATAGGCAATGGACAGAACACTGCTGAGTAAGTTTTCATTGTTATACTGAATCACAGAAGTATATTCCATGTGAATTTTTTCAATTTCTTTTGCTACTGCGTTTCCATTCATCTGAATTGTATCTTTCAGAAGCTGCTCTGATTCTTTTTGAAATACAATCAACTCATTCCATTTTTTCCTTTTCGTTGCCAGAATCAATTCCTGACGGATTTCCTCATTCGGAATAAAAGCAGTTCTAAATGTCCGGTCATAGGCCAGATATCCAAGGTGAATCAGATACGTCAGCACATCGTCTTTATTGGCGAAGCTAACGGTATCGTTCTGAAAAGAGGTAACATCAACCGGAACATGATCTCCTGAAAGCATTTCGATTACGGCACTTTTCAGGCCATCAAAATCCATATTGATTAGCGGAACAATCGCCTCATAGGATGCGGTTCCGGACCAGTAGCTCTGGAATTCGCCTTCGAGCATCAGGTTCACAACGGCATTTGGATTGTATACATGATATTTCCCAATCTGATAACCGTCGTACCATCGTTTGACTTCTTCAAACCTCTGACCATATACTTCACATAGTTTTTGAACTTCTGTTTCTGTAAAACCTACATATGGTGCAATCGGCCCGGCATGTAGCATCGAATAATCTTTGAAATTGTTCAGCGCCGACTGTGTCTTTTCTTTTTTTACAGGCAAAATACCTGTCAGATATGCCAATTGAATATATTTTGTCGGCTCCGTCCCTTTGAACATCGCCCGCAGAAAATTGATATATTCTTCCTGTGTTTTGAGATCCGCCGCCTCGTCACGAATCAGAACATCCCATTCGTCTATAATCACAATAAATTTTGTTCCGGATGCCGCGTTGATCCGCGACAGCGCCTCCGGCAGTGACCGGATTTCTTCTGGAAGTATATGGGGATAATATTCTTTTAACTCCGAAATCGTTTTTTCTGAGATATAGGAAACAATCCGCTCCGGTCCGCCTGCCGGTTCCATACACCATTGGATATCCCAGTGGAGCACATCATACTGATTCAGATGTTTTTCAAAATCCTTTGCCCTGCTGATTTCCAGCCCGGAAAACATTTCTTTCGAACTGCAGCCCTTGCTGTAATACGCGGTGAGCATGTTTGCCGTAATTGATTTTCCAAACCGCCGCGGGCGGCTGTTGCAGATATATCCCTGCAGAGTGTTCATGACTTTATTCGTATAAGTCAGCAGTCCTGTTTTATCAACATAAATCTCAGAATTTAATGCAACCGCAAATGCTTCATTTCCCGGATTCAGATAACTTCCCATGCAAATCCCTCCCGTCAACATTTTATATGACTCATTATACTTGATCCCTCTGACTATCACAAGGACAGGATTTTCCCACGCAGCTTCCGGTTTTTCACTTTCGTCCTCCTGTGAGAATCCCATACAATTCCGGTCTTCTGTTTTTCAGTCCGCATTTTTCCCGCTTTCTGCATTTCCTGCATTTCGTTGATACTAAAATCAGACATGTTATTATCCGTGAACCTCACATGACTAAAGTCACGTGCTTCCGGCCGCTTTAGGCGGCAGACCAAATATCGGCGGATACGCCTGTTACTTAGATTTTGCACAGATATG
>ENA-OURZ01002262-OURZ01002262.1-human-gut-metagenome-genome-assembly--contig:-NODE-2262-length-18525-cov-3.519220_pt1 | contig 18525 bp, 18 predicted proteins | sample MGYA00242073_ERZ509195 | MGnify/ENA primary metagenome ERZ509195 (study PRJEB26280, sample SAMEA2338837) | human gut metagenome | biome: human gut; feature: human-associated habitat; material: faeces...
TATGTTATAAGAAAGGTAATTTTAATGGAGAAACAAATAAGGAACAAAAATAGGAATTAAAGTGATTTCTCATTTTTCTATTTGCACTCTGTTTCTTTCTTTTCGTTTGTTTGCTTTCAGAGTGCATTCCGAGCAATTTTATCTGCTCTCATCATTCGAAGAATTTGCTCCTAACTTTAACTAACAAATTATTTGCAGCTCATAAAGAGAATACAAATTATTATCTCTTGAAGTTGTATTGCTTGTAGCAAAGATAATCTTTTTTGTACAGGCAGCCAAAAATGCCTGCCTATATTTAGTTTAGCATATATAAGGCTAACAAACTAAACCAAACTGGATTTTCATGTTACTTTTTGTGATTTTCCCATTCTACCCATACAGCCAAAAGAGAAGATAAGCTCTTTTCTCTTTTCGCTGCGATACTCTTTTACTTCATAGCCACCTTTTACACACATCCGTACCGAGCAAACTCCCACATGCTCGCATATCAACTTTCGGTCTGCCCGATGGGAATTGTGTCGCAAAGGTATTTGCCATGTCTTTATTGTATGCAAGGTTGTAACCTGAAGGTTCACTACAAAATCTCCACGCTCCGCTTCGCAGAGGTAGTATTTTGTAGTGAAACCCTGCATACATAGCCATGCCACCTGTTGAAGCGACATAATTTCAATCAAGCCCGAAAGTAAGTGAAATGCTACAGGAGGGAAAGTAACAAACTTAAAACTTGGTATTTATGGCAAATTATGCAACCAACATTTTCCACGCAAGAACGGAAAATAAAACAGACCTCGACAAAATAGAGGATTTCTTGGATGACACTTTCAGCGAATTTACCAATCGATATGGTGATAGTGTAGATGCAGAATTTTCCTCTCGTTGGGTGTATCCAGAAGAAGAAATCAAAAAATTGGTAGAATCGTTGGAGGACAAAGATAAAGTCTATATAGTTTTATTCATCCCTTTCTATTTGATTGTCATTTATTATCGTTTTGCTGCTGCCGTGCGACCTCTCGTGGACTTATTTTCCCGCAAAGGTAATAGGCTGCTCCAATCTTGCCAATGCCGGCGTTCCGCCGCGAGTGAGCCGCAAAAATCTTCCTCTCCGTCTGTCGAGCGTATTTTTCCGCATCAGCCTTGTCAGATTGTTTCCGCCACCTTTTGGAGGCAGAAAAATAAATCCCAAAGGTCGCAAACAGGTTGAACAAAGGGAAATAGTAACAATAAAAACAAAAATAACATTATGAAAACAGAGATTAGGCAGAATGGCAAAGTGATACTATCGAGTACAGACGATATATCCATTCCGATGATTTTCAAAAACTTATGTGGTAAGAACTTTTCTGGAAACGACTATCAAAACTATCTCAGAACAGTTTGTCAGGATATTGGTGTTACGACGGGGGCGATTGAGTATTATGCCGACAACGTTTTGATTGAGAAAGCAACTATTCCTGAATTTTAAAAACTATATACAATGAAAAGGAAAGAGAAAGCAGCAGTAGATGAATTTGTTGCCCTTGTAGGAGGCAAGACATGGGAGCCTGTACGCCATAAATGTATGGGTAAATGGAGTGGTATGACCGATTACGGTTTTGTCATAGACGGACGGATAACGCTCTTTGTTTCCAATAGTATGGCATACTTTAAGAAACGGATTCGTGAGTGGATTAAGTCGATACATACTTTTGAAGCGAAGAAAGATTGCTACCTTCGCTTGCTACGTGAACAAATTGAAAAGGACAACGACAAGGCAAAGGACGAAAAGTTAAATCCTGTCAGACTGATAGACATTGGCATCTTATCCCCCGAAAGCAATAGTCCGTTTGATTTTTTTACCCCTTATGTGTTAGTCGAAATAAACGGCAGGCGGTTCAAGCATCAAACAGCGGAGTTAAGTTGCGCTATTATGGTGGATAGTTTGGCAGGATACCTTGAAGAATGCAACTGCAAGGATATATACACGGCAAGGGCAGTGCGTACACCTGACTACATTTTTTGCGGTGTGCGGTTTGACTCCCGTGATAATATGTATAAGATTGGAAAGTAGAGATTAATGATGTCTGAAGAAGTTATCACTTACAACGATAACTCCAGTCGTTTTAAAGGACGGCATCAGCATTTGACCTACTAAATACATAAGTTCCCAATTTACGATTGGAAACTTATGTATTTTTCTGTATGGAAAACTAATCAAATAATCGCTGACTTATCATCCAGTCATTAAGCACGTCCGGATCTACACGATTTGTAAGATTCACATTTTTACTCAAACAACCGATTTTCTCACCTCTTAAATAAATAACTGGTGGGGTTAATGTATTCGGATTGTATGGACTTAATGATGAACTGGGACTTCCATATATGGAATACCGATTCTTGAAAGATATACTTGAAAAGTGACTACCGTATATATTCTCGTTGTTGGATATGGAATCAGGAGTAGATGTGTTCAACGACAATCTGCCTAAATACAAACCGTCATTTGCCAATAGAAACGATTCTTTCCTTGAAATTCTGGTATCTAAACCTATTCTATCCATTCCCTATGATTTAACGCCATTATTTAATAATGCCATAACGTCTTTTAGTTGCATTATCGAACACCTCTGTCTCTCTTAGAAACTGCATTACCCGTTCCCTGTCTTCGGAAATCAGGCAACCTTTCAGTTTACCGTTCTTTTCCGTGATTTTTAATTTTGAAAGTTCGAATATATCGGAACAATCCAGCCAACTGTCATAGTCCAGAATATCACGATAGTTCCGAACCATCAAAGGATATTGGCAGTCCAGTAGCTCTTCCGACCTCTTGGAAGAATCTATTTCCGAATTTATCAGTAAGGCACCGATAGCGACACCTTCCGGAGTAAAGCCGATAATAACAATATATTTATTGCGGTCTTTATATCCGTCTTTTAGTATCAGTCCGTCCTCTTCGTCCAAGGGGACATAAATAATGTCACCAATTTTGACTGATGACATATCTACTTGCTCAGCTTTGGCCATTATAGCTTTCAGCTTTTCCAATGCACCGGTTTTGTCGTCCATTTGATTTAAGATAAAGCGTTCTTGACAATCTGCTTTTCTCGGATATAATCTACCATGTCCTTGGTAGCTTTTCCTGCCCGGGCTATATCTATAATGGTAATGAAGTTTTTTTGAGGATCATCCTGAATGCGTGTCATCGCTTCTTCCCATGCCGAGTCATGCGACAAATCGGACAAGTCATAAGGGTCTGTATCCTTATATTTAGCGATAGCAGCGTCAAGACAACGTTTGTTGGCACCTGATATATAGTCCATATCGGGTACGGCAGAAGTATATACCTTCTTGTCACGAACCTCTATGTCTGAAAGGAACTCGTCAAAATTCCCATCCAAGGGTTTGCCTTCTGCAATTTGCAGTGCCTTGTAGGTATAGGCTGGCACCGGGCCATGCTTCAATGCTCTGAAAGAGTCTTCGACAATCACTTTGCCATATTTGACAAGATGGTCCTGTTGGGCAAAATAAAGTATTTTAAATAACTTTATATAGTCCACTCCTTGAGTGAAACTCTGCATGATGTAGAGTACCACTGCTCTTATTTTAGCAATCTGTATAGCTGTTTTCATTTCAAAAAAATCTATGCGATTACAAAGATACAACTAATTTGCTGAATAATACGCTCATGATACAAAAAAAATAGTCCGTTGCATTTTTTTACGACATTTAATATAGTCGTCATTCTGAGAGTAATAGTCTGCAATTATCAAGAGATGGGCCAATCCACCCGATTCCACCTCCCTTTATAGTTCACCTTCCTCCGATTATAGTACGGGCAATCCGTTCCGATTGTCCGTTACCCTGTTTTAACACCCCTGTTTTACAGTTTTATTCATCCCTTTCTATTTGATTGTCATTTATTATCGTTTTGCTGCTGCCGTGCGACCTCTCGTGGACTTATTTTCCCGCAAAGGTAATAGGCTGCTCCAATCTTGCCAATGCCGGCGTTCCGCCGCGAGTGAGCCGCAAAAATCTTCCTCTCCGTCTGTCGAGCGTATTTTTCCGCATCAGCCTTGTCAGATTGTTTCCGCCACCTTTTGGAGGCAGAAAAATAAATCCCAAAGGTCGCAAACAGGCCGAAAAAAGGGAAAAAAAGAAAGGTTAAATTATGAGTTACAACAAATTGAAATCATTGGTAGCGAACGTGGAAGCCATAGAAACGGCAATGAAAATCCAAGTTCAAGGCAGGCAGGCCACTGCGGAAGAAAAAGAAATTTTATCCCGATATTCTGGTTTCGGGGGTATCAAAGAAGTGTTGAATATAGGTACGGACAAGCCCATAGGTGGTGATATGCAAGAACCGATACAAAGATTGCAGGAGTTAATCAATGCTTACCCTCATTTCACAGAACCCATGCGACACAATGTCATAGAGGGTATCAAAGCATCTGTACTGACAGCATTTTACACTCCTAAATTTCTTGTTGATACAGTGGTGCGGCAGATACACGCCACGTTCAGCGAAAACGGCCTCAAAATGCGTTCATTTCTCGAACCGAGTGCAGGTATAGGCGGTTTTCTGCCCATAGCCATGTCCGGCACGTATGACTATGCCATTGAGAAAGATCTCATTTCGGGGATGATACTTTCCCTGCTCCATGAGAACACGCTAACACGGACGGCTGCATTTGAAACCATTGGAGAACAAGGTTTTGAGCATACAACTTTCGATGTCATAGCCTCCAACATCCCGTTTGGCAATTTCCGGGTATTCGATGCGGAGCTGTGGAAGAAAGGCGGTATGTACGAACAGGCCACCAAGACCATACACAACTACTTTTTTGTCAAAGCGATGGAGTTGTTGAATGAGGGTGGGTTATTGGCTTTCATCACATCGAGGGGCATAGCCGACACGCCCGGTAACAAGTTCGTGCGTGAATATCTTGTAAATCATGCCGACCTGATAAGTGCAATCCGTCTGCCCGATATGCTTTTCATGCAGACAAGCGGTATAGAGGTAGGCAGTGACCTGCTGATATTCCAAAAGCACACGCACAAGACGGTACTCTCACAACGGGAACAACTGTTTTTACAAGTAGGCAGGGAAAAGGCGGACGCCATAGGCACAATGACCGAATACGCCAACAAATTGTTTACCATGCCGAAAACTACCCTTGCAACAGGTAGCCGCATTGTACAATTTTAGTATAGTAGTAAATACTAAAATACTTTTTTTAGTAAAATAGTATATACTAATTATAGTATTTACTAAGAATAGTATTATCTTTGTATCGCATATAAAGACATCAAATTATGACAAAAATTATAGCTGTTTTGAATCATAAGGGTGGGGTTGGCAAGACAACTACCACCATCAATCTTGCCGCTGCTTTGCGACAGAAGAAAAAGCGTGTACTGGCTATCGACATGGACGGGCAGGCAAATCTTACAGAATCGTGTGGTCTCTCCATTGAGGAAGAACAAACGGTGTATGGGGCAATGAGAGGTGAATATCCCTTACCGGTTATCGAACTGGAGAACGGACTTGCTGTTGTGCCGTCCTGTCTCGACCTGTCGGCGGCAGAATCCGAACTGATAAACGAGCCGGGACGTGAGTTGATACTGAAAGGCCTGATTGCGAAATTGCTTGACAGTCGGAAGTTTGACTACATCCTGATTGACTGTCCACCTTCACTGGGCTTGCTGACACTCAATGCCCTTACCACAGCGGACTTTCTGATTATTCCGGTGCAGGCACAATTCCTCGCCATGCGCGGAATGGCGAAGATTACAAGCGTAATTGAGATTGTCAAGGAACGCCTGAACCCGAACCTGAGTATTGGTGGCATTGTTATTACCCAGTTTGACAAGCGCAAGACACTCAACAAGAGCGTAGCTGAAATTATCAATGACTCTTTCTGTGACAAAGTGTTCAAAACGATTGTACGGGACAATGTGGCACTGGCCGAAGCTCCTATAAAGGGAAAGAACGTCTTTGAGTACAATAAGAACTGCAATGGAGCCAAAGATTATATGGCTTTAGCACAAGAGGTTTTGAAATTAAAATAAGACAATATGGGCAAGAGTGATTTATTGAAAGACAGTATGAAAAGCGGATTGGACGGATTGCTGTCATCCACGAAGAAATCTCCGCAAAAGAAGGAAGCCACACCACTTAAAACTGAAAAAGAGCCTGCGGTACATTGCAATTTCGTTATCGACAAGAGTGTTCATACGCGTATGAAATTCCTTGCTATTGAGAAGAATATGTCATTGAGAGACATTGTAAATGAGGCGATGAAGGAGTATTTGGAAAAAAACGGTAAGTGAGGGTATGTCCCTCGCTTACCGTTCTTTTAAATCTGTGACTTCTGTTAGTACGTTATGCCGATATGTATTGCTACATATCAGTCATTGACAACCCTTTGTATGACAGGGAATAACCTTTGAACTCTCCCGTTGCACGCATGAAAGCGGCTGCTTTCGCTTCCAGTTTTTCCATGTCGATATTTTCGGCCTTGCGTTTGACTTCGAAAAATGTCGCCGTATCGTCCAGTTCGTTTTCAGCTACTATGTCTATTTCGTTCTCACCCTTGCGGTCCCACCAGCCTCCGATACGCGTATAGACTTGCCGTTCTATCAGTACACGTTTAAAGTAACGTTCAAGCATCAGACCGCTGAAAGTTTCATAATCCCGACCTATAATCATCTTCACACTTCCATAGTTCTCTATCTCCAGCATATAGCTGTACTTGTAGATGAAGCGGAACCAGAACGTGAAAAAATTATCCTCGATGACATACCGGACATTCTTGGCGGAACTCTTCTCGAACAGCGGTTGCTTCTTCGATATGATTTCGTATTCTTTCTCCAGCTTGGTAAGATAACCGCCGATTTCCTTGCCTACCACGTTTTCAATTTCCGAACGGGATGTTTTTCCTCGTGCAATGGCCGATAGTATGGAGAAATAGATTCCGTAATCCTTGCCGAACTCTTCGATAAGAATCGCTTTACCCTCGCCCAAAAATATGGAGTCGGCCTTTATAATCTGGTCGAGCATAGTCGTTTTGGTTGTTGCTCCTGCATCCACGAGTAGTTGTACATACTTCGCCACACCGCCCGTGAAAGCGTACAAGGCCAGCAGATCTTCCGCCGTGTAGCCGGGATTGTATTCCGAAAGAATATCTTTCAGAACAGTTGGGGTAAACGGACGCACAGTCATAAAGCGCGACTGCCGGTTATACAACGGCTCTTTCTTATCCTTGAATATCTTTGTCATCATGGAATAAATCGAACCACAGACAATCAGGTTAATACGGGACTTCGGGCTGTATAGATCCCAGATGCGCTGCATATCGCTGAACACCGATTTGTTCACACGGAAAAACTCCTGGAACTCGTCGATAAAGAGTGTGATGGGACGTTCTGCCGAAAGTTTCATCAGGTACTCGAACACATCAGTGAAGTGTTCGGCCCGCCCCATGGTTGGGACCCCCAACTTGTTCTCTATTTCAAGCCGGTAGTCCTCACACAAATCGCCTTCGGCTTTCCGGGCAACAAAGAAATAGAGAATCGGTTCGTCCTCGTATGCCTTCCACACGAGTGATGTCTTACCGATACGGCGACGTCCCGTTACCACTGTAAACTGAGCATTGTTTTTGGCCATTTCGCGAATCTTGCGAAGAGAGGCTATTTCTTCTGTCCTGTCAAAAAATCTCATATCCTTATCCTTTTTTATTGCTGTTTCCGAAACGGCTGTTTCCGAAACGGCTGTTTCGTTACTGCAAAAATAATGCAAATTTCTGGTAAAACAGGCAATTGATACAGATTTATTTAGCGAAATGGCTCAAAGGATTTTTATCTGGTAAGTTCCATTCCTGTTTTACACCGTCTGGTCTTACGTCCTTCCGCTTGTCCCGTTGTATCGTTAATCATCCCTTTATAGTTCCATCCGTTTTACCATCCGCCTTTCAGCGTATTCTTCCTTTTCTATATTCTTTTAATGCCACTCATCCGGTCCATTTCTGCCATCGCCGGTTGGTTTTCCAGACGCAAAGGTGGACTGCCGCGCTTGATTCCGTCGCTTTGAAGTGCATTTCCTATAAAATTCTTCCTTTCTGCGAAAGAGTAATTTTCCGGAAAAAGCGTCGGAAATCGCTTATTCGTCAGTCCTTGTAAAGCATCTGTAAATCCCAAGCGGTTCAGGCAGAAAAGAGAACCGAACAAAGGGAAAATAAGAAATTAAATATTAAAACCAATTAAATTTTTATGATTATGGAAGCAACAGCAATTCAATCAGTAGAGAAAAACATCACAATGATAGCATTGGCAAACGTGCAGCCGAGCAATTACAACCCACGTAAGAATTTTGACGAAGCGAGCCTTGCAGAACTTTCCGAGAGTATTCGTCAGCAGGGTGTGTTACAGCCTATTGGAGTACGCCCAATAGAAGACAACCGCTTTGAGATTGTTTTTGGAGAACGCCGATATCGTGCCTCCCTCATGGCAGGATTGGAAGACATTCCGGCTGTCGTTATGGAAATTTCAGACGAAGTTGCCGAAGAAATGGCGGTAACTGAAAACCTCCAGCGCAAGGATGTTACCCCGATAGAGGAAGCAAATGCCTACCAAAAGCTCATTGATAGTGGTCGCCACGATGTGCAGTCTTTGGCGGTGCAGTTCGGTAAAAACGAAAGCTATATCCGCACACGCCTTAAATTCGTTTCCTTAATGCCCGAAATCGCACAGCTTTTGGAACAGGACGAAATCACAATCAGCGTAGCGAGCGAAATTTGCCGTTATGGGGAAGATATTCAGAAAGAGGTGTACAACAAGCATCTTAAAGAGGGGGTGCAGTACAATAGTTGGCGAGGAATGAAAGCCTCTGATGTTGCACGGAACATCGAACGGCAATATACCACCGACTTGGAGCGATACGCATTTGACAAGACCCTCTGTCTGTCGTGTCCTCACAATACAAATAATATGATGTTATTTTGCGAGGGTGGTTGCGGAAATTGCGCCAATCGTACTTGCCTTGCTGAAATGAATGCAGCATATCTCACGGAGAAAGCCGTGCGCCTTATGGAAGAACGCCCTGAGGTATCCCTCTGCTATGAAAGTTTCAACAGCAATGAAGCCGTAGTAGAACGTCTTACCGCCATGGGTTACGAAGTGGAAAGCCTTAACTATTATGCAAAGGCATATCCCGAACAGCCCGAAGCACCCCGAAAAGATGAGTACGACACCACCGAAGAATACGAACAGGCACAGAGCGAGTTCGAACAGGATTTGAACGATTACACGGAAGAATGCGAAGAAATCCGTACCCGAAGTGAAGCAGGTGAAATCATCCTTTATTTCCGTATTGAGAGCAAGGACATCGTACTCTGTTATGTTCCGAAAGTTACCTGTACTACCAATGACACAAAACAGGAGCAGACGCTTTCACCGGTAGAGAAGTTGGAAAAGCAAGACAAACGCAACAAGGAAATTGCCCTTGAAAAGACTGTAGAGGACACAAAAAAACAGATTTTGGAGGTTGATATGTCCGATTGCAAGTTTGGGCAAGACGAGGACAAGATGATTTATTTCTTCTTGCTATCATCCCTCCGCAAAGAGCATTTCGAAGCGGTAGGTATCGAGGAAAAAAAGCCTTATTCCTACCTTACAGATGAAGAAAAGATAAACATCATTGCCAACCTCACGAGCAAGCAGAAAGCGATTATTCGCAGGGATTTTCTAATTGCTAATTTCAAGAACGCATACGGCAACAATGCCATTGCATCCCTCTTGCTTGACTTCGCACAAAAACATATGCCCGACCTGTTGGCAGACATCAAGAACGGACATAATGAAGTCAATTAGGCTCTTCTGAAGGTTATTTGTACAAATGCTCAATAGCGTTAAGAGAATGCCTAAATTTGTTAGGTATTCTCTTATTTCGGTTATTAAAAAAGTAACATTATACTTATCTGCAAAGCATACGAGGTATATTATATTCTGATTTAAGCAATTTAATACTTATGAAATATATATATAGAGTTCTTGTTTTTAGTATTTTATTTTCATGTGAAAACAAATCTATTTTTGAAAAGGAAACATCTACAGTTAATAGTTTTCCTCAGACGATTACTTTAAAAGGAGAGGAGCAAAAATTGGAGGCGTTAGGAATTGTTGACATTATGGTAATAGATACTTTTCTCATTGCCTATACTCCGATGAATCATGATTATTATTATTTGGTTTATAGTACATCTAATTTAAAAAAATTAGGAAAGTTTTTACCAGAAGGGAGAGGTGCTAACGAATTCTATGCGCTCGTACATGATAAATGCCATGAAACTGAGGATGGAATAATAAAAACATGGTTAAATAATGGATTTATAAAATATTGCTGGAACATTAGCCAATCCGTAAAGGAAGGCCATACAGTCATAGACTCTGTTATAATGTCTAAAGGAATTTTATCTAGCGGAACATGGTACACTACAAGTAATAATAATGAATTAGTAGGATTTCAATATTCCTCCAATAATATGTACTATATTTCTTATAACTTAACACATCATCAAGAAGTACATAGACATAAAATTTTTTCTCGCAATTTTCCTACACAAAAATTAGAAATAGTTGCGATGAATACTTGCATAAAACCAGACCGCAGTAAAATAGCTTTAGTCGGTTGGAACAACAATTACATTTGTATTTTCAATTCTGATTTTTCGGAATTAAGACCTTTCACGATATACGGTAAAGGTATTTCTATAAACAAAGCCGCAACAATGGAACCTTCTGCCCGCATATTATATTACTCGTGTGAAAATAGTACAGACCGATATTTATATGCTCTTTATGTAAACCAACCGGAAGAAAAACGACAATACCATACTGGTAATGAAGAAATTCACATTTATAATTGGGACGCAAATCCCATTGCTAACATCATTATTTCAGAGAACATCATGTGTTTTGCAGTAGATGAAAAATACAAATGCCTGTATGGTCTGACTAGTGACGAAAAATTATACAAATATGATTTATCCAAATATTTTGATAAATTATGATTAAATATGTCATTACAACATTCATCTGTATCGTAATTATGTCATGCAATTTCTTTGATAAGAACACACAAAAATATCGAAAAATTGCATTGGAATGGCATAATCGTCAAATTATTTTACCTACCAGACTACCTGATAAAGGTATTTGTTGTGACACACTGTATCCGGTTTTGACGACAAAAAAATATAAAATATTCACTTACATTGATACATTAGGCTGTACGGCTTGCAATTTCGGAGCATTGGCTTGGAAACAGTTAATCCATGAAGCGGATAGTCTGAATTACGATGTCGCTTTTCTATTCTATGCTCATTTAAAGAATTATGAAGAGTTCGAGACCTATCTGGAAATAAACAAGTTCAGTTATCCTATTTTTTATGATTATAAGGGAGAATGTAATAAGCAGAATAAATTACCACAACATGTATTCTATCAGACTTTTTTATTGGACGAAAACAATAAAGTGTTGCTAATCGGCAAACCTACACCCGGTAGTAATTTATGGAATTTGTACAAAAAAATCATTAGTCAGTAACATCATCATAAAAAGTCCTTAAACTATATGTCAACATGTGGTTGCCATTATTCTATCTCTATTGATAACGCAACTATTTCAAAAAAGGGGCATTGTACGCTTAAATCAAGGTTAAAATGAACAAGTCGTGTGTTGATTTACACTTACTTTTTATTCCATTGTAATATCAGAAATATCAGGCCGGGGACAAAAATAATAAGGGCGGTGATCTGAAGGGCGAAGGCCAGGGAAATCGAGTCATTCAACCAACCGATAAAAGGAGCCATCGTGGCGAAAATCAGGCGGATGATGAAATTCCGGATCGACAGGACGGTGGCACGCATCTCCGAGAAGGTCTGGCGATTGATATATCCTTTAAGAATAGGAGTGGCGAATCCGCGTACGATATAAAAGAGGAAGAATAAAAATAAACTGAAATAATTCAGGCAGAAAGAGACGGCCAGATAACCTCCGGCGATGAGTATCAGAATAAGGGTATATGTCCGGTTTTCTCCCAGCTTGCGGTTGAGTTTGTCCGAATATAAGGCAGCTATGCCTACAGTGAGGTTCAATACTGTCCACACGATACCGAAAAGCGCGGTCGGAAGTTCTATTTTCATCAATACCGGTTGTACGAACCAGGCCATAGTCAGGGTTGCCGCTCCGATAATGCCGGAGAACATAATGTCGTAGCAAAGGCTTTTATTCGTAAATAGCGAATATCGAATGATTTTCCAGATATTGGCTAAAGGATTGACAATTTTGGTTTTGACATTGAATTCCTGTAAAGTCAAAGCTGCCGGAATACCGATAAAGGCAATCAAAATCTGACAGTAGAAAGGCAGACGGAGCGAAAATGTGGCTAACAGTCCGCCGAAAATACCCGCGAAGGCTTCCGAAAAATTCCCGATCATCGTTACTTTACCTTCATATTTCAGGTATTCGTTTTCCCGGTCGTAATGAAGCATCGTGTCGTATAAAAGAGCCGAATCGGCGCCGGAAACCAAACTTTGGCCTATTCCCAGCAGGATCTCGGCAATAAAAAATGCATAGAAAGTAGAGGATAGCGAATAACAGATGTAGCCTCCGAAAGCGACGATACAACCCGTAATCAAACAATTTTTCCGTCCCCAGGCATCGGCCAGATAACCCGTCGGGATGTCGAGACTAACCAGAACAATCGAGTAGACACTTTTTAAAAGGAAGATATCCTTTAAGCCCAATCCATTTTCTTCGTAAAATAATACGATAATAGGCATAATCAAGGTAAACCACTTGGATACCTTAATCAAATAAAGGGCTGTAATATTTTGTTTTAGCAAGGCCACCTGCAGACTGGTAAATGCAATGACAAAGATAATAAAGATTCAGGATTAGCAGCTGGAGAAAAAAGTTTTTTAAAGAGAAAACAGGTTTGGTATGAAAATTGCACACATTATAATAAAATGTGCAGTAATCTTTTGGTTTTAAATTTTAATATGTATTTTTGTTTCAGATTACAACTAAATAACAGTTTGAACTATGAAAATTGAAAAGATCAGCGATATTTATGAGGTATTGAAAGGATATACCCGTAAAAAGCGTTTAGTGGTTGCTTTTGCTAATGATAGTCATTCTATAGAAGCTGTTTATATGGCAGTAAAGGCCGGATTGGTGGAAGGAATATTGGTAGGGGATACGGAGACTATCAAAGGAGTGTGTAAAGAAAACGGTTATGATGAATCGTGTTTTAAAATTGTCCATGAACCGAATGATGTCCGGGGAGCTGAAACGGCTGTCGAAATGATCCGAAACGGTGAAGCCGATGTTATCATGAAAGGATTGGTGAGTACCGATAAATATATGCGGGCGATCTTAAATAAGGAACGGGGATTGGTAGCGCCCAATGCAATTCTGTCGCATGTAACGGTGATGGAATGCTCGTCTTATCATAAATTATTGACTGTTAGTGATGTGGCTGTGATTCCTTGTCCTGATTTGAATCAGAAAATTTCTATGATCAAATATGTGACGATTACTGCGAGAGCTTTGGGAGTTGAAAAACCGAAAGTAGCGATGATCGCTCCGACGGAACAGGTCTTGCCTAAAGTGCAGTCTACAGTCGATGCTGCCATCTTGTCGAAAATGGGAGAGCGGGGACAGATCCCAGGGTGCATAATCGAGGGGCCGATGGCTTTGGATGTAGCTGTCGATAAAGAAGCTGCCGAAATAAAGAAAATGCAGTCGGTAGTTGCCGGAGATGCGGATTGTTTGATTTTTCCCAATCTGGAATCCGGGAATGTATTTTATAAAACCAATACGAAATTAGGGCATTCTAAACAGGGAGCAGTACTGGTCGGAGCAAAAGTTCCGAGTGTATTGTCTTCGCGCGGAGATAGTGTTGAAACGAAATTGAATTCGATTGCTTTGGCTGCTATTTTGTCGGAATAATTTTTTTTGACACGTTCTCTGGCTTTGCAAGCCACAGGTGCGAGTTCTTCGGGAATTTTAATTATAAACCTCCGGTTTTGATTCATACTTATTGATCGAAGCCGGAGGTTTGTCGATTTATATTGGACTAATCACCCAAAGTCAAATTTTTGACTTTGGGGATCACTTCTTTTTATTAAAAATTCAAAAGAATTAGTTGAGTTGTCCGGATTCAGCTTTCTTGATCATGTCGGCATTCGCCGTGATATATATTTCTACTCTCCGGTTCTGTGCCCGTCCTTCGGCAGTGCTGTTATCGGCCACAGGCTGATCGAATGCAAGGCCTTCGGTCGTCAAACGGGAACGGCTGATTCCCTGGCCTACCAGAAAGTTAGCGACGGCATCTGCACGTTCTTTAGAAATGCGTTCGTTTACTGCACGGGTACCGGTATTGTCGGTATGACCGTAGATGGTCACGTCCGTATCCGGAGAATTTTTCAGGGAAGTGGCGAATTTCGTCAAGGCTTCTCTGGAAGCCGGACTAAGTTCGCTCTTATTGGTGGCGAAAAGGATACCATTGTCGAAGGTTACCTTTATGGCTTGCAGGTTATTGACATCCTGTACAGACTCGACTTTAGCGCCTTCGATCGCTTCCAGTTCTTTTTTTTGTTTGTCCATCCGGCGACCGATTAAAGCTCCGGTTCCTGAACCGACGGCAGCGCCTACTGCAGCACCGATGGCAGCTCCTTTACCCTTTCCGGCAAGAGCTCCGATTCCTGCACCTAAGGCAGCACCACTTCCGGCACCGATGGCAGCACCTTTACCTGTATTACTCCAGCTGGCACACCCTGTAAAAACACTGCCTGAGAAGATCAGACTTCCACCAAGCAATAACATAACAAAAAGATTTCTGATTTTCATGTGTTCTCAATTTAGAATCTTGGTTATTATACGTGCGAAATTAGAAACAATCTGTTAAAAATAAAATTGATTTCAGCTTGAATTTTATATTTTTGTCCGAATGAATTGAAACAGACCTATAAGGGGGAGTTTGTGGTAAGATAAAGTTATAAGTTGAAACATGGCTGTATATTTTATTAGCGGGATCGATACAGATGCCGGAAAATCGATCGTTACGGGAGTAATAGCCCGGACGTTGTTACAAAAAGGAGTGCATGTGATCACTCAGAAGTTTATTCAGACCGGATGTGTCGGTATTTCGGAAGATATACTGAAACACCGGGAAATTATGGGGATTCCTCCTCAGGAAGTAGATAGAGACGGTACGACCTGTCCTTATGTCATGACTTACCCGTCTTCGCCTCATTTGGCAGCCGAGATCGACCGGGTAGAAATCGATGTAGAGCGGATTCATCGGTCTACAGAAAAATTAGCTGCCGCTTACGATGTCGTATTGCTCGAGGGGGCCGGTGGGTTGTATGTGCCTGTCAGCCGGCAGTATCTGACGATCGATTATATCCAGGAATATAAACATCCGTTGATATTGGTGTCGTCGTCAAAATTGGGCAGTATCAACCACACCCTGATGAGTCTTGAATTGTGTCGTCTGCGCGGCAGTTTTTATGTAAAAATCTTGAATCACTTGAATCCCGTTATTGACCGAAAGCGCAGGATGCGGTAAAATTAGGGTGGCTCGAAGCAAGATCGGGCCCGGCGGCGCTTCGCCGCACGACCGCAAATTTTGGATGCAAACAGGAGGTCTGCAAAAATGAAGACCAAAAGGATGATTTCGCTGCTGCTTGCCGTTGTTCTGACGCTGAGCGTGGCCGTTACCCCGGCGTTTGCAGCATCGGCGGGCAGCGAGCTCGCCGCCGGAAAAAGCGCAAACGTCGAAGAAACCAACGATGTCGTTTCCATCCGTCTGACTACGTCGGGCGATCTGGTTTATGGTTCCCCCTTCACCCTCAGCGTGCAGACGCGCCCCGCCGACACCCAGTATATCGGCGTGATCATTGGCATCAAGGGCGAGGCCAAGGGCTATGTGACCTTGGTGCTCTCGGATAAGATCCGCACCCTGCTCAAGATGATCCCGCTGCCGCGCAAGATGTCGGCGACCCCGGATCAGGAAGAGGAGTTCAACCTCTACGCCTACCTCAAGCAGTTGATCGACGGCAACGACGTCAGCGTGCTGCTCCGCGTGGCGGACGAGGTGGTGTCCGTGATGGACGTATTGCAGTTCTATATGCCCACCATCAAGGACTTCTCCACCGGCCTGAAGCTGGCGCTGGAGTTGATCCGCAAGTATCTGCCGGAGGGCGCCTTCAGCCGCATCTACGTCGATGAGCAGCCCACCGATTCCGGCCGCTACATCGCGGGCGCGGTGGCGCTGGAGTCCGGCGATATGAACACCGCCGGCATGGCCATGTTCCGCATCAAGCCCAAGAGCGAGGGCGTCCGCGCCTACTGGGCGCAGGAGCTTCCCGCCAGTATGACCGCGGAAGAGGTGCAGAACTACAATCTCGCCGCCGTGGTGGAGTCGGACGGGCAGGTGGTGCCGGAGGGCAAGGTGACTTACACTTACAAAAAGCCCGGCCTTTTCGGCCGCACCTACGATACCCTCCCCGCCGAACCCGGCGAGTACGTCCAGACCGCCGCCGTGGGGGGCAACTACTCCTGCGATAAGATCAGCCGGACCATCGTGATCCGGTAAACGCTCCATAAAAAAGAACGCGCCGCCGCACAGTTTTGGATGCTGTGCGGCGGCGTTTTGTGTTGTAATTCGTCGAATGATATGCTACAATAAAAATGCCGCCGAAAAGGCGGTGGATAAGGTGCTGTGTCGAAAACACAGGCGGCTGCTCTTACTGGTAGGACGCTCGTTTCATGAAAAATCATGGAAGGAACGTTATACCGAGGGGCGAGCTTATTTTTGAAGTCGAACCCCGGACTCGTGGTATAACGGGAAAGGGGGAATGTCGGATGACATTGTCTGAATTGCTGGCGCTGCTGACCCTTCTGGTCGCAGCAGCCGCGCTGATGGTCGAAGTGGCAAAAGCCGGGTTCGCCATCGCGTGGAAAGTCGCACACGACAGATCAAACGATGACAACAAGAAAAGCAAGTAACCGCCTCAGCTTCCTACACTGACGGTTGCTTGCTTTCTTTGTGCATAACATGAAACGAGCGACTGCCGGTAACGGGTAGCCGTTTGCCGACCAGCGCCTTTTCTATTTCCATTATATCCGTTTTGGACGTGTTGTCAAGAGTTTTGGGAGCGTGGTCGCTCAGATCCCCCGGAACCGCCAGCCCCAGCCCCAGCCGCCGCAGCAACAGTTGCACAGCAGGTTCAGCAGGATCATGCTCCAGCACCAGCGCATCAGGCCGCCCGGCTGGGCGTAGGTCGTCTGGGTGCGGTAGGTCTGGCCGGAGCTTTGCAGGTTGCGCAGATGCACCTGATATTCGGTGTTGCCCGGCTCCATCTGAGCGGCGCGGCGGGCGTCCTGCAGCGCCCCGATGCTGTTGCCAAGGCCCTGATTCGCCAGCGAGGAGAGGTAATACCACCGGGCTGTGCGGTTCGAAACGCCGTCCAGCACGCGGCGGGCCTCGGCGTAGCGCCGGTTCGCGATGAAGTTGCGGGCGGCCTGCAGCTCCGGAGTGTCGGTGCTGTTATAGCTGGCGCCGCTCTGCTGCTGGTAGCCGCCGAACCCGAAGCCAAAGCCGAAGGGGTCAAAGCCGAAGTCCCAGTCGCCGTCCTGCTGGGTATAGCCCTGCTGGCCGTAATTCTGCTGGAAACCGCCGTAATAGCTGCCGCCATAGCTCTGCTGGCCGTAGGGGTTGCCATAGCCGCCGCTCTGGGGGCCGGTCTCGCCCTTGGTGATGGCGTCGTAGGCGGCCTGAACTTCCTTGAAGTGTTCCTCGGCCGTGGGGTCGTTGGGGTTCAGGTCGGGGTGCCAGCGCTTGCACTTGGCACGGTACGCTTTTTTGATTTCTTCGTCGCTGGCTCCGCGCTGGATGCCCAGCACCTCATAGGGGTCTTTCATGGATCAACTTCCTCACGTCTCTACTAGGCTTTGTGCCGCCGGGCTGGGGGCACACAAACAAGATTAAGTGTACAGGACTGCGCCTGAAAAATCAAGAGAAACCGCCCAATTCAGGCGGTTTTGTGCTTCTGCTTCTCGTTTTTGCAGTTGTATTTGAGCCACACGCCCGAATACAGGATGTTTCGCAGCAGGTCCACGTCCTCCACGCAGGGCAGACGCTCGAAGCTGCGGGCGCAGTTCGAAAGCAGCAGCTCGAAAATTTCCCGCATCTCTTCCTCGTAGCCGGGGGTCTGGCTCAGGGAGCGCAAAGGGTTGTAGGCCCCCTTGCGGGTATCCTTGGCGAGGTCGTCGTAGGCGTCCAGCAGGTAGATGTACTTGCCGAGGTTGAAGCCGATGCTCCGCAGCTCCGGCGACCAGTGGTCTTCTTGGTAGTCGAAGAGTTCCGCCATCAGCTCGCCGAAGCAGCCGGATACGGCGTCGAGGTCCTCGCTGCCCTTGGCCTCATACTGGGCCAGCCGGTCCAGACAGGCGCGGATGGCACCGCACTGCCGGGGCCA
>ENA-OURZ01002269-OURZ01002269.1-human-gut-metagenome-genome-assembly--contig:-NODE-2269-length-18493-cov-11.069801_pt1 | contig 18493 bp, 20 predicted proteins | sample MGYA00242073_ERZ509195 | MGnify/ENA primary metagenome ERZ509195 (study PRJEB26280, sample SAMEA2338837) | human gut metagenome | biome: human gut; feature: human-associated habitat; material: faeces...
ACGGCACCGTGAAGAACTTTGCCATGAACGACAAGTGCGCCGCCGGCACCGGCCGGTTCTATGAGGCCATGGCCCGCAGCTTCGAGATGACGCTGCCCGAGTTCTCCAACCTGTCCCTGACGGCCAAGAACGTTATCCCCATCACCGCGCAGTGCACCGTGTTCGCTGAGAGTGAGGTCATCACCCTGGTGGGCGAAGGCAAGCCCATGGACGAGATCGCCGCCGGCATCCAGATGGCCGTGGCCAAGCGTTGCTTCGTCATGAGCAAGAAGGCCGGCGCCACCGACGCCATCACTCTGACCGGCGGCTGCGCCAAAAATGCCGGTTTGAAGCAGGCCATCGAGCACGTGCTGAAGCTGAAGGTCATCGACCTGAAGACCGATCCCCAGCTGATGGGCGCGCTGGGTGCCGCCGAGTACGCGCGGCAGAAGGGCATGGCCCGCGCCTGAACACCTCTTGCCATTTAAGGAGGCTACGATATGTGTAAGGTTTTCAAATTTCTCTTTAAGCTCATCCGTATTCTGGCGGTGGCCGTGGGCGCACTGTTCGTCGTGTACTTCTGGAACCTGGACCAGAAGCTGCTGGGCTGGGCCTATGTGCAGGTCAACAAGATCTTTGACCGCAAGAAAGTGGATATCAAGTTCTGATGGAGCTGTATAATCCGATCATACGGGAGGTGGAGGCGCTTGCCGGCGCCTCCACGCCCAAGCGGTACGCCTATGACCCGGCGGAGGCCTGGGAAGATACCGGGGCTTTCGAGCTGGTTATGCTGCGGGACGCCGCCTTTGAGCTGGGCGGCAGCGGCAAAAGCGCGGTGAATTTCACCTGTGTGACCTCCTCTTCCAATCTGGTACCCGGGGACGAGATCGTGGTCTGCGGCCCGGACCTGAACGAGTTGAACGGCGACAGCCACTATGCCCGCATCGCTCTGCTGCGGGTGGGCGATATCGAGTCCGATGACGAGGACGACACGGAGCAGGCCTTCCGGGCCATCCAGGACATGGACTTTGTGAAGTACCATGTGTTCCCCAAGGGCTATATGATCCGCACCAGCTCGGAATCCAGCCGGGAACAGGTGCGTATCAGCCGGGAGGCGGTGCAGAAGGGCATGACGTTCCGCCGCATCGGCGCGGACTTTATCCGGCAGTATAAGCAGAACCGCAACATTCTGGCGGTGAAGCTGCTGTTTATCACCGCGCCGGAGGCGGACTACGCGGCGCTGACCAGAGACGCCAAGACGGTCAAGGACATCACCATGAGCCTGACGAAGATCCTGGAGGGAATGCCTACCGACTGCGGTTCCTGCAACCTGAAGGCCATCTGCGACGAGGTGGAGGGTATGCGCGAGCTGCACTTCGGCAAGGAGCATCACACCACGGAGTGAGCCCTCTCCCCTATCCACAGGCAAAAGAACGGCCCACAGGGCCGTTCTTTTTTGTTCGTGTGCCGAAAGGCCGTCCATCGAAGGACGGCCTTTTGCACAAAAGGATACCCGCCGGAGGGCGGGTATCCTTTTCTTCTTTTCAAATGCGGCGGTCACGCTGCTGGCTGTTGTAGTGCTTTTGCAGGAGAGGATAAATGACCTTGTAGATCAGCTTGTTCTCCAGATTGAGATAATAGATGGTGAACGTGCCCGCAAACAGCAGCGCTGCGGTGATAAGCAGGCTTTTCAGCAGTTTGGCTGCGAATTTCATATGGTTCCCTCCTTACCAGGCCAGACTGTCGTCAAAGTCCACCAGCGTGGGGTCCAGCGGTGCCTCGTTCAGTACGACGGTCATGTATTTGTTGACGGTGTTCCGCATATCCCGCCGGGAGATGGTACGGCAGTCCTCCAGGTCGTGCTCCAGGAATATGAAGTGGAAGCCCAGGTCACGGGCCTGCTCCTCCATGAGAGCGTGGACACCGTTCATGCCCTTACAGGCCACATTGTCATTGAAGATGACCATGTCGCAGTTGAACTTGCTGGCCCACTCCCACACAGCGTTGACGTTGTCCCAGCCGCCCACGGCATGGTGGCGCATGACGCCCTTTTCGGAGAAGAGGGCCAGATCCTGAATGGCCTGTTCCGGGTCGGTGGTGGAGATCATGTTGTGACCCATGGTGGAGTCCATATTCAGCACGATATTGATGCCCCAGCAGTTCTGGACCCAGGTGGGGAAATCGGTGTAATACACCGCGGAGGGCCCCCACAGGAATGCCCGGTGGCGGGTAGTACCGCCGAAAGGCTCATGCTTCCGTTCGTAGGCCTCCAGCATGAGCTTCAGCACCTTGCGGTCGTTTTTAGTGAACTGGTCCTCCTGGCCGTTGACGGAAGCCCAGGAATATAACCGATACAGACTCTCGGCAATGCCGCAGAGGGCGGAATAAGGCGTCTTGAACAGCTCCCATTTCTCCAGCTCGATGCGGTTCTGCTCGTTCATGTGCTCAGCGCGGGCGAACAGGGCCTCCCAGTCGTACTTGACGCCGTAGTTCTCCTGAATAAAGGCGATGGCATCCCGTAGGACCTGGGTGGAATAGGGGTGCGCGCCGGGCTCGTTGTGGATCATGGCCATGGTAACGGGGAAATCCGGCAGACCAAAGCGACGGCGCTGGAACATAGAGGTGGCCTCGCTGGCGTTGCAGGGCATATTGGTGGTCAGAACAGCGCGGCCCACAATGGGGAAATCGTCGTCGATGGCAACGCCGGTCTCCGCCGAGCAGCGGGAGCAGACGTCAGCGGCCAGGCCGAAGGACTCGGCCACATCGATGTAGTAGGGCTCCAGGTGTTGGTCGATGTCACAGATGATGAACTCCGGCAGTGTTTGGATGGGGATGGGGATCAGGCCGGGGAAGCCGGTCATAAACAGGGGCGGCATGACCTCGTCCATGGGAACGATGTTGTCGCTGTCCCTTCCGCCGCCCAGACGCTTGTCGTTGGCCAGGACCAGGGCGATCTTTTTCGTGAGGCTGCTGACGATACAGTGCATATTCATGTGGGCGATCTTCAGCTCGTCCTCCCGGTAGCCCTCGAAGAGACGGTCAATAAAGGCGAAGGTGCCCAGATAGGAGCCCATCCAACGGTACTCCCAGAAGCCCTTGAGGATCGGCACCGGGGCGGAGGCCACCATTTTGCCCATGGCCAGCAGGTTGTTCAGCCAGGCGGTGTAGTCCACAAAGGTATCCTTCACACCGCGCCACTCCCGGTGGCGGGCGATACCGGTCTTATCCTCATAGCGGCTGCGAAGACCGCCCTTGCCGTTAGCTGCCTGCCACTTGGGGTCAAAGCGTTCCAGCTTTTTATCGATCACGCCGATGACGGCATTTGTCCACTGCTTCAGTCCCATGGTCACACCTCCTTATGGCCCAGCTTTTTGATCTCCAGACTCTCGACAAAGGCCTGGAAGCGGGTACGCAGCTGACCGACGCTGCCCAGGGTGTACTCCTTCTCGATGGTGCAGCAGGGGATGCCCATCTCCTGCTGAAGCACGTGGCTGGCCAGCACCTTTTCATAGCTCCAGAACTCGCAGAACTTCATGCTCTCATAGATGATCCCGTCGGCGCCGTAGTCCTCCGCCAGACGGCGCAGCTCACTGTGCCGCTGGTCGATCTTGGCGCCGTCCATAAACCGGACGCACTGGTTGTGGTGCAGATAGTGCCGACATACCGCGTCGAAGGCCGTCTCGCCGCCGTGGATCTCGATCTCCTCCCGGCCGGGGAAGGTGCCGAAGCAATAGCGATCTGCCACCACCATGGCACCGCAGCTCTCCAACAGCTTGGTAAATTCCGGGTCGTCGATCTCGCTTCCGGCCAGCACGACACGGGCACGGAAGGGGAATTCCGCCTCCGGCCGGCGTGTTTTCAGCTCCGCCAGCGTCTCCTCCAGATACGGCAGGATCAGGTCATGGGGACAGACCTGACTCACCAGGACGATGACGTGGTATTCATAGCCGGTGATGACCGGGTTTTCCGCCTTACGGAGGTCGCCGATCTCCGTGATGACCCGACAGAGACGGTTGTGCTTTTCAATGGCGGCACGAATCGCATCGTCGGAGGTATCCACGCCGAAGCTGTCGCGCAGGGCGTCCAGTACCTTTGCTTTCAGCTGTGCCTTGTAGTAATCCAGGCTGGTCCTGTCGCCTTTCATGGGTGGGTCGATGATGGTGGTGATGAAGCGGTCGTTCTTCACCGGCTTCAGCAGGGCGAAATGCTCCTCCATGCGCTCCATGGCGGCGCAGCCCTCCGCACCGAACAAAGCGTTCAGATAGTTGAAGCCGCCCTCGATGGCCCGCTCCAGGATGCAGCGGACATAGGGACAGTTGCGGTTGGTCATGTAGTAGGACGCGATCTCTGCGGTGCCGCTGTTGGGGGCCCGAAGGCGGCTGGAAAAGCAGCCTGGCAAATTCAGCAGCACTTCGGGTATATAGTAGCAGTTATATCCCAGAGCCAGCTGGCCCTCCGCCGCGGCGCGCTGGACCAACTCGTTGTTGGCCTGCTGTAAAAGGTCCTCAAACCAGATCAGGTGCTTCAAGTCTTTCATGGGCAAAACTCCTTCTCAATGGGGACTTCTCCCCGGATTTGGGTCGTGGGTCTTGCTGGTTCACACACTATTTATAGTTTAGCATTTTTCAACTATTTTTGCAACTATTTGTGCCGTATTTTTTGTCGTTTTGGAAAAAGAATGACCGCCTCACGGCGGTCATTCTTTTTCTGATGATCTACTGCCACAGGGAGCAGAGCAGGTCGGTGTAGGCGGTGGGATCGTCGATGGGCAGACCGGCGATCAGCTGTGCCTGATTGTAGAAGACCTGGGCGAACTTTTTGGCTTTCTCCGGGTCGGTGAGCCGGGTCTTTTCGAAGGTCAGGAAGGCGGGGTGATCCACGTTGATCTCCAGAATACGCTTGGCCTTGAGCCCCAGCTCCGGCTGGGCAGCCGTGAAGTACTTTTCCATCTCGAAGGTAACGCCCTCACCACTGGAAAGGCAGACCGGGTGGGTCTTCAGACGAGTGGAGGCCTTGACCTCACTCACCTGACCGCCCAGGGCCTCCTTGATAAAGGCAAAGGCCTCCTTGTACTGCTGCTCGTCCTGTTCCTGCTTCTCGGCCTCACCGGGCAGGTCCAGATCGCCGTCGGTGGCGGAACGGAAGGGCTTATCCTTATAGGACCGAAGAATATCGGACAGAAACTCGTCGGCTTTGTCGGTAAAGTAGAGTATCTCCATGCCCCGGTCCTTCAGCAGTTCCGTCTGGGGAATGTGGTCCACGGCGTCCACCGTGTCGCCGGAGGCAAAGTAGATGTACTTCTGGCCCTCCTGCATACGGGAGACGTACTCGTCCAGCGTCACCAGCTTTTTCTCGATGGAGGAATAGAACAGCATCAGATCCTGAAGCATATCCTTCTTCTCGCCGTAGTTGTCCATGGCGCTGAGCTTGATCTGGCGGCCGAAGGACTGCCAGAAGGACTCATATTTCGCGCGTTCGTCCCGCAGCAGACGCTCCAGCTCGGCCTTGACCTTTTTTTCCAGGTTGGCGCCGATGAGCTTCAGCTGACGGTCGTGCTGCAAAAGCTCACGGGAGATATTCAGGTTCAGGTCCGGGGACTCCACTACACCGCGGACAAAGTTGAAGCACTCGGGCAGCAGCTCCTTACACTTGTCCATGATCATCACGCCGGCGGAGTACAGCTGCAGCCCGCCCTCGAACTCCTCGGAGTAGTAGCGCAGGGGCGCCTTCTCTGGTATAAACAGCAGAGCCTTATAGGTCACGGCGCCCTCGGCAGAGACGGTGATAACACTCAACGGCGGCTGGCTGTCCGCAAAGCGCTGCCGATAGAACTCGTCGTACTCCTCCTTCTTGACATCGGCCTTCTTCCGCTGCCACAGGGGCACCATGCTGTTCAGCGTCTCCCACTCGAACTTCTCCTCGTACTCGGGGTTCTCCTGGGTGCTGCCCTCCTTCAGCTCCGGGTGCGGCATGAGCATCCGGATGGGGAAACGGATATAGTCGGAATACTTTTTCACCAGCTTGTACAGGGGATACTCACGCAGGTACTGGCTGTATTCGTCCTTTTCCTCCTCAGTGTCGGGCTTGATGTGCATGATGATATCGGTGCCCACCGTATCCTTCTCGCAGGGCTCAATGGTATAGCCATCCACGCCGGTGGACTGCCACTTCCAGGCCTGGTCCTCGCCGTATTTCTTCGTAATGACGGTGATCTCGTCGGCCACCATGAAAGCGGAGTAGAAGCCCACGCCGAACTGGCCGATGATGTCGGTATCGGCGCTCTCGTCACCCTCCACCTCCTGGCGGAATTTCAGACTGCCGGAGGAGGCGATGACGCCCAGGTTGTTCTCCAGCTCCTCCTGACTCATGCCGATGCCGTTATCGCTGACGGTCAGCAGGCGGTGCTCCTTATCGATGGACAGCTTGATCTCAAACTGATCCCGGTTCAAGCCCACCTTGTCGTCCGTCAGGCTCAGGTAGCACAGCTTGTCGATAGCGTCGGAGGCGTTAGAGATGATCTCCCGCAGGAATATCTCCTTGTGGGTATAGATGGAGTTGATCATCAGGTCCAGCAGGCGCTTGCTCTCCGCTTTGAATGCCTTTTTCTTCATACTTGCTCAGATCTCCTTTGCTCTCCCCCGCCCTTCCCTGCGCGGTGCGTGGAAACGCGGGGCTTTGTTTAAGGGAGATGCGCCCCGGCGCATCTCCCTGTGGTATACGCGTTTCGCTTACGCGAATTTTTTGCGGCTGATGAGCCAGCCCACGCAGGACAGCAGCGCCACCGCGCCGGACACGATCATCACGACCTTGCACACCGGCGGAATGAACTTCTGTACCTTTTTGCCCACGCCGCAGGCCGCCTTGCCCAGCAGGCCCTTCACAGCCCTGCCCACGGTGGACACCGCCGCGCCGGCAGCCTGCAATACGATGTGCGCCAGCTTCTTCGCCAGCTTTGCAGCAGTGGCCAGCGTCTTTTTGGCGATACCGCCCGCCATGTGTAAAAACTTCCTCATGGTCAGCCCTCCTTCGTTTTATACCAGTCGATGATCGGTGTCAGGTTCTCCGCGCTGACGGCGCTGGCACCCTTGGTCGCCATGTCGTAGGTCAGCTGCTGGGCGGGGCTGAGACTGGCCTTCCCCGCCAGCGTTTTGCGGATCTCTTTGCACTTCAGCTGCATGATCCACTTATAGGGTCCGTGCAGCTTGTTGATATCGAAGCCGCCCTGCAGGGTGAATACCGGCACCTCCGCCGGAATGCCCATCTTGGCCCGGACCTTTTCGGCTCCGGCCTGACTGGCGGGACCCATGCCCACGGCGCAGACGGCGCGGATATCAAATTCTTTGGCCGCTTTCGCATATCCCTGGACCTTGCCGGCCATGAGCCAGCCCAGGTAAATGACCGCCCTGCCCGGATGGGGATCGGCGCCCCACTTGGCGTCGGTCACGGGCAGATCCAGTGCGGCGCCCAGCAGGCGGGCGTACTGCGCCGTGTAGCCGGAATTGGATGTGTAGACGATGCCGGAAATCATAGTCTTCCTCCCTCTCTGTCACTCACGTTTAGTATAGTCCCCCGCCCTGCCGCTGTCAATGCCGCAGGGCGGTATTCAGACATTCTGCCGCCGATGTCCGGAGCGCTACCGCATAAAGCGGTCGATGGCATCGTTCAGCGCCTGGATGGCCTCCTGGTCACCGGCCTCCACCGCATCCACGATGCAGTGGCTGATGTGATCCTTGAGAATGGCGCGGCCCGTGCCGTTCAGCGCGGAGATCACCGCGCTGAGCTGCACCAGCACCTCGGCGCAGTCCTCGCCGCGCTCCACCATCTTCCGCACGGCGTCCAGATGGCCCTGTGCCCGGCTGAGCCGGTTCAGCACGGCTTTGGTCTGGGCATGGGAATGGTGGTGGCCGTGGCTGTGCTCATAGACATGGCCGTTCTCGTCCACATGGGTGTGGGTATGGTTGTGTTCGCTCAAGGGTATCGCCTCACTTGTTATACTCATATCGGGGCTTGTCCATATCGTACTTCTGCTTCAGCGGATCTCGGCGCTCCATGCGGTCGTAATGGCGGCACAGGAACGGCTCCACACCGTAGAACAGCGCCTTGCCGTCCAGGTCGAAGAAGAACACGGCGAACAGTGCGGCGTAGACGCCCAATCCGATCAGGACGACCTTTTTCAAAATCTTGAATACAGTTTTCATGTTCTCTTCCTCCTCTTACCAGCTCATAGAATCGTCGAACTCCAGCAAAGACGGATCCAGCGGCTCCTCCTGCATGACGGTGGTCATGTAGTCGTTGATGATGCTGCGGATCTCGGCCCGGGAGACATTACGCTTGTCGGGCAGGGCATGGGGCATCCAGATGGCGTGGATATTGCGGGCGCGGAACTCATCCTCGAACAGGCCGTGGACGCCCTGCATACCCTTACACAGCAGCTGGTCGTACATCATGACCATGTCGCAGTGGAAGCGCTCCATGTTCTCCCACAGCTCGAAGATGTGGTGCATACCACCCACAGCCATGCGGCGCATCGGCGCCCACTCGTGGTAGGTCGCCATGTCCTCCAGGGTGTGCTCGTAGCCGTCGGTGCGGAGGGTCATGTCGAACATCAGGGAGTCCATGTTCATGATGGTGTTCAGGCCCCAGCAGTTATAGGCCCAGGTGCACCAGTTGGAATAGTACAGCGGCGCACAGGACCAGGCAATGACGCGGTGGCGGGTCAGCGGGAAGTTGTTGATGCGCTGCTCCACGCACTTCTCCATGATCTTGCGGACCTTCTTGTCCGTCTCGTGCCAGATGGGCAGATCGCCGTACTGAGACTGGTAAATACGGTACAGCGCCTGGGACACGCCGTTGATGGGATAATAATTGGTGTTGGCCGCCACATCCCACTTCTCCCACTCGAAGCGCTGGAGCTCGTTCTGGCTCTCCAGCTTCTTGCACAGCTGCTGGTAGTCGAAGGGAACGCCGGTCTGCTCCTCGATGAACTTCCACGCCTCCTCGATCTCCTTCATGCAGTGCTTGTGGACCAGCGGATCGTCGAACTGCATGGGCTGGGGCATGGCGAACAGGGGCTTGTCGATGAGCCAGTCCTGAATGATGGACGTGGCCACGGAGCCGTCGCAGGCCTCGTTGGAGGTGATGACCGCCTTGTAGTAGTCGGGCACATCATCCAGCACGAACAGTCCGGCCTCGGCCTGACACATGGGGCAGGGGTCACCGGGCAGGCCCAGGGACTGCACCGCGTCGATGTAGTTGAGGACCGTGTGGTTGTTCACATGGCAGGTGACGAAATAGGGGATCATCTGCAGGGGGACGTTCTCCACTTCCTTGCTGAAGGGATAGAAAATGCCGCCCCACACCGTCTCGTCGTGGGCGATGGTCTTGTCGTGCCGCGCCTGGACCTTCTTATTCCCCTTGTTGGTGTTCAGGTCGTTGCGGAACATCTGCATGAACTGGTAGATAGTGGCGTTGGTCATGGCCCGATAGTGCAGCGGACAGGCGCGCAGCGCCTCACCCCGCAGGCCCTCCATGCCGCGGTCGAACCAGTGGAGCACGGGCAGATAGGTCTGGCCCATCCAGCGATAGCGCCAGCAGCCCTTGGCAAAGGTCCAGATGCCGCCGTAGCGCATCACATCGTAGACCAGCATACCGTAGTTGTACAGCCACACCTTGTTGAAATAGTAGAAGGTGTCCTTCACACCGCGCCACTCGCGGTGCTTGTACAATCCGGTCTTGTCGCAGTACAGGTCGCCCAGGCGGCGCTCGCCGTGGGGCTTGCCGTACCAGAAATCCTTAGCCAGCTTTTTATAATCCGTGGTCTTGACCTTCTCCACCACGTTTTTCAGATCAAATTTCTTCATCTCTTCACGCCCTCCTGGATCTTCTTGATCTCCACGCTCTCAATGAACGCCTGGAACCGGGTACGCAGCTGGCCGCTGGCCGCGTTGATATACTCCTTCTCGATGGAACAGACAGGATAGCCGAAGTCGCGCTGGAGAACGACGGTATCGATGACACGCTCATAGCTCCAGTACTCGCAGAACTTGTTGGAGGCCACGATGATGCCGTCCGCCTTGTACGCCTTTGCCAGGTCGGCGATGTGCTGCTTGCGCTGGCGCATCTCATGCTGCTCCATAAAGCGGGTGCACTGGCTGGTGAGCAGATAGTGGCGGGCGATGGCACGCAGCGGCGTCTCCCCTTCCCGGATCTCGATGGGCAGACGGGACTCCATGCCGCCGTAGCAGTAGCGGTCCGCCACCACCAGGGCGCCGCAGCTTTCGATAAGCTTGGTAAAGTCCGGGTCGTCGTTCTCGCTGCCGGCCAGCAGGACCTTGCAGCGGTACTGGGGTCTGGCGTCCGGCTCACGGGTCTTCAGCTCCTCCAGCGTCTCGCGGAGCTTGTCGATGATCAGGTACTTGGGACAGGCCAGGGTCACCAGGTTGATGACATGGTACTCATAGCCGGTGATGGTGGGCACGTCCAGCTTGCGGTAATCGCCGATAGCCTGCATAATACGGCAGAGCTCGTTGTGGCTCTCGATGGTCTGGCGCAGGGCCTCGTCAGAGGTGTCCACGCCGTAATTGTCATGGAGGAAATCCAGGACGTGGGCCTTGATCTGTGCCTCATAATGGTCAATACTGTTTTCCGTCTTTTTGAACGGGACATCCATGAACTCGCACTTGAAGCGCTCATTCTGGATGATATCCATACGCTGGAGGTGCTCCTGAAAACGGCAGGTCACGGTGCAGGTCTCGGTAGCCAGCTGGGCATCCAGGAAATTGAAGCCGCCCTCCAGGGCACGCTCAAGAAGGCTGCGGCCGTAGTGACAGGTGCGGGAAGACATATAATAGGTCGCCATATCAGGAGATGTGCAGCGGGGGGCGCGCAGGCGCACAGAGAAGCAGCCGGGCAGGTCCAGCAGCACCTCCGGCATGAAATAGCAGGTGTAGCCTAAAGCCAGTTTTCCGTCACTTTTCGCCTGCTTCACCAGGTCGTTATTGGCCTCTTGCAGCAGGTTCTCAAAGTAAATCAGATGTTTAAGGTCCCTCATCTCTCGTCCTCCTTGCTGCGCGGAACGCGCAGTATTATCCAGTAAAATTATACATAATTGCAGAAAATTTGTCAATGAAATTGTGTTGTTTGCACAGATTTCGGACACTTTCAGGAGATATGTCTGTTATCGTCGGTTTTTTGACGATTTGGGGAGGAAAATTGACTTTTCAGCGCCGCCGTGGTAGAATGAGCACAGAAAAAAACGGAGGTGCGGATATGTGTACTATTGACGAGAAAGCGGCCGTACATTCGGCCGATCATGCCGGTGCAGACGCGCCGCACACACACGCCCATACCCATGAGCATGGGCACGATCACGGGCATACGCATGAGCACCACTCGCCGGAGGAGACGGTGGCACTGCTGGCGTACATGGTGACGCATAACCAGCACCACGCCGAGGAACTGCACGAGCTGGCCCACAGCGTAGAGGGCGAGGCCGCGCAGCTGCTGCACGAAGCCGTGGTGGACCTGACCGTGGGCAACGAGAAGCTGGCGGAGGCCCTGCGGATCCTGAAAGGAGAGGAATAAACGATGTGTCTTTCCACAGTATGGACGGCGGAACGGCAGCCGGTGTGCAAAAACGTGGCGTCCGTAACACAGAAGGACGGACAGCTGGTGTTCACCGATATCATGGGCATCCCCACGGTAGTAAATGGGCAGATCGAGAAGATCGACCTGATGGAGAACGAGATCATTATCAAGAAAGCGACCGCCTGATGGCGGCCGCTTTTCTGTCTGCCGGCGGAGCAAAAAAGAAAGCCCTTACGGGCTTTCTTTTTTGTTGACTTAGTGCCGCTTTTTGCCGGCCCACGCCATGCCGGTCACGGACAGCAGCGCCGTCACGGCGTAGATACCCACACCCACATCAAAGGTCTTGGGAGATCCCTTGGTGGTGGAGGTGGTATCGGTGGCGGAGGAGTAGTAGTAATAGGAGTTGGCGGACCAGACCGCGGTGAGATAGGCGCCATCGCTGAAGCGGTTGATTGCTCCTCCGTCCGTGGCGGCTTCCGCAAAAACAATGTCCTTCACCTGCTCGCTGGTATAGGTGCCGGTAAATCCAGGTATCTGCTCTCCTTCGTGCAAAGCGATCTTCCAACCCTTGAAGGTATAGCCGCTGCGCGTAGGCGTAGGCAGTTCAAAATTGTCTTTCGACATCCGTAGCACCGGCTTCACACCGGTTCCGTCAGCGTAGTCGATGTGAAACGGAACAACGCCAGTGTTGCTGTTGCCGACCTTTATCACTTCATCTCTACCTGCCGCAGCAGCTGCGGCAGCGGAATCAAAATCACTGTAATAGCTGTACTTACCGCCGGCGTAGACCTCGTACTTCAATCCATCGGCAAGATAGGTCGGATTTACGCTGTTAGAGAACGTGCCGCCGGAGATATTACCGACAATACCATTGCCGTCTCTTGTTTTTTCAATCGCGTCGTATTGACCAGCCGAAAGATTAAGGACGGTTTTTCCTGTCGTATTAACAGTGGTAGATATAGATTCATCGTTCAGCACGATTTTTCCTACCTGCACTGTGCTGTCCGCAACATTTATCGTCGCGTTTACGCCGTTATAAAAATAGTCATACGGAGTGTTGTTAATGGCCGCACGTTTCAATGTGGGGTTATCCGATGTATCACTATTTGTTCCGGTTGCAATCTTGGTGTTCCCCTCCAGCACCAGATTGCCTCGATTGTTAATGCCCCAAATCAGGTAATTACCACTCTGGAGGTCAACATTCGTCATGGTCAAATCGCCGTAATTGGCCACGCCAACCTTAACTTTCTTCTGGTCAGCGCTCACTTCATCGCTGCACTTCAGTACGCCGTCTCTAATCGTCAGCTTACTGTACGCCAGAACGCGGATGCCGTTTGTCTCGGTATTTGGTGATCCGATTGCCGGACCAAGTGTCAGCACTTTCTCATTCAAATTGAGGATCGCGTTAACCGCCTGTTTTCCATCAGATGTTCCGAAATCAAAACCGCCATTTGTGGGTTTCAGCAGCTTAATCTCCGTCTGGACAGGCAGTGCCTCCCCGCCTACAACATTAGCGGTTGGCAACGCCGCGACCGCTTCTGCCAACGTGTCATAGTGCGTGTCACCGATTGCCGCTACGTGCTGGCAATCCGCCGCAGTGCAGTTCTCGCCCGCGGCGAAGGCCACGCTGCACAGTCCCAGCGCCATGACCAGTGCCAGTATGGTTGCCAACAATTTTTTCATCGTTTCTACCCCGATTTCTTTAGATTTCCGCAGGGGCCATCGTTTTAAGCTTGCTAAAACGCAAATGCAGAGGTACCTCTGCCACCCTGTCGGTTGGTTTTATTATAGCAAAGATTTCCCATTTGACAAGGGTTTTTTGAATAATTCTGGCATGGGAAAACGAAAAATGACCGGGATACCCGGTCATTTTTCACTTTATCTGCGGACGACCTCGCGGCCGTCGGACCAGACGGAGACGATATTGTGGCGGTGGGTCATGTAGATGGCGCGCTCAAAGCGCTCCTCCACATTCAGGGGATGGGCGGCCTCGGGGAAGTCGCCGTCGTCGATGACCACGGCGTGGAGCTTATCTCCCACGGCGAAGCCTTCCCCTGCCCCGAAATACTTGTGGCCGGAGGTGGTGCCCAGGTAATAGCCCTCGGCCACGGTCAGGAACTCGGGGTGCTGCTCATCGGTGACGCGGCGGGCCTTGGAGGTACGGATGGACATGGTGATGACCTTGTACATGGGCAGCTGGGCGCCGCCGGCGATATCGCTGCCCAGAGTGACCCACAGGCCCTCGTTGACCATGCGGCGGACGGGGCAAATACCGGAGCAGATGTTCACGTTGGAGTCGCCGCAGTGGACCACCACCACACCGGCGTCACGAATGGCGGCGCGCTCGCGCTCGTCGGACCAGACGCAGTGTGCCATGAGGGTATGGTCCTTCCATAGACCGTACTTGTCGTATGTCTCCCAATACTGGCTGCACTCGGGGTGCAGCTCCTTCACCCAGGCGATCTCGTTGGTGCTCTCGGACAGATGGGACTGGACGTACAGCCCCCGCTCGTTGGCCAGCTTTCCCAGCTGGGTCATCAGCTCGTTGGTGCAGCTGGGCGTGAAGCGGGGCGTGAGGATGGGCTTGATGTGCTCAAAATGGCAGGCATCCAGCCAGCGGAGCGTCTCCTGCACGGACTCCTCTGTCGTCTCCTGCAGCTTGCCGGGCAGGCCGTTGCGGTCCATGTTGACCTTGCCCACATAGCCGGTGACGCCGGCGCGCTCCAGCTCGTCCATGAGGACGAGGGTCGCGTCGGTGTGGAGGGAGGAGAACATACAGACGCGGGTGGTGCCGTTGGTGATCAGGTCTGTAGCCAGCCGGCGGTAGACGCGGCGGGCGTAGTCCAGGTCGGCGAACCGCGCCTCGGTGGGGAACGTGTAGGTGTTCAGCCAGTCCAGTAGCGGCAGGTCCATCCCCATGCCCAGCATGGGGTACTGGGGCGCATGGAGATGCATATCCGCGAAGGACTGCATGATGATGCGGTCGCCGAAATCGCGGACCTCCGCGCCCTCCAGATGGGCGGGCAGATCGGGATAAAGGCCGGTAATGACGCCGTCCTCCAGCACCAGGCAGCCGTGCTCGAGAATGTCCAGGCGGCCCATGGCGGGCGCGTGGACGATATTACCGCGTAAGACCTGTGTCATGGTGAGATACCTCCTGCAAGCAAAATAAAAATGGATGCTCCGATGCACCCTGCATCGAAACACCCATAGCAGAGCCGTCGGCGGCTCCGTAGAAACGCCCCGCGCCATTCTCGCGGGGCTATATGAGCTGTATTACGGGATACATTGTACCATATTCCCGATGGATTGGCAAGAGGAAATCCCCCGGCAAATGCAGGGCATTTGCCGGGGGATGCTGCATTTTACTCCACGGTGACGCCGCGCTTCTTGAACTCCTCGACCATCAGATCCAGGTCGGGCTCGATGTGAATGGGCTCGCCGGCGGACTTGATGGCATTGGCCACGTCCTTCAGGCCGTTGCCGGTGACGACGCTGACCACGGTGGCGTCGTGGGGGATCAGTCCCTGCTCGCAGGCCTTCTTCAGCGCCGCGGCACCGGTGACACCGGCAGGCTCGCCGAACACGCCGCAGGTACGGCCCAGCAGGCGCTGGGCGGCCAGGATCTCCTCATCGGAGACGTTGACGGCGATACCGTTGGACTCGCGGATGGCCATGAGGGCCTTATCTGCATTGCGGGGCACGCCTACGGAGATGGAGTCGGCGATGGTGTTCTCCTCCATGGGCTCCCAGGGCTTGTCCTCCTGGATGGCGCGGTTGATGGGATAGCAGCCCAGGGACTGGGCGGAGATCAGGCGGGGCAGCTTGTCGATGAAGCCGATGGCGTACAGGTCTTTAAAGCCCTTCCACACACCGGCGATCGTGCAGCCGTCGCCCACGGAGATGGCCAGGTAGTCGGGCATCTCCCAGTTCAGCTGCTCGGCGATCTCCAGTGCCACGGTCTTTTTGCCCTCGGAGAGGTAGGGGTTGATGGCGGCGTTGCGGTTGTACCAGCCGTACTTGTCAATGGCGGCGGCGGACATCTTGAACGTGTCCTCATAGTTGCCCTTGACGGAGATGACGTTGGCGCCGAAGATCATCAGCTGGGCCACCTTGCCCTTGGGGGCGCGCTCGGGAACGAAGATATAGGTCTTGATACCTGCGGCGGCGGCGTTGCCGGCCAGAGAGCTGGCGGCGTTGCCGGTAGAGGAGCAGGCGATGGTCTTGGCGCCGGCCTCCATGGCCTTGGCCACGGCCATGGCACTGGCACGGTCCTTCAGGGATGCGGTGGGGTTCTGGCCATCGTCCTTGACCCATAGACGCTTGATGCCCAGCAGCTCCGCCAGCTTCGGCTCCTCGTACAGGGGGCTCCAGCCCACGCGCAGCGGCGTGTCGGGCGTGGTCTCCTCCACAGGCAGCAGCTCACGGTAGCGCCACATGGAACGGTTCTCGCGCTTGGCCAGCTTCTCCTTGGTCAGCACGGACTTGATGTAGTCGTAGTCATAGACGATATCCAGGATACCGCCACACTCGCAGTTGGTCAGATCGGGAACGGCGTCGTAGGTCTTGCCGCAGCGGACACACTTGCCGTATTTCACGTTTTTCATGATCGTTACCTCACAGAAAATTTTTTAGTCCTCGTCCTCCCGCAGATTCTCCAATGCCACACGCACCGCCTCCACCACGAAGGCGTTAAACGTGCAATCCGTTCCTTGGATGGCCTCGTCCACCTCCGCGATCACCGTATTCGGAAACCGGATGGACTTTGTCGTAGAACTTGGTGGACTCGGTATTTTGAACTTCCGCATGGCCGCACTCCTTGTCATTTTTTATATGACAAATTGTACCCGCGATTTGCAGTTCAATAAGTGTTGCAATTTGTGTTGCTTCCTTGTAGAATATACGTATTCCAACGGGGCGTCGAGGACGCCGCCCCCTACGGAACGGAGGTGAATGTATAATAATGAAGAATAATCAGGTACCGGCGCTGCCCGCCTATTACACCGTGCTGTGCGCACGGGCGGCAGACGCCATCGAAGCCATTGAGCAGGCCAATTATGGCCTTGCCCGTGAGCTTCTCATCAAGGGAATGCAGGAAGCAGAGGAGATCGTTATCTCTCAGGAATCATAACAAACAGGGCGGGGCGAAAGCCCCGCCCTGTGAGCGTTTGGTGTTGTTTCTTACAGCGCCTTCAGCAGACCGGTGGCCTCGTTGAACTCGTTGATCAGCTCGTCCAGCTCCTTGGCCTGTGCGTGAACGGCGTCCCAGGTGTTCTTGGTGTCGTACCACTGGGCGTTCAGATCCTCCACGTTCATCTGCTGCTGCTCCACCCAGGTGTAGTACTTCAGGTTGTGGACACGCTTGCGCTCGGTGTAGGTCAGCTCCAGCATGGAGTCGGTCTTCAGGCCCAGCATGTGCAGGTTGTGGTCCAGAGACGCCTCATGAGCGTTGTACGCGCCGTACATCTGATTCAGCTCCTCGATACGGGACTGGTACATGACGGCGGAGTCGGTCAGCACGGTGCCCACCACGTCGTTCTCGGTCAGCTCGTAGTACTTGGCCATCTTGATGCAGCACAGGACGTTGGCGATACCGGAGATGCCCAGCCAGGTCATCTTCTGGACTTCCTCGTCGGACATACCCAACTCGTCCTTCATGTACTTCTGGCCCTCGGGGGTGTTGAACAGGCGCAGCAGGCGCTGGCTGTCCTCGTCGTCGATGGCGATGGCCATATCGGTGTTCTTCACGTTGTGGATCCAGGGAATGTGCTTGTCGCCGATACCCTCGATGCGGTGGCCGCCAAAGCCGTTATTCAGGATGGTGGGGCACTGCAGGGCCTCGCCAACGGCCAGCTTCAGGTGGGGATAGCGCTCCTTCAGCAGATCACCGGCGGACATGGTGCCGGCGGAGCCGGAGGTAAAGCAGGCGCCGGCGAAGTTCTGGCCGGGCTTCTTCACGGCCTCGAACAGGTCGGCCAGGGCGTAGCCGGTGACGTTGTAGTGCCACAGGGGGTTGCCCATCTCGGCGAACTGGTTGAAGATCATCATGGAAGGATCCTGCTTGAGCTCCCAGGTCTTGTCGAAGATTTCCTTGACGTTACTTTCGCAGCCCGGGGTTGCAATGATCTGGCCGGCGATGGTCTTGAGCCAGTCAAAGCGCTCCTTGGACATATCCTGCGGCAGGATGGCGACGGAGTCGCAGGCGAGAAGCTTGGAGTTGAACGCGCCGCCGCGGCAGTAGTTGCCGGTGGAGGGCCAGACCGCGTGATGGTACGTCGCGTCAAACTGGCCGGTCACGAGTCTCGGAGCCAGGCAGCCGAAGCTTGCGCCAACCTTGTGGCAGCCGGTCGGGAACCACTTGCCGGACATGGCAAGAATGCGGCAGGGAACGCCGGACACGGAGGACGGAATTTCGACGTAGTTCGGGGTCTTCTGGTAAAGGCCGCCGGATTCCTTTGCCTCGTTGTGCCAGTTGATGCGGAAGAGGTTCACGGGGTCGACGTCCCACAGACCGGTGTGCGACAGCTTTTCCTTGATCTTTTCCGGAATCAGATCGGGGTTCTGCATCTGCGCGATGGTCGGGATGATGATGTGGTTTTCCTTGGCCTTCTCGATGTTGTGCTTCAGGCCTTCCTTGTTGATGCGAAGATCAATCATTGCTCTTCCCTCTTTTTCACTCGCTCTTGCCCTTGGCGGCAAGTCTGGCCGCGCGCTTCTTCTCCCAGCGGTCGACCACAATCGTCGCGGACAGGTCACCCATAACGCTCATGCTGGTCGTGCCCATGTCGAACAGGCGGTAGAACGCGCCAACCATTGCAACAATCTCAAGGGGCAGGTTCATTGCAGCCGCAACGACCATCAGACGCATGATGCCGCCGCCGGGAACGCCGGAGCTGCCGCAGGTGACGATGACCGTGAGGATGAGAAT
>ENA-OURZ01002274-OURZ01002274.1-human-gut-metagenome-genome-assembly--contig:-NODE-2274-length-18454-cov-5.910919_pt1 | contig 18454 bp, 23 predicted proteins | sample MGYA00242073_ERZ509195 | MGnify/ENA primary metagenome ERZ509195 (study PRJEB26280, sample SAMEA2338837) | human gut metagenome | biome: human gut; feature: human-associated habitat; material: faeces...
GAGAATTGTTTGCTTCTGTGGTCAGGCGTTTCAGTTCGTTTTCGGTTTCGATGATTTCACGCTGTAGTGCATCATACTGCTGCTGGGAAATTTCGCCGTTTGTAAGAGCGGTGTTTGCCTGTTCTGCGGCAGTTTTTAGTACTTCCAGCTTTTCTTTGGTAGCTGTCACCGCATCGGCGAGGAGCTTATGCTTCTGCGAGAGCAGTTCCGTGTTGGAAGGATCGAGTTTCAGCAGCTTCTGGACATCTTTCAGCTGTGTCTGCGTGCCTTTGATGTCTTTGTTGACACCTTCCAGTGCCTTGGACAGCTTGGTGGTATCGCCGCCGATTTCTACGGTGATGCCCTTGATTCTATTAGCCATACAATCTCACCCCCTTATCAAAATTTATCGAAGTCACTCTGATCCGCTAACATATGATATTTGTATTCGTCATTCTCCCGTTCGGTGAACATATCATTCACCAGACCAATGGTCAAAAAATCCAAATCGCTCATAGACAAGCCCAGCTGGACACACCGCAGCAAAAAAAGCGGTGTAGTCATCGGTCGGTCAATCGGGCGATGTTTTTTTTAGACTTGACCTGCGTTTCTACATTCAAGCCCCAGAGGTCAATCAGCTGTGGCAGGATTTCGTAAATGCTGAACGTGTTGAACTGTTCCAGCCAGTCATCCGGAGAAGCCGGAACGGATGGGTCAGCGTGTTTCGCCATGATGTAGGCGATGTTTTCGAAGAGCTCCAACGACACAATATCCAGACTGGAAGCAGCCGGATTCTGGTCGTCTGGTTTCTGGTCTTTTTGTTCCTGCATGGCTTTTTGTAAGGCGTTTAAATCCTGATAAATATCACGCCGAAATTTCAGGCGGTACAGCCGAGGAATGGCTGCACTTGCCTTGAATGGGACTTCGATGCCATCTACAACAATGTTTTTCTGAATTGCCATCATCCCACCCCCTTACACTTTAACAGAAGCAGCGGATTTCTGAGCCTTTTCAGACGCTGCAAAATCCGGCGTGTATACACTCTTATACCAGTTATTATAGGTTTCAATAGATGTCTGCTCGCAAGTTCTTGCCTTTACCAAACCATTGTTCAGGGCGGTTGCAGTCAGGGACAGCGTTTCCGTTTTAACTTCCTTTTCTGCTTCAATGGTGCTGGATTCTGTTGCCGGACGAGAGGCAGAGCAGCAGAACAGGCAGTGCCGAATTTTATTCTTATCGCCGCTGAATTCAAACAGCAGTGCAAACTGGGATACTTCTGCGGTATTGTTTTCCGTGAGAACGCCGTTTTTGTCCAATTTCTCGCCGAGAATATCGGTTGCAAAATCCAGCGGAACGAGTGCGATTTCTAAGTCGCCGGTATAGCCAGAGTTGTTGTTGAGGACGTAATACACGCCGTCATCAGCGTAAAAGTTGGATGCTTCGCCCTCTGCATCAATCGACAGGGATACTGCACCCGGAATGCGAACTGGTTCTGCAAAGGTTGGTACGCCTTCGTCATCGAAAGACAGAATCTTTGCATAGTGTACCTTGTTCAAACCAAATTTGACCTTATTTTTCTCCAAAGCCATCGGTTAAACCTCCATTTCATAAAGTACTTCATAGAATTGTTCACTGTCAATCCATTGTTCTGATTTCTGATAAAAAATGTGATGCCGCCGTAAGACGGCTTCCACTTGCCGTTCGGTTTCTGGTTGTTTCCGGTCGGTATATAATTCAATATCCAGCTGCTTAGAACTAAAATACATCTCATTATCGGCAGAAAACGTTCGTTCTCCCGTTGAGAGAAAAACCAGAAACGGCGGTTGGGGACACTCACCCTCTGCAAAATGATGATAGGCAAACGGCAGTTCCATTTCTTCCATCATTGCAGCGATTTGTTCGTAGGACATTTGACCGCAGGTCATTGCAACGCCTTTCTAATTTCTCGTTCCAGCATTTCAATGCTGTGCTGTTCTGCCGGTTGGATATGCTCATATTTTTTAGATCGCTTGCCGTTTCGCATGATGTGTCCCTTTTCCAGCAGATGTGCAATCTGATACCGGTCTTTCGAATGCACGGTAATATGCAGAGCGTTGCTGCGAACTTCCTGCTGGGAAGCTGTCCAGCTTTTTCGATACGCACCTGTTCTCTTCGGAGCAGTGGTTGCAATTTCATTTTTGGTTGCCGTAGCCGTTTTTTTGACTGCCTTTTTTACGCCGTCAGTCGCCAAGCGAACATATTCCTGTAACCCATGCATGACGGCAATTGCCAGTTCATCAATATCCACCATTTGTTTCGACATCGTTTTCTCCCGCCTTTCTCGCCGTTGCTGTCAATTTCAAGTAATCCTTGCGGATAAAATCCGGTGTTACGCTCGTGATGTCATAGACCATCCCCTGAAACAAAATCCGGTTTGCAGATGTGGACGGCATCCATTGCCGTTGCTGCCGGATATAAAAGTCCAGGGTCTGTACTTCTTTGGTCACACCAGCGTCCGTATTTTCTACGGAAGATTTCAAGGTTGCCCTTGCCCAGCAGGAGAACGCTTCTTCCCATCGGTTGCAGTGGTTGCCGATGGCATCGACTTTTACTCGCTGCTCTAATAGGGTAATCCGCTGGTTCAGCGTGCCGATTTCCATCAGACAACCCCCTCTCGCTGTGCAAACAGCAGCGACCGCAAACTCAGATTCAGCTTGGAAAAATCAGCGGTATTGCGGTTCTCGTAGAGATAGGAAACCGCATAGAGGATTGCTGTGCGTGCAGTGTCCTCGTGTTCGGAAAGCTGTGCTTCGTCCATTCTGCCCACGCTCATGACCTGCTGTTTTGCCGTTGCTAAGAGGGAGAGCAACAACGGGTCTTCCTCCTCAAAGTCGATTCGCAGATACTGTTTGACTTCTTGTAACGTAACCATTAGCCGTTTTTGATGGTCAGCGTCTTAACGGCTTCAGAAAGAATCAACTTGCCGTCTACTCGCTGGGAGGCGAGGAAGCCAACCTGTCCCGTCATGGCAAACAGTTCGTTCAGTCGCTTGAAAGAACGCCCCTGTCGGTCGCCAATCCAGTAATAGCTAAAGTCACCGAACGCCATGCATTTTGCTCCAGCTTTGGCAATCGGGGCATAGCTGGAAGTATAATACGGGCGGTTCAGAATCAAGTCCGGTGTGCCAGCCTGTACAGACGGACTCCAGATATAATTTCCGGTGGTATCTTTCAGCTTCCGCAGAGCCTTCACTGTGGCATCGTTCAGCACCCAGATGCCTTTCTTCCGGTACGGAGATTTCACGGAGTAAAACAGTTCAAAGACATCGTCAAAGGTGATGTTTGCCGTGCTGGTGGTTGCTCCGTTTTCTGCACCGCCGGTCGCATTGAAAATCCCTGTCGGCTTGCCCTTGCCGTCGCCTACGAGAAACGCTTCTTCTTCCTTTGCACCGATGCGGCGAGCAAATTCTTTTGTGATGTAGGCAGGCAAGTCAAAAGCGGCATCGTTCAGCAGTTCTTCAGAAATCTTGATGGCAGTGCCGACCTTGTACGCACTCAAGGAAGCCTGTCCAAAGGCATCATCCGAGAGGGTATAGGCGGCTTCTTCATCCATCCACGCTGCTTCTCCCTTGGAGGTGACAACCGGAATTTTGCGGTCGCCGGAGGCGGTCTGAATCACCGTTGCCAGTGTCCGGAAGAGGTTCTCTTCCTGTAAGCCTTCAATCAACTGTCGTTCAAACTCATCTGGAACAAGATAGCCGCCCTCAGAATCCGTTCCAACCTGCAAATCGTTCCGGATGTCGGTGTAATTCCGGTTGCGGATGCTGTTCCAGAAAGCGGTTTTATAGGCATCAGAAGCCGTTCCGGAAGTCTGCTTCGGCAGGTTTGGAGCGGTTGGGGTCTGTAAGATAGCCTGAGAAGTTGGGCGGTTCAACTCTGCATCCAGCTGTTCTTGCCGTTCCAGCCGCTGGATTTCCTTGCCGTAAGCAACAATCTGTTGTTCCATGGCATCGTAGGTTTTGCTATCCTCTTCAGAGAGCAGACCGCTGGCGGTGCGTTTGGTGTCGAGGAAATCACGGGCGGTATCCCATGCTTTCGCTCTTTTTTCTCTCAGTTCCTGAATGGTCATGTTCATTCCTCCTTAATCTTTCAAAAGTGCCAGCCGTTTTTCCAGCTGGTCAATGGGAATCCCGATGGGAGCGACTGCGGAAAGTTTGTGCAACAAGGTGTTCTGGGTATGCTTTGCGGAATACTGCACGGGCTGTGGTTCGGTCTGCGTGGCTGGAGCAGGGGAGTCCGCAAATAAAATCCCGTCCACCAGTCCCAGTTCCAAGGCTTTTTCGGCATTCATCCACGTTTCTTCGCTCATCAGCTGCGAGAGCGTTTCCCGGCTCTGGTGGGACTTCTGCACATAGGCGTTCAGGATGGATTCCTTGACTTCTTCGAGCATGGTGATGGTCTGTTCCATGTCTGCCTTGTTGCCATAGGCGAGGGTCATCGGGTCGTGAATCATCAGCATTCCGGTCGGGGAAATCAAAGTTTCATCGCCTGCCATTGCCACAACGGATGCAGCAGAAGCAGCGATGCCGTCAATCTTCACGGTGATTTTGCCGTTGTGGTTTCGCAGCATGGTATAAATCTGACTGGCAGCAAACACACAGCCGCCGGGGCTGTTGATCCAGACGGTGACATCGCCCGGATGGGCTTCCAGTTCTGCCCGAAACTGAGCAGGTGTGACATCATCTTCCAGCCATGATTCTTCGGCAATTGCTCCATTCAAGCGGAGTTCTGCCGGTTCGGCGGGTTCAGCTTCGTTTTTTACCCAGTTCCAAAATCGGTTCATGGTGTTTTCCTTTCTGTTGTTTGATAGGCAGCCCCTGCATCTTTCAGCTTCGTAAAGCTGCCGTTGACCAGATACAAGTTTCCGCCTTCTGCTTCTGGGATTTGGTTCATGTCTTCCAGTTCCCGGATGTCGTTGGTGGACATCCAGCCATTTTGTCGGGCAGTCGCATAGCCCTGCATACGAGAGGCATAGTCGCCACGCAAAAGCCCCTCCACATTGAACTTGATACAATACTTGCCCTTTTCGGAATCGCAGAGCAAGTCTTTCTGTAGTCCCTGTTCCCAACGGACAAGCCACGGGTCGAGGCTGTACTTCACGAAATCCAGTGACAGATGTTCCACGTTGGAGAACGTAGCGTGGTCGAGGTCGCCAATCATATGCAGCGGCACTCTGTACATTCGAGCGATTTCCTCCACCTGAAACTTTCGGGTTTCGAGGAACTGGGCTTCATTGTTGGGAATGGAAATCGACTGGTATTTCATGCCCTGTTCCAGCACGGCGATTTTGTGGCGGTTGCCGGAGCCGTAGGCTCTCCGCCAGGCATCCCGTACTTTCTCCGGGTCTTTGACGGTGTTCGGGTATTCCAGCACGCCGGAGGGGGTCGCTCCGTTCGCAAAGAACGAAGAACCGAAGTCCTCGCAGGCAAGCGACAGCCCCATCGAATTTTTCGCCAAGGCAATCGGAGAATAGCCAATCAGACCATCAAACCCCAGTCCGGGGATGTGTAGCACGTTCTCTCTCGGCAGTACCAGCTCGCCGAGTTTCTTCAGGTTGGGGTTGGCATTTTCATAGCAGCTGTAGCGGTAAATCAAACGGTTTTTGTCATCCCGGTCAACGGTCATGCGGTCGGGGAGCAGGGGATACAGCCCTACGACTTCGCCCCGTCCATTCCGGATGATTTGGGCATAAGCGTTGCCATAAATCAGTAGATGGGACATCAGCGTTTCCCGAAACACAAAGCTGGTCATTTCCGGGTTCGGCTGGTCGTGGAGTAAAAAATAGAGCGGATGGTTGGGTACTCGCTCTTTTCCGGTGTTGGTGGATTGATAGACGTGTAAGGGCAGCTGGGCAACGGTCTCCGACAAGACCCGAATACACGCATAGACTGCCGTCAGCTGGAGGGCTTTCCAGTCGTCCACCTGCCGCCCATTGCTGGAGCGTCCGAAGTGGAACGAATAGGAGCGGCTGTTGTATTGGTCTTTGGGCTGCGGCTTGTCCCGACTGCGAAACGGATTTTTAAACGGCATAAACGCTCTCCTTTTTGGTTTTGGTAAATGACACATTAGCGGCTTGCAATGATTCGAGAAAAATAGAAATCAGGCAAACAAAAAGAGAGATGCCGTCTATTGACAGAATCTCTCTAAATATGCTATAATTGACCGGTCGGCTTCTTCCGTCAGGAAGGAGGTGATGGTATTGTTATACTACATGATTTCTCTTTTCATTTCTGTTGGAGTGGAGCTCATTTTATATAAGCTCTACAAATGGCTGAGCAGGAAGTAAGCCCGACACAGCATCCGAATTTGCCGAATCCGTTTTGGATAAGGCGAAAGCCCTCAGAGGTCGCATCTCTGAGGGCTTTCTTTCTGCGTGACAGTATTGCCACTACATGATTTCTTTTCAAGTTTATTGTAGCACAGTTTGCTTAGAATGTCAAGCCCTTTTTTCGGCGAACGCCTCACCGACCAATTCTCAGCCGAAAGGCTCTTGTGCTGGTGCATGACTCGAAGAATCTGTTGGATTTCCGTTTCTGGAACGCCCAACGCTTGCAATGCCTGTCGGCTGCCGCAGTCAGGACAAATCGGGGTCTTGGAATCTGTCCGGGAAAGGGCAGGGGGTTCTGTGTAAGCGTTCCGGCACAGTGGACAAATCCGCCGGGTCGGTGCTGGCTGTTTGGCATTCATGAAAACACCCCCTTTCACGCCGTTCTGCCAAACCGAAAGGCGGCATCGCCATCCAGGTTTCGGGTCAGAAACATTCTTGCCGTGGCAAACTCCTCACCAACCAGCCCCAGCCGAATCAACCAAGTTCGCATCGCAAATTTCGGGTTTTCGGTTTGTTGTGGTTTCGGGCTGGCAGTTCGCAGCTGTTTCGCCTGTTCGGAAAGGGCGAGGCAAAGCTGAATATCGCTTTTCAGCTGTCCGGCATGGAGTCCGTTTTTTCTGCCGTTGGCAGGCTTGTCGAATTGGAACAACCGAAATGCAATCGTCCCTTTCGTGAAAAGGGCGTGGTAGTTGGTCATGTGATAGCGGCTGTCGTTGTAGTGGTGTGTTCTGCCGTATTCCGCCCCGTTTGTGGTATACCAAATGTCCGCAAGCTGTGCCATGGTGGTAGGCTTTTTTCGGTTCAGCTGTTCGATGAAATTCGGGTTGACAGTTCGGCAGTAGCGACGCATTCGGTTCTGGTCGAGGTGCAGGGCATCCGCAAGTAACCGCTCGTGGCTTGCCATGATGTTGGCAAGGTTTCGCAGGCTCTGCGGTGTGTGTCCGCTTGCTCCAATGTGAATGTGTACCCCCGCTCCTACGCCTGCGTGGCTGATGGCTCCGGCTTTTCGCAGCCGACGTACCAGTTCTTGCAGCTGTTCGATGTCAGCGTAGGTTAAAATTGGCGTGACCAGTTCGCATTTTTCCGTGTCTATGCCGGAGATGGAGTTGTCCCGTTGAAACTTCCACTCTCTGCCCTGTGCATCCCATGCTGACCAAGTGCTGTATCCGTTTCGGCTGGCAGTGTATTCGCATCTGCCCGTGCCGAAATAGGTGGCGGCAAGTCTGGCAGCTCGTTCTCGGGTGATGTGGTTCATTTCAATCTCCACTCCGATGGTCTGTTGTTTCATCCGTTGGATTTGCTGTTCTGTTTTTGCGTTCATGGTTGTTCCTCCTGCTGTTTTTTGGTAGTGTTATATTACCTCTAAACGGCGGAGATAGCAAGCCGCTAAACGACACAAAGTTTTGTTCGTGTATTTGTGCTTATAGCACAAGCAGTTCTCGTTCATCATAGACGCAGGTCTGCTCTTCCGAGTGGCGAATGGCACGGTCGAGTGCCATAATCGTGGCAACGATACCATCAATTTTTTCCGTTGATTTTGCCTTGTCGGGCTTGATATTCTGGGCAGGGTTGCTTCGGGTGACGACGTTTCCAGCCATCCATCGAAGAATCGGGTTGCCGCCGTGCTGGATGTTTCCTTCCAGCAACAGCTTGTAAAACTCTTTGCTGGGTGGCGACATATCCCGAAACCCCTGTCCGAATGGAATCACAGTAAATCCCAGCCCCTCAAGGTTCTGTACCATCTGCACCGCTCCCCAACGGTCATATGCAATTTCTTTGATGTGGAATTTCTGCCCCAGAGCATCAATGAACCGTTCGATGTACCCGTAGTGGACAACATTGCCTTCTGTGGTTTGCAGGTATCCCTGTTGTTCCCAGCGGTCATAGGGGACATGGTCACGGGCAACCCGTAGCGGTAAGGTTTCCTCCGGCAGTATGAACGGGGAGGGCTGGTAGTGCTGCAAGGTGGGGTATTCCGGCGGTCGCTGTTCGGTCATTCTGTACCGCCTCCCGTCAATAGGCGTTCCATATTTTTCGTTTGACTTTTTTCATAAAGTATGCTATTCTGAAAAAAGGTAGGTGATATTTTATGAAAGCAAAAAGAATTTGTTTGAAAAATTACAATTGTATTTGTGTGCATAAAATGAAAATATCTAATTCTTTTAGTGTCCAAATCAAGAATGTAAACATCTATTTTTTCCCTTATGATACTTTTCAATCTGTGGTCAATCCGGGCGACTTTGTAAACCTGAAAGAAATGGTTGTTTGTGACAGCGTAGCGGTGATTGAAGCCTGTTTTCACAATTCACTAGAAGTGCAGCTGATAAAAAGTGCAATTTCCATGGCGTATTTTTCGAATAGAATTGCGACCTCTGAAAAAAGTGAAAAAAATATGGAAGAAAAAGATGTCGACCTTACTTCCTATTTTCAAAATTATATGTTGAATGGCTTTTGGAATCAAAGCGGTGCAGAGGCACGCATTGAGCCGACTTTTTGGTATGTAAAATTAGGGCAAACCGCACCGACCAATGATGACTACGATATGTGGCTTTCCAGAATTTATGGGACAAATCAACAAGACGCCTTTTTAAAACGGGACGGATTAGAAAAAAGAGACAAGCTGCTGGGAACGGTGGAGATTGATGAGACTTTTTGCAACGTGCTTCATAAAATCCAAGAACGCGTCCATCAAAAAGATTTGTATGCAAGCAAGCTGCTTTCTGTATTTTCCATTTATTATTCTGTACTTCGTAATTTTTCGAATAGCGAACAAGAGTGTATTTCTTTCTGTACGATTTTAGAAACCCTATTATTAGGGAAAGACGAAGATAAGCAGAGAAAAAAAGTGTCTGTACGTGCGGCCCGTCTGATTGCAGACGGAGAAAAGATTGAAAAAAAGAGGTTTCTTGCAACACAAATTTACATGTTTTATCCGTATCGAAACGGCTTTGTTCACGATGGAAAGAGCATATTGGACTTTGACTGGGGAAGCTATCAGAGTTTGTATCAGGCAATCAAGCATGTTATTTATTATTGCATAAAAAATATTTTATATCGTAACATTCAATGCAAGGAAGAAATAACAGCGATTGTAGAGAAAAATGCAAAGCAAGACGGACTTGAAAACGCCTTTAATTACATCAACGAAAAAGTAAACTATTTTTACTATAATGAATGAACATTCCGAACAGAAGCTGCGAGGTCGTCCCATGTGGTCGGTGATTTTGTTGAGAGCATGACGGTGCGGTCAGCGTTAACGATGATGGGGTCGACATAGCCGAACGTCTGGAGGGACTGTTGGATTTGCTGATAGGTCTTGTCCCCTTTTTTCAGCTTTTTGCGAGGGTTATAAGTGGCAGGGGACAGGGTAGGGAATCGGGTACAAATGCGATTGCACCGGGGAAATGGGTCAGGATTGGAGCAGGTTGCTGCTTGCAGAAAGGAGGATTTTCCAGAAAAACAGGACGTATCCGAAAAAAAGAATCAAAAAGAACGGAATCGAGGGCAAAAAATATTCCAAAACACCCGATGCAATCGCATTCACACCCAATTGGGTAGCCAGTGGGAGGGTTTCCCAGTGTAAGGTTGGTGTTTGCATGATTTAAGTTCCTTTCTGTTTGTGGTAGCGGTCTTGCAGGTAGCAAGCACGGCTGCAGTAGATGCGGTGGCGGTTGCCATAGGCGGTAAACGACTGTCCGCAGGTACGGCAGCGATAGGCGTACAGGGCGGATGGTCGGGGCTTCGCAAATTCCGGATGGGCTTTCCACCAGTTCCGGCGGCAGCGTTCCGAACAGAAGCTGCGAGGTCGTCCCATGTGGTCGGTGATTTTCGTGCCGCACTGGGGGCAGAATTTCTTTGCCATTTCGGGGAAGTCATCGAATTGCATGATTTGGCGAAACTCCTTTGCAAGATTTGGGGGCAGATAGGACAAACGAACCCGAAACGTTGCCGCAAATCGGGCGATTTTTCCAGAATCCCCCCTTGTGAAATTTGCGAAAATCCTTACTGTAGGGAAGCATCGGTCTCCTGGGGTTCGGCAAAAGGGATGTCGAGTCCCCCCTGCCCGTGTCAGGGCTGAGAGCCGTAGCCATAGGAGACGAAGCGGTCTTCCGTCCAGGTCTTGCGGTCATGGCAGGGCTTACAGAGAGCCTGCCAGTTGGATTCGTCCCAGAACAATTTTTGGTCGCCACGATGGGGAATGATGTGGTCGACTACCGTTGCAGGGGTCAGCCGTCCCTGCTGGCGGCAGCGAACGCAGAACGGGTGGTGCAGCAAGAAGGATTTGCTTGCCGTCTGCCAGCGTTTTGTGTAGCCTCTGCGGTGAGCAGAGGGGCGTTGCGTGTCGGGCTTGTGCTGGGGCTGATGCAGCGTACAGTACATCCCCTCGGTCAGGTTGGGACAGCCGGGATGGTGGCACGGTTTCCGGGGTCTGTAGGGCATGGAAACGCCTCCTTTCATTTGGGTATAACATCATCATAGCAAATCAAACCGGAAAAAACAATGGCTTTTACTGGCTTATTTCGCCGTATCTAAGATTTTTTGTGCAGCCTGTAAGGCTCTGCCGTGCATCCGATAGACCCATCGCACGTGCATGGACATCGCCTCGGCAATCTCCTCCCACTTGCTGCCGGAGAGATACCGCAGCTCCAACAGCGTGCGGTATTCTGGAACGGGCAGGGAATCAATCAGGGCTTGGAGTTGGCGTTGCAGGGCGGCGTATGCCTGCACCTCTGCGGTGATGTCAGCGGCTAAGTCTGAGAGGGTCTTGCTGGCTTCTGGCAGGGCAGCGAGCGGCTCTTGCAGAGTACGCACGGCTTGCAGCCTTCCGGCGTTCCAGTTCCGGATACTGTCGGAGGACTGGATTTCCTGATAGGAACATTCAGCTTTCGCAGTCGCTCTTGAATCCGCTCCAAATCATGCTTGAACCAATACGCCACCAGAACGGTTTTGCCGTTGGCGGCTTCTATCAAGTCTCCCAGTGCATCCTGCTTTCGGCTGTGAATGGGAGTCATCGCTCCGGTATCGTCATACACCGCACCATTCGCCAGCTGGGAAAGTTTGTTGGATAGACTTGCAGCGTTGGCGGCGGTGATCTCCGTGTCCTGCATCTCCAGAATCCATTCAGACTTGAACCGCTTGTAGGTTTCTCTCTCTGCCTCCGGCAGGGGCTTGTAGGAATACACGAGATAGCCGTTCTGTTGGACGGCTTTTGTCAGCTTTTCTTCAATGCTTTTTCTCGCATAAAATCCCCCTATTTTTGGAAGTGTGCAGGTCGGTGAAGGTCGTTTGCATACCTTTTCTATGTAGAAGAAAATTTACTTTTTTTCTCGCGTGCGTAAGGTCTGTATATGAGGTGCACCGACCTGCACTTTTTCTTACATGGTGGGGGGTGAAGTACAGTCAATCCAGAAAACCCAGCGGAGTTGAAGCCCATAGATGGTGAATCCGCTGTTCCTCTTCTTGCGTTTAAATCCAGCCTGTTCCAAAGCGGAATAGAAATCTGCTGTGCTGCGAACAAACTCACCATTTTCAAGACAATATTCACGGTAGTGCCGATATAGTTCTCCGGACTTTTCCTGATAGGAAGCCCCTACTTCACAGCATTCCTCGATGAAGTTCCCCAGCCAGTCATTGCCCTCACGATAAGCCCCGATGGCATCCAACACACACTGTGGTCTGGCAATCTGATAGTTCGCCGCAATGACCTTTCTTGCACCCTCCATCAGCCACGAGAGCACGGCTCCGCCTGCATGGTCGACCAAGTGTTGTGCATAGTTCTTCACATCTGCCTTGCCCTGAATTTTTGCGTGAAATGGAATGACAATCAATCGCCGCCATGTGCCATCGTCACTTGCTCCTACCTTTGGAAGGTGATTGGTATACAGCACAAGTGTATGACTGGGTTCAAAGTGGAAGGGTGCTTTGAATTTCTTCTCGGCAAAAATCGGGTCGGTCGAGCACAGCTGCTTCACCACGCTGGTATTCAGCCGCATGCCCTCTTGCAATTCTGCTGCAATAATCATCCGTTTTCCTTTCAGTTCTGCCATCTCTGGCTTCACGTTGCGTCTGCAATTGACCGTCAGGGCATCTGCGGAAATGTTTCCGCTGTAACTCCCCAGAACCTTGTAAATGACATTCCAGAACGTACTCTTTCCGTTTCGTCCGTCCCCGTAGGCAATCATCAAGGCCTCCTGATACACCTTTCCGACCAGACACAAGCCGCACACCTGCTGCACATAGTCAATCAGACGCTGGTCACCGCAGAAGAACAGCTGCAACGCATCCTTCCACAAGGGCATGCCCTCCTCGCTTGGAACGACCGCCGTCACTTTCGTTAAGAGGTCGGCAGGGTCTGTGGGCTTCCAGCCGTCCAGCCCCTTTGTGAGGTCGTATGTACCGCCGGGCGTGTTCAGCAGCATTGGGTTGCGGTCGAGCTCGTCCGGACTGTGCAGCACCAGCGACTTTGCAGCCTCCAGAGCATTGACCATACTGCGGACATTGCGGTACTTCATCACGAACGCCTGAAACGCATTATAATACTGATACTGTTGGTATGCGGCGGTCTGTGCCTCGTCCAGACTATCCCGAAACTTTTTGCCGCCCGTCTTCGCTGCCTCTCTGGGAATTCCGAGGTGTTCGAGGTTCTGCAAGGCAGCTTCTACCTGCTTTTCGGCTTCTGCAAGCTGTACATCTGTATGTTCCATCATGGCAAGGGTGACAGCGTGTTCCGATTCTTCCCAGTACGTGCCGTTGTACCGCAAGTAGTCCGTTGCAACGGTAAATGCAATTTCATCGGCGTACTGTTCCACGAATGTCCGAGCCTCTCCGAGGTCGGAGAAGTCCTCCGGCAGCAGGGCAGGGAGCAGTTGCGGTTGCGTGGAGAACGCCGCCGGAGCGATGTAGTCGGGCTGTTCTGCGAGCCGTCTTCCAAACCGTTCCGCACTCTTCCAAATCTGCTGCAATTCGGTGTCGCTGAGTGGGGGAATGCAGGCGGCGGACTGCTCCAGAAACTTTGTGTGGGCTTCTTCCGTCACGCCGTACCGCTTGACCAGCTTTCCGGCAAGGCGGCTCATAGTGCTGTTTCGCTGCCCCTGTGGAATGTTGCAGCGAGCGGTTTGCAGCAGCAGCCAGTTTTCGATGTGGAGGCTGCCCTCCTGCCAGAAGACCTCGCCAGAAGCCCCAAAGAGAAACCGTGCGGCATCCAGAGCATTTCCGTCGAAGAATGGCAGGGCTTTTTGAATGCGAAGCTTCATTGCCTTGTGGGTGGCAGCGTTCGTGCAGGCAGCGGTCGGGAAGAACACATGAAACCGTGGGCGAGCCGAATACTTGCCCTTTGCCTGCATATGGTGGCGGCTGTAGGTGGCAGCAAAGGCGACATCTGGCAGCTGCTGTGCGAGGCGTTCCGGCGTGAGCCAGTCGCTTGGGTTGTCGGAGTGGTCGTTGTCGCAGTCCATCGGGAGGACATCCGAGAACTGGAAGTTTGCCTCTTTTCGAATGCCGTCGGCATACTGGGCACAAACATGGTCGTAGGCAGTGGCTTTCTTGAGGTCTGCGGCTGTGGTAATGGCAGCCGGATTCGGGTAACGAATATTTCTTGCGTTTTCACGGCAGTCCGCCGTATAAAGGGTAAAGTGCATAAAAGATACCTCCTGTAATTTTTTTGTCTGTGTGCGAACCCCCTTCACTATACAGCGATTTTCGGGAAAAACTTGTACGCAAACGTACAAGTCGCCCGAAAGCTTTACAGAAATGTTACAATTCAGGCGTTCCGCTCGCAGCGGTCATCCAGAAAATGCGGAAACAGCAAGTGGGGACATCGTGCGTATCTACCGCAAAGCGGCTGTATCGTCTGGCGTTTCGATATTGTCATTGATGCAGCCGTGGGAATAGGGAGAACAGATGTATACCAGCGGTCGGCTGGCAGATTCGTTCTTCCGGTTGCAAGTTTCTCGTTCGATTCGGGACAGAGCCGCATCCGTGGCAAGGTTGCTGTAATCATATTGGTTCATATTTTTCCCCCTCAATCTTTCTTGTAAAAGCTGCATTCATATCCGTCTGCCCGAAGCAACAGTCCCTTTGCCCAGTCTGGTGTTCTCGCCATCTCCTGGCAGATTTCCTCCAGCTTTGTATCTTTTGGGCATTCGATAATCATTTCATCGTGAATATGACCGACAATGAAGGATTGTGATAGCGTCTGCATGGAATAGAACAGCAAGTCCCGTGCGGTCGCCTGAACAATGTTTTCGACCAGCTTGCCGGAGTAAGTTTCCAAGCGTTCCCACTTTCTGCCCGTGCCAATGCCCTCATAGGTGATAGAATCACCGCCGAAGCGGTTTTCACCGATGCGTGGCTTGACATATGCCAACCGTCTGCCGGACAGCAGTTTGATAAACAGAAAACCGGATTCATAAGAGAAGTGAATGCCGTGGGTCTCTGTTTCGGTTTTATCCCGCACAGCTTTGATGGCAGCATTTTCTACATCCCACCACAACTGCACAATGTGTGGCGAGGCAGTTCGCCAGTCGGTGACCAGCTGCTTCAATTCTGCGTCAGACATCTCCGCACCGCCCATCGCTTTCATTGCTCCGACTGAGCCGCCGTAGCCACACGCCAATTCTGCGACCTTACCTTTCTGCCGAAGATGCCCGTTGATGCCATGCTTGACTACTGGCACGCCGAAAATCTTAGAAGCTGAGGCACAGTAGATGTCTTTGCCCTCTGCAAATGCCTGCATCCGCCACGTTTCGCCGGCAAGCCATGCAATGACACGTGCCTCAATGGCAGAGAAATCTGCCACGAGGAACTGATAGCCGGGTTTTGGAATAAAAGCAGTACGAATCAGCTGTGAGAGCGTGTCCGGAACGTCTTCATACAGCAGTTCCACGGCTTCCAGGTTGCCGGACTTCACGAGTTCCCGAGCCGCTTCCAGGTCGGGGAGATGATTCTGTGGCAGGTTTTGCAGCTGAATGATACGACCAGCCTCTCGCCCCGTGCGGTTCGCCCCGTAGAACTGGAACATGCCTCTTGCACGACCATCCGAGCAGACGGCGTTCTGCATAGCCTGATACTTTTTGACCGAGGCTTTCGACAGCTGCAACCGCAGTTCCAGCACCGACCGCACGGGTTCTTCTGCCGTTTTGATGCGTTCCTGCACCTGTGCTTTTCCGAGGGAATCGGACGAGTAGCCCTGCGTTTCGAGCCAGCCGAGCAGCTGGTAGACCGAGTTGGGGTTGTCCAAATGCGTCAGGGCTTTCATCCGCTGCAGCAGCTTGTCTTTCGTCAGAGCATCCATACGGATTGCCTGTTGCACCAGCTGCAAATCCACCTGAATGCCCCGGTCGTTGACGGTCTGGTCAAGGGCGTATTCCTGCCAGACAAATTCCGGCACGGGGAAGCGTGACAGTCGCCGTTCAATCGCTTGTTCCGTTTCCACATCCCGTTGGTTGTATGCCCGAAAGACGCTCCATTTCTCCGGAGAATCGGCAGGGGCATGAAACACCGGAATGCCGTTCACCGTGTCGTATGGCACGCAGAAATAGCGAATCAGAGCTTTTCCCTCAGATAGTTTTTGTTGCTGTAACTGTAGCACTGCCCCCACGCCGGCAAGGCTCAGCGGCAAGCCCAGATAGGCAGCTGCCACCATCGTGCATTGCCATGCGTTCGGGCTGAGATAGTTGCCGCAGGCATCCTCCGACGAGCCGTAGGAGACGAATCGTTCCGGATAGTTTCGCCGCAGCCAGACCGACAGGCAGACCCGTTCGAAACTGGCGTTGAAGGCGTGCTTCTGAATGCGGTCATCCGTGAGAGCGTTCAAGATTTCTTCCGGCAGCTGTTCGCCGCAGGCGAGGTCAACCACCTGCACGGGGTTGTCATCCACAGAATACGCAAAAAGCAGAATATCAAAATATGCGGAATCTGCATAGCGATAAACCCCGGCTTTTGCAATATCTACATCACTTTTGGTTTCTAAGTCCATCATCAATTTTTTCATGTTACACCTATTTTTTCCCACCCAAACCCAGCCCATGACAAGGGTGGGTTAGTCTAAGAAATCGTCGTCCGCAGCGGTTGCGAAGTCGTCCTCTGCACGGCTGTGACCGCCCAGCGGTTCGCCATCCCGAATCTTCTGGACGTTCTGCAAACCGCAGGCAATGCCCCGAGAGGTCTTTGTAGCGAACGCATAGAACGTGATGCTGGCTCTGCCGTAGACACCGCTGTAAATCTCGCTGTGGTCTAAAATCTGCTGGCAGGCAGCGTCCACGATGCCCGGGGCAGTGATGGAATTGGCGTTGACGAAATAGCTGTTGGCATACGCTTCATCGTCGGGTCGCTCCAAATCGCCGTCCCGAAGCGGTGTCTTGAGGGAAGTCAGCGGTGGAACGGACTTGCTGTTGCCTTTCAACTTGCTCTGTCCTTCCTCGTAGGCTGCCTGAATGGCGGCACGAATCTTCTCGATGGTTTTCGTGTCCGACTTCGGAATGATGAGGGAAACGCTGTACTTCGGCTTGCTGTTCTCATCCATCGCCTTGGCTTCCCAGAGGTTGGCGTAGCTAAATCTGCATACACCGGTTACTACTTTTGCAGGATTGATATACTTTGCCATGTGAAAAACTCCTTTACTCGTTAAAATCTTCTTGTGCGTTGCTCCATGCTGGACGCTTGTCCGAGCAGGGAACGAGGGTTGGTTTGCCTTGTGGCTTTTCGGTCAGGCTGCCCAGCAGGGCTTCAAATTGCGTTCTGCCCAGTAGCTGTTCCATAGCGGTCACGCCCAGCAATTCCGGCTCTTTGTAGGGGTTCTTCCCGTAGGCTTGCACGGCTTCTGCGACCGCTGCCGGATTGGTGTACTTGCGGTTCGATTTCCCTGCAACGACCTTATAGCCATGCCACTGCTTGCCGGAGAGAGCCTGCCGCAGGGCGTATTCTTTGACATCCGCCACCCAAGCGGTCAGCTGGTCAGCCGTTGCTAAAATCGTTTCGATTTCGGTATCGGTCAGCTTGTCCGGCATTGCAAAATCATACTTTGCCAATTGTAGATTGTACTCCGCCCGTTTCCGGCAAGTTGCCTTCACTTTACAAAACCGACAGTGTTCACCAGCACAGAAATCTCCCTCGCCTTTGGCGGCAAGTTCGGCTTTGGGTTTCAGTTCGGTTTCCGCCCAGTGCAGCAACTCCGACAGTGGCAGGGTGCATTCGCTGAGGTTTTGGATTCTCGGCTGAAAAATCACCATCCGGATTTCTGCAATGTCATAGAGGGCATCGAATAGTTCCAACGCCCCGAGAGCGTACAGCATCATCTGCGAGTTGTGGTCGGCAGATACCGCCACACCCTTGCCATACTTGAAATCGATGACGGTTAAAACATTCTCTGCAACAATCACACAATCTCCCGTGCCAAAACCATCGGGAACGTAGCGGCTGAAATCCAAACGCTGTTCCACTAAGACCATGGGTTCTTGCAGGGTTGATAGCAGTTCGGCGATGTATTGGGCGTAGCTGTCCGTGCAGTCTTCCATTTCCGTGTCGTAAAAATCCAAGTTCTCCGTTGGGTTGGCTGCCGGATTCCCAAGCAGTTTCTGCACCTTATATTCTGCCAACTCATGAGCACACGTGCCTTCCCGGGCGTAGTCCGTCACGGTATCCGGCAGGGCAGCACAAAGCTGTGCAGACGGCGGACACGCCAGCCATCGGGCACTGGAGGAAGCCGAGAGCATAGCGTGTTTATTCGGCATGGGCTGCCTCCTGTGCATCTGCGAACAGTGCAGCGTACTGTTCTGGCGGAACTTCAGACAACCGACTGCCGCCGTACTTTTGCAGCAGTTTCAGCACCGTTTCCTTTTTTCCGCTGCGGGACAGATTTGCCAGAACACTGCGGACTTCTTCCAGTGTGACCGCCTTTTCCACTGCTTTTTTGACCGCTTCTTCCTTTTGCGGATAAATCTGTGTAAACGTCTCCACTTCCGCTTTAGAAGCACTTTCTGCCCACTCTGATGCGACCTTTACGAAATTGCCGAGTGCTGCAAGGACATCTATGAGGGTTTTCATTTGGTTTCACTTCTGTTACAATATAATTAGTCGGGTAACACCTTACAAGCCGGTAAGGGTTTACACG
>ENA-OURZ01002285-OURZ01002285.1-human-gut-metagenome-genome-assembly--contig:-NODE-2285-length-18408-cov-4.298970_pt1 | contig 18408 bp, 25 predicted proteins | sample MGYA00242073_ERZ509195 | MGnify/ENA primary metagenome ERZ509195 (study PRJEB26280, sample SAMEA2338837) | human gut metagenome | biome: human gut; feature: human-associated habitat; material: faeces...
CATAGGGAACGGAAGGCACGAATGATGCTCCTAAGCCGTGGTCGGGCGCGTGAAGCGTTACGGATAGGTTTGCGTGACTGCTAGCTCATTTCCTTCCGTCACCCTTAACATGGTAGAACTCTTTAAGAGTAACGGAAAACTGGTCATTGGACGTTAATGGGGTTGTGCCCATTTCTACCACCACGGTTCAAACTATGAGCTTCATCCGGTGTAAAAGCCATAGGAGCCGCGCTAACACGCTTGTTAGCTTGATGGTTATATAGGTTTGTCATTTCTCCTACTCCCACCATCCAAAAGGGCGATAAGACTTACGAAAGTAAGCATAAAACGAATGCGAACCCTCGGCTTAATATTAAATATGAAAGGAGTGTATTACAATGTCAATGTGGTGGGATTTAAAGAACACATTATCTTATAATGCGCTCTTTAATTTTGTAGTTGGTTCTCGTGGTTGTGGTAAAACTTATGGCTTTAAGAAATGGGCTGCTGAAGATTTTATCAAAAACGGGAATCAATTTATTTATATTCGCCGCTATAAAACTGAAATGAATAAGAAGGCCAAAGAAAATTTCTGGGCAGCTGTTGCTCATGAATTTCCTGACCATGAGTTAAAGGGAACCCCAGAGGGAGCTTACTATATAGATGGTAAACTTGCTGGCCAAACCAGATATATTTCAAGTGCTAAATCCGAAGAACTCCCACTCGTTAATAAAATCTGCTTTGACGAGTTTATTTCCATGGACGAAACTCATCATGGTTATCTTAAAGACGAAGTCACATTTTTCTGTGAACTCTATGAAACTATTGCTCGTATGCGCAGAGTGGTTGTATTCTTCTTTGGCAACGCTGTTACATGGGCAAACCCATATTTTACAGAATTCGATATTAAAAAGCCGATTAACAAAAAACAAATTGCCACAACTAGAGATGGATTAGTATTAATTCAAATTGCTAACAATGAAGAGTACATTGAAGCAAAAGAGAAAACTGACTTTGGCCGTTTGATGAAAGGTAGCAAGTTTGGCAAATATGCCGTTCACAATGAATTTTATCTTGATAGTGTAGTTGGTATTGCTAAGAAAACTCCTGAAGCTAAATATCAGTTTGGTTTTAAGATTCATGATGATTATTTAGGCTTATGGGTAGACTTCTCTTCCGGTAAATGTTATCTTTCCAGAAAATACAGTCCGGGCAGTGGCGTGATTTATGCGTTGACAAATGATGACCATGATTATAACACCATTTTGATTGCACGCACTCCACGCCCTAACTGGTTATTATATATAATTAAACAATATCGGTTGGGAGGTCTTTACTGTGAAGATGAGATAATTAGGCGATACCTGATGGACATTTTGAAGATTGTAGGTGTATGATGTTAGGAGTTGAGTTTATGCCCTTTGTCATTGTTCTGGGTTTTATCACATTTGACATTCTAACAGGGCTGATTAAAGCAAAGCACGATGGTTCTTATAATTCCAGTATCATGCGTGAGGGTGGCTATCACAAGTGCATGGAGATTCTTGCAGTGGTAGGCTCTTATGGTATCGAATACGCAATGCAGTATATTGAGCTTGGTATCCCAATTCCCCTTGTAGGTTCCGTGGTTACTTATATTTGCATTATGGAATTTATCAGCATTATGGAGAATATGTGTGCTGTAAATCCTGAACTTTCTGCTCTGTTTAAGCCCTATCTGGAAAAACTTAAAGGAGATGAAGAAAATGAGGAAAGCAAACGGTGATGTCCTTTTCTGCTGGCCTTTAGAGTGTCACATTATCACAGCTGGCTGGACATACAATGATGGTTCTTCCCACCATGCTATCGACCTTCGCGCTGCTCCCTGTACACCTGTTTATGCAGCTGAGGATGGTGTAGTGAATCAGGTACAGAGCTGGGATGGTAGAACTAAATCTGGGATGCAGTCTTATGGCAACATGGTTAGAATTAGGCATAACAATTATAATGGTTCTAAGTTGGAAACACGCTATGCACACCTTAAAGAGTGTCTCGTCAAAAACGGTCAACACGTTTACGAGGGTCAGCTTATTGGGTATTCTGGCGCAACTGGTAATTGCTATGGTGCACACCTTCACTTTGAAGTAATTTACCATGATTGTCGTGTTAATCCTTTGAACTGGCTTGACGATAATTTTATTTGCGCTACACGGTCAGTAATTAAGCACCTTGGTTCTTATCATTCTGTCCCTCGCGAAAGCTCTAAAGGTGACTACATTAAGATTCATGCAACTGGCGTTGATATGCAAGCTATTATCGCTCTCTGTGAGAATCTTAAACTTACTTATGAACGGAGTAATAAATAATGAAAACGCGTGATGAAATTTCTGCAATGCTTGGTGGATTTGTCGATGCTAAACCGGAAGAACAAGGTACGCTGATTGCTGGTGTGCTTGACGAATTTGATGTATGTCGTAATGAAGCAGAACAGTTTACCAGTGGTTGTCCTGATGGTGCATCTAACTGGCATGAAGCTTATGACAATCTTCGCAAAGATTATGTTAAAGCATTTCTGGACGATGATAATAAGACAAATGACGATTATCAAAAAACTAAAAGCAATACTATTACCATTGATGAAGCTGCACAGGCTTTTGTCAAGAAAATGTTCGGTAGAAAGTAAGGTGATAAGTTATGAGTAGACCATTTAGCTACAGTGATGAAAATTTTACTGTTATTGGCAATATTTTGTTTATTCATATTAAAATTACTAAGGAAACAGATCCTAATAATATTATAGAAATTCCTCAAGCGATTCATGACCGTATGGTTAATAAAAGTAATTTACTCTATGTTACAAGTAATAAAGATGATACTGATAGGACTTCTTCGTTTGATTGTGGTATTAAAAAATCTTCTAATGATGGAAAATATTATTTGTATAGTCCTTATATGAATATATCTAATGCTATTATTGGATTCTATATGCTTGCTTGGTATTTTTTAAAAGACATTTAAGGAGTTGATGATATTATGGCATATTCTTTTCACAACCGGAATATGAGCACCATTTCTAATGTTCTGGTTATTCATAGCGCCCTAGATAAAGGCAATAATGCTGATACTACTGCATTTACCATTCCCCGTGAAGTTATGGCTCGTGTTATGAAAAAAAGTTACGGCAAATTTGTAGTTACCAATTCTATCCCCTGTTTGCGTGTAGTTCTTGAAGATGGAACCATTTCTAGTGCTAAAGTCTCTTCCGATGGCGTTGTAACTCTAACCGCTGCCGCTAAAGGCAAACTTATTATTGATGGAACTTTGAATATTGAGTGCAACTATTAAGAAAGGTAGGTAATTAAATTATGGCTTCTGCTGCTGTTGGTATTATTAACGCTGTATTTGGTAGTGATGCTACTTTTGGTGGTGCTCCTAAGATTGAGAATACCACTGAATCTATTAAATCCGCATGGTCGTTTATCAATTCTTATGAACCGCGTCTGAACTATTTCTGTAATGCTCTGGTTGACCGTATTGGCCTGACCGTTATGCGTTATATCTCTTTTGAGGACCCTTGGCAGGTTTTTGATAAGGGTGTTCTGGGTACTGGCGCTACTGTTCAGGAAATTTATGTAATGATGCAGAAAGCAACCCCTTACTTCTCTGCTGACCGCGCTACTAATGACGAAGTTATGAAAGCTGAATTTGGTAGCGACCCTGCTGAGGTTTATACCGCTTACCATGCTGTGAACTCTCGTATTAAGTACAAGGTAACTGTAAACCGTGAAGCTCTGGAAACTGCTTTCATGAGTGAAGCTAATTTGTCTGCTTTTGTACAGAATGTCATTGACCAGATTTATAAGCCTGCTGAACTGGATGCTTTTATTATGAAGAAGTACCTGCTGTATCAGTTAGTAAAGAACAATAAGCTTAAGAAAGTAACTGTTTCTGCTGTTACTGATGAAGCTTCTGGCAAGACCCTGGTTAAGAAGTTCCGCCAGATTTATGGCAAGATGAAGTTCATTTCTAAGGAATATAACGCTGCTGGTATTCCCATGAATACTCCGGCTGAACGTTTGTACACTATTGTTCCTGTTGACATTTCTGCTTCTATTGACGTTGATGTTCTGGCAAGTGCATTTAACATGGATAAAGCAGATTTCATGGGCCATCGTCTGGAAGTTGACAGCTTTGCTCTTAACGAGTATGAAGTTGAACGCTTGGAACATCTGCTTACTGGTAATGACCCCTCTGGCTCTGGTTCTGTCACTGTTGCAACTGGTGGCGATAAGACCTATACTCACGTTACCCCTAACGATGAAGATATGACCGCTATTCAGGCACTTATGGTTGACCGTGACTTCTTCCAGATTTACACTAAGCTGAACACCATGCGCGAAACTGACCTTGGCTCTACTCTGGATTGGAATTATTTCCATCATATCTGGCGTATCTATTCTGCATCTCCGTTTGCAAACGCTGTGCAGTTTACTACTAAGGCTTGATAATTGACATTTTCTTAAGCATGTAGGCTTATCCTCCTAAAACGTGGGGCGCGCATACGATATCACGCGTTGCTTTGATTATGGCTACCTATAAACAATGTATCACTGACCAAAGCACAATCAGAGTTTCAGCAGGTTATCCACATTATTCTGATGGTTCAGCTCATGGTGGTATTGACACGATACACACAAATCATCAATCTTATGCACCAATGGCAGGTACGGTTGAAACAGCCCATACTTGGCAAGGTGGCACGACTGGTAATGATTCTTGGGGCAACTACATTGTAGTTAAAATGAGCGATAATAGCTATTGGCTTGCAGCTCATTTTGTTAGTCAGATTCATAGTGTTGGTGAAACAATTACTCGTGGTCAATATATTGGAGAGCAAGGACAAACAGGTAATGCTAGTGGTATTCATACGCATTGGGAATATTGGATAGGTGGTTATGGCACAGCTTACAGAACTGACCCCTCTGCTATTCTTGGTATTCCTAATGAAGTTGGTACATGGGATGTTGAATGGGATGCTACAAATCCACCAACACCACCTGAACCACCTACACCACCTGGCCCTGGCCCTACTCCTACAGTTAAACGCAAACTTCCAATTTGGATGATGTGTAAACCACCCTACAGATTTTGAAAGGAGCAAGAACATTGCCTAATATGCAACTTTATATCTGTAAGGGTATCCCTACAGATAAAACCTATAATCATGTGCTTAGGTTTCAGTCTGATTCTTCCCGTTTTGCTTATTTCACTTCTAAATCCGTTCTTCATCTTACCAATTATACTTATCAGCGGTTAGAGCATTATCTCTCTGTTGGTGTTAATGCTGAAACGATTGAACCGTGTAACTATATTGTATTCCAGAACGCTGACTTTTCAGATAAATGGTATTATGCCTTTATTGATAAGGTAGAATATGTTGCAAACGAAACCAGCAGAATTTATTTCACGGTTGACGTTATGCAGACTTGGTTTAATCAAGTAACATTACAGCCTTGTTTTATTGAGCGTTCTCACACAAACACTGATGAAATTGGCGATAATATCATCAATGATGAACTAGATACAGGCCCATATATTGACGATATTCAGCAGTACATTGACTTTGATAAGCGTATCTGCATTGTTACAACCTTTGATAAGCCTGAAAAAGATTCTCCCCCTGCATCCGGTTCTTTACGGTTTGGAATTTATTCTGGCTGCAAAGAAAACTTTTTTACTACAGCTGAATCTGCTAATGACTTTATTGCTAAGGCTGTAGAAGCAGGGCAAGCTCCTGACGGTATTTTAGGAATTTATATGGTTCCTCTTACCTTTGATACTGGTAAGTATGATAAGACTTTTGTAGTTCCTAATAATGTAGCTGGTTATGTTCCTAAAAATAATAAACTTTTCACATATCCTTATTTTTATCTCCGTTATTATTCTACACAAGGCGATAACCACGTTTTTCGTTTTGAACTTGGAGATAGAAAGAAAAGCCTGCATATTGGATACAATGTAATGTCAAATGCCGGACAGACTACAGCAATGTTTGCAGCAGAGGATTATAAAGGCTCTACTGGCTATAACCAAGAAGATGTTTTTGCAATTAGCAATTGGCCTACTTGTGCTTATAACACTGATATTTATAAGGTATATGTAGCACAGAACTCTAGTTCCATGGCTGTTGAAAATGCAGGTTTGGTAGCTGGTACAATGTTTGCTGGTATTAACCTGCTTACTGCCCCAGCAAAGGATGTTCAGGCTATGAGCGGTAAACATCCCTCTCTTTTCCCTGATAATACTTATGGAGCTATTGAAGGCTTAGCAAATCAAATGCTTAACATTGCTGGCACGCTTGCAAAACGCGATGACATGGACAGATTGCCACCACAGAGCCATGGTTCTGTAAGTCCTTATTTCCGTTTTACTGATGCTGGTATTTTACCGACAAAGGATGCAAGTGCTCCATATGCTATGGCTAGTTATCATCATGTTACTAAAGAATTTGCAAAAGTTATTGATGACTATTGGACTATGTTTGGCTATCCCATTCACCAAGTTCAGGTTCCTAACATTGACTCTCGAAGAAACTGGAATTATGTTAAAACGCAAAACTGTTGTTGCTTAGGTGATGTTCCTGCGGATGTTTCTACAATGATTAACGACATCTTTAATCGCGGTGTTACATTCTGGCATAATCCCAGTCTTGTTGGAAATTATGAAGCAGACAATTCTATCTATAAACGTATTCCAGAAGTAGGTGAGTAAATGAGTAAACGTTCACAAAAACCACAGCCACCTTGGATTGATTCATATGACTTAACGGTTGCAACTTATGCTAACTGGTTTAATCGCCTGTATGATGTAGCACTTGCAAGATTCAAATGGGAAGGGCTTGACGATTCTCCTTTCTTGGATGAACGATTCATTGAACAGTTCTTGTTCTGGCAACCTTTAATGGCTGGTTATCATGACCCTGTTATGGGCAACTTGATTCTTCCTGCTATGCCAAGTGATAACTTTGACATTATTGGTGACCCTAAATATCTTCGTGCTTATGGTTACAATTCTAATTATCAGAAAAGTGGCCTTAACAAACAAAACTGTGCTTATCTCTGGTGTAATATGCGCCGTTCCCCTGATGCTATTGTCATTAAACAGTTTGCACAACGTCTTACCAATATAGACAGAACGATTGACTTAAACCTTGCTGCACAGAAAACTCCTAGAATTGCTTATGCAAATGAGAATACAAAACTTTCTGTACAAAACTTGGTGTATCAGCAAGATAAATATGACCCTTGGCTGTACCTTAAAGGCAATCCATCTACTGATGATATTAAGAACATGATTGGCGTTCTTGATTTAGGTGTTCAGTACATTGGATTACAGTTAGAGCAGCAGAAAAAAGAAACTCTTGCTGAAGCTCTTACCTATTTAGGTATTGAGAGTAACTACAATATGAAAGCAGAGCGGCAGTTTACTACTGAAGTTCAAATGACCTTAGGTCAAGTAGAAGCAGACCGCCTTTCTCCATTGTATTCTCGCCAGAAATTTTGTAAGGATTATAACAGGCTCTTTGGCACTAATATCTCTGTATCTATGCGTTCACAGCTTGAATTAACCAAGATTATGGAAGGACGCGAAGATGAAGAGAATTTAAGCGATACTAATATTGAGGATGGTGATAAGGACAATGAGTAAATATACAACTCAATTACGCTTTATCTGTGAATCAAAAGCAGGTATTGTTGAACCTTACACCAATGTTTCTTATTCAGAAATTATTGAGCGTGCTCGGCCTAAAATCTTTAATTTTAGTTATCCTATCTGGAATGAAAACAAGCGCAAAGAGCTTGAAACCAATATTCTTAAGCATTTCTATACAAATGAAATTGGTTCTGAAACCTTCGGCCTTTGGCAGCTGCGTCTGGATGACTGGATGAACAGCCATATGCCTTATTATAATCCCCTCTTTGAAGCACTTGATAAACAGTATGAAATGTTCTTAACTGATGACTTTTCAATTACCAGTGATGAAAATACTGAACATCATGATGTGAATACAGAGGATAGAACCAAGAATAGTAAGGTCAATATTGGCGGCACAAACAATTCTAATTATACTTCCAATTCTAACAGCAACGGAGAGAATACCAATACCCACACTGATACTCCACAGGGTAGTCTTGATAATTTTCTTGCCGGTAAGTATATGTCTGATGCTGACCATAGTAAGGCGAATTCTGCCAATAATTTTAGCTCTAATGCCAGCTCTAACAGTAATAGCAATACAACACAAGATGATAAGAACAACACAAAAGAAAATCGTGATGGCAATGAGCACCGGATTCTTGACCATGTAGAAAAAGGTTATCGTGGTCGTTCTCTTGTATCTATTATGAACGATTATATGAAAGAAAACACGAATATCTATAATTGTTTATATAGAGATATGGAAGTTCTGTTTATGCGTTTATGGTAAAGAGGTGATTAGGTTTGAAGTACAATCCTTTGGATAAACTTTTCCGTTCTGTAATTCCTGTTGCCTATGATGATAGCATTAGTTACTATGAAATGGTATCTAAGGTTATTGAGGTAATGCAGCAGTACATTGAAACCAGCTCCATTAGTTATGCAGACCCTATTCAGTGGGATATTACCAAACAGTATCCTCGTAACACAGTTGTTGTCACTGTCAATGGCGATGGATATTTAAGCACTCAGCCTGTACCTATTGGAATTGATATTGACAATGAAGATTACTGGACTAAGATTGGTAACTTCTCAGAACTCTGGGGAAGTGTTAAGCTTGCTATCACTCCCGTTGATGAAAAGTTAAAAACTACTGCAAGTGCTAATCGTAATATTAACGACCTTGTTTGGCTTAATAATGATTTGTATGTAATTCTTAAGCCTATGGATGCAGGTACACGGTATATTGAGGGCACCAACTGTGCTAAGACCACAATTGCTGAACGTTTGCACTATATTCTATCGTTAAAAGTTGCTAAATATAATGAAGATGATACTTCTATTTCTTTTGGTTTCTTTAATCCTAATAATGGCACAATTGTTACTGGTGGAGATATTCATATCTATGATGCTCCTGTAGAAACTATCAAAATTGTCGGCAAATAAGGATAGGTGATATTATGCCAACTAATTATGTATCTAAGTTCAACCTTAACGACCAAGAAGTAATTGTTAAAGACAGTGAAGCTCGTACCACTGCTAATACGGCAAGCACTAATGCTACTAATGCCCTTAACAAAGTTACTGAACTGGAAAAGCTCTCTCGTGTTGAAGTTGCCTATACGCAAGATACTGAAACGATTAGTATTACTGCTGGCACCCATAATGTTGTATAATGGAGGTAATAATATATGGCTGAAACTACTAATTTTGTAACGCAAATCAATGTTGATGGTACTATCTGTGAAATTAAAGACTCTGTAGCCCGTACTGATGCAGCTAGTGCTAAGTCTACAGCTAACACTGCTAAGTCTACTGCTGATGCTGCTAAGTCTACTGCTGACACTGCTAAGTCTACTGCTGACACTGCATCCACTAATGCAACTAATGCAGTTAATAAAGCTAATAGCGCTACCACTACTGCCAACACTGCTAAGTCTACTGCTGATGCTGCTGCAAAAGATGCAACTGCTGCTAAAAATACTGCTAATACTGCATCTACTAATGCAACTAATGCGCTTAATAAAGTCACTGCACTTGAGGAACTCCCTCGCGTTACTGTTACCTATAGTTCTGCTGATACCACTATTAAAGTTGTTACCACTAATACTCATGCAACTACTTGATATAAAGGGGTGACTTAAATTGGCAAATCCTGTTGTTGACAAATTTAAGATTGATAATTCCGTTTATGATGTAAAAGACACTCAGGCTCGTACCGATATTGCTAAGAAGATTGACAAAGATACTGTTGGAAATCTTGACCAGACTGTCAGCGGAGACTATAACCAGACTGTCGGAAGTCTGTCGGTTTCTAGTACTGGTAATATCGGCCTTAGCCAAAACGGGTTCCTTTCATTTTACACAAGTAACAACCAGATTAGTATCGGTACAACTCTCCGTAATATTCCTGTAGCTATTTCTGGTACACCGCAGTTCAGGTCGTTAAGCCCTGTTAATATTGATGATAATTATGCATACGTCAGAATGCAGACAGGCTCTGACAACGATTATACCAAGTTTCTGGTTAGCCGCACTGGTAAGATTCCTAGTTTCGTTGAGCCATCCCCTGTTAGCATTGAAAAATATCAGACGTTGAAAAAAGACGGTACTGATGACATTACTGCTACCATTAACACTCACACTAAAAATGAACCTCTGTTTATTCCTGCTGGTACTTATAAGATTAGTGCACCTTTGCAGCTGAAACATAGCTTGTATGGTGCTGGTTCTTCTCGTGACCCTGCGCGTGGTACAAGTGATACTATCTTGCAGTATACTGCTAATCCGACTTCTTTTGGTAGTCAGGGCGTTATTACTGTATCGGATGATGACGTAACTGGTAATATTGTTATTGCTAATTTAGATATTACTTGTAATGGTATGATTGGCGGCATTGTATTTACTACCAATAAGTACACTGATAACAGTATTTACAATGTAAGTATCAATAAAGTTAAGTCCTATGGTGTTTACTTGCAGCCCGACAATAGCACTCTGAACCGTTACTGCTACATGGATAATGTAATGGTGTGGGGATTTAGTGATAATACTCCAGTGGAGCGCTGGACTGGTTCTGTTGCGTTTTTCTGGGGCAATAAAGCTCCCGACTGCGAATGTAATAACCTTGTTAATATGGTGTGCCAAGTTGGTTTTGACTGTCGTACTGATGTATACGGATGCAACTGGACTAGCTATCATGGTATTCCCTCTGGCGGTACAGGTGGTGCTGATGCTAATACTTGGTGGAATAACACAATCGCTTGCAAGGTTACTAACAATGATATTCATGTTACTAACTTTTATGCAGATACTTGCCGATATGGTTTTGTATTTGACGGCCCCGGTAAGGCAGCAGCTTATATTAACAATATGATTTATACCTGCGATGATGGAACTGCTACCACTGAAACTGGCTATGCTGGTATTGCTTTGATTGGTAGTAGTCCTAATCCTCAGTTCATTGTTAATGGTGGTATTATTAACCGCTCCGCTAAAGTTAGCACAACTATTCAGTCAACTGGTACTTATCCTGTTACCAATGCTGTATGTAAGCTTGATGATGTTTACATTTATACTAAGCGTGAATATATCTTTGATAATGATGATAAACGTGGTCAGTATATTTGTGAAGCTGGCGAACACCGTTGCATTGATTTAGCTATCACTAATCAGATGCAATACACAGTCGCAGGGCAGTCAACGAGTGGTGACCCATACCAGTATAAGGCATTTGCATATATTCCAGTTGATACTAATACCTCACAGGGTTGTATCCACCTCACTGACGGAACCAACGTTGATTATAAAATCTATATTACAAAAAACGAAACAGATACATCGCTTAATATTACCGCATTTGATAACCGTAAGCTTAGTCAATCAATTTTTAGCGCGTCTGCTGGTACAGGCAAGACAGTTACTTGGGATATTATTGACAGCGAAGATAAGCTATATTATTCTAGGGATTCTAAAGCCGTTATCCTATACTGCAAGCGCCATGCTTCAACTGAATTCACTGTTAGCTTGTCTGGATTCCAGTCTGGTATTTCTCCTGTAATTCTTGACCGTATTAGAAATGAAGATGGCACTCCTATGGATTATCCTCGCTGGGATAACAACAATGGTATGACTGCTATTAAGGTTCTTCGTCCTAATATTAGCTAACTAATAAAACACCCCTAGGTGGTTATCCACTTAGGGGTGCTTTTCTATTTAGAATGGCAAATCATCGTCAATGTCTGGCGGCAATTCATTAGGGAGCTTGTCAGTCATCCTCACTTTCATCATCTTCATCTTCATCTTCATCTTCCTGCAAGGCATCAAAAGCGTTAAGAATAGAATCGCTCATAACTTTACGAAATTCCTTAGTGATGGGGTAGCAAATATCATGCCATTCATCTTTCTTATTCTTTGCACTGGGCATTGCAACAAACAGACCCTTGCTGCTATCCATAATCTTAATACCAGTAATGCAAAATAAGTTTGCAAGCGTAACAGAAACCATAGCGCAGCAATTAGACTTCTTGTTATTGATAGGGAAGATACGGATATCGGTGATGACGGAAGAAGCGGACTTAGCAGAATTGGTGGCCTTAGAAGATGCTTTCTTGGTGGATGCTTTCTTGTTAGTGTACATAGTTAGTTCTCCTTTGTTAAATAATGATAAGTAAGAAATTTATATTGAGGACAGTTTTTATACTGGCCGCAACAATCGGTTTTAAGGTTGTACTCTTGGCGTGATACTCTCATACCCTCACAACGAATGTAATTTGTTGTATGAGAAATATAATAAGGACAGGTAGCTCTTCTACTGATTCTGTAAGAATCTTTTTCTTTCAATTAAATCATCTCCTATCACTCCATTCCCACTGGAATATACTTGCAGGATTGCCATCAATCAACATAGCGTATTCCTTGTCGGATTGTACTTTATGATAAGTTCCATAAAGTTCCTTACCATTTTCATCGTGGTTTATGCTAACAACTTCGGGCAAATAATCTATATAGGATTCTCCGCGTAATGAATAACAGAATGAATAATACATTCTATTAACAGGACTATTTGTTGAGCGCAATGTATAACCACAAGGCTCTAGTACAGTTACAGAATATTCGTCTAAGTGGTCTGTTTCTCCATTGTCATCCGTAAAATCTCCTATGATATGTGTTCCTGGTGTTTTACGAATGAGCTTCTTATTTATGGATTCATCATAACTGATATTAGGACGAAAATATTCCTTAACTAGGTACTCAAAATCTTCATCGTTCACTATTTGTGTAAACAATTCAGAAAGCTGTTTCTTGCTTGCACCTGCTACAGTAGCCTTAACTTTTAAATGCTTATCTGCATCTAAGTATGTTGCACAATAGCATTTACTTCCCCATGTTACAAAATCCTCATAGTGACCATCAAAGTCCATAATTCCGAAATTGTAACAATCTTTATTCTCACTATTATTGAGAATATTATCATTAAATCTATCAACGGCCTTTTGGACATTCTCATTGTAACCTACAAAATAGCCACTATCTGTATCATGATAGAGAGGTTCAATACCTTGGCTTAATACTAGATAGAGCATAAAGCAAATAAGGTGCAGTCTACTATAAGCAACTGTATATAAACCATCTGTGAAGATATTTAGGGAATTTCTGGATTTAAGAAACTTAACCCCAGTTGGAATCCATTCAAATTTATCGCCTTCCCCCTGCACACCAACTTCCTGTCGTAATGGCTTCATAGCTGAGCACCCATACTGACCATTCAATCCACCTTTACTTGCCATTAAGGCGAAGTGGACTAAATCTTTGTTGTGGGTATTCATAATTTCTTGTGCTACAGAATCGTCATAAAGCTTCAATCCCTCAAATGTAAAATCATTTAACGTTTCTACATGGTCAGCAACTTTATGCTCAAGCTTCTTGAATCCTGTTTTCTGGCGTGCATAGTATTTAACTGTATTGCGTAAAGGCTTGTTAATAAACTTATGGGCTGTTGCGTAATAAAGTTCATTACATTCTGAACTACTATAATCATAAAGCATTTGAATTAACATAAAGTCAATATCACAGCCATGAAATGTAAGTTCATCTGCTTTGACTACTTTACCATTGTCGAAGTTACCATTTTTAATATTGCTGCATTTGGATGTACTGATATAGCTGTAAATACAGTTACCAAAATCCTTAGCGTTAATATTATAAAAGGTAACACTAGCCATGAAGTTATATTTTATTGGCCTTTCAAACAGGATTGATTCACGGTATGCAGCTTGGAGGACTGAATAGAATTTAACATCTTTACATCCATATAACTCAATCCGCTGGTCGGGATAATCGAAGAACCCTGAGTTAGAGCCGCTTTCGCAGCCAGATAAGAACTCATAGTTTGCAGACTGGAAATTTTGATAACATTCATTAGGATTCATCTCCTTTCTCCATTTATAAGGGAATTTCCTACCATACATTGCTGATGGGTGCATAGAACTTGCATCAAAGCACCATACATCCTTAAATATTTTACCAACTGCGTAAGGATTAGCATGAGTATAACCACCTGCAAGACAGTCCTGAAAGAACTTCATAAACGGTTCATTATTCTTAAGTTCTATCGCCGCTGTGAATTGTGCAGTGTGAACTTCTTTATCGGTAGCAATATTTCTGTTAAGCCTTGTTTCACGCTTAATCATTGATGTGTTAGATACTCCAATATCTGATACATTATCAACTTTAGTAAAATTGGCCATATAGCGACATAGTGCATACAAGACAAGCTTACAGTCACGTTCATTGTAAACGTATTCAGAATCAGGCAAATCTGACCACCAATAATATTTTTGGTCATAACCACCTTTGACTTCTTTAAGTTTAGGAACTCCAAGCTCTGTACCTATAAGCTCAAGACTTTTACAGGAAAGAATCTTGAAGCTGTCATAAAATTCAAGATGGTCAAAAGCTGCTACTAATGGCTGGTGTGGAGCAACTGCAATGAAACGTTTAGGATTAAAGTTCTTAATACAGAAATTTATGTTACGCATCATTGCTTCAAATTCATAGCTCAAGTTATGCACAAAGATTTTAACGTATTCATCATTATTCTTAGCGTCCTCATTGATTCTCTCAAATTCGGAAGAAATTGAATCATAAGTTCTAAAGAAATTATAATCCATTTCATTCTCAAAGTCACTAAATGGTGCATGAGGTATAGGACGATAAGCAAATGAAGCTAGGCCGTGAAGATAAGTGCTTTGCAGATGCTCTTGAAGTTCATCCTCACCATACATTAAGGATGATGTTTCAATATCATAACAATATATGATACTTGAATACTTATGTTCATTGCGCTTTCTCACATATAGCACCACCTCCCATAGTATATTTTTCTTATTTGCCTAGTTTCTTATCTAACCAATCAAATAACTTAGCTAATAATTTGATATATAGATAAACTAAAACAACACCAAGAGTTAAAGCTACAAAAAATAGAATGATAAATATTATTATGCTAACCATAACATTAACCATATTGTTCACCATATTGTTCACCATAAATTATACTTAGATGCAAGTTCTACAAATTTTTTATAAACTTCTTTATTATTCTCTATAAACTCTTCATTATCCTTCGTAATAGATTTAAGTTTATTGCTTGCATTAACCAGAACTTCGCCCATCTGGTCAGAATTTCTTAGCAGATTATCATATTCGGAAAAAGCTCTATCCATATCTGCTAAAGAGCTAAGTCCTAACTCTTCACCAAGTTCACATAATTTTTTCAAATCTTTTGGTGGAATATCCCTGCTATATGTGCCCATAAGATTATTAAGTATACCAGAAATTGCTCCCCATTTCTTTTTGTCAAAATAGGAGTTTGGATTCCTAAGAATCTTATATGCGGCATCACTATAGTTAAATACATCCTCAATACGATTAGCTACTCTCAATGACCTGTAACTATCGGTAACAGATTTATTTAATGATTTAATATGCTCTGAATATTTAGATAGATACTCTTGCATTAGCTTTTGTGATATTTTGTCATCAAGTGTATCGGCTATATCAATAAGGTCGCTATGCAGTTTTTCAGCTTCGTTAATAGCAGTTTTAGCAGTAAATTTCAGAGCATTGGCAATTTCAGGGGATTGTCTACCTCTAAGACTTTCTTTTAAGTCACCTGTTACAGTGATACCTGCTTTTCTGGATTTACGTCTTGTTGCGCCTATCTTTTCTAGTAGCCTAGTTGCTTCGGCTTGGCGCTTAAATGTTTTGTTCTTTGCCATAACGTTAATCCTGCTTTCGTAAAGCTAACTCTTTTCTAATGTCATTATCATAACTATCAAGCAGATAACACAACTCTCTAAGCTGACAATCTTGGCAATCCTTATCCATGAAGTGTGTAAGCCATGATGGACAAGCTTTAATGTACCAGTTATCACATAGTTTATTAAGTAGAGTAAGTGTTTCTGTATCTAGGTCTTTAATTGTCATAATAAACACCCTCCACATTTTCAGGCCAAACAGAATCTAAGCAATCGCCTACAAAGTATTGATTAAATGTACAGTTAGAACTTGGTGCTACAGAATAATAAACTACTCTGTTATCGTGTTCTACAATATTTATAACCTTACCAATTTTAGCGATGGTAATTGCTCTTTTCTCTTGGCCGTCTCCATAGAAATAACCATATTCTCTTACATTGTATTTAATGACATAGCCTATGGGGATGGGATGAATGGGAACATCGTAACGCATTGTATCAACTCCTATAATAAACTAATCGCACAAATCATAATTATTAACTCCTCTTAGGATGTCAATGATAGCTCCTAAAACCCACAATAAATTAAGCATTGTATTACCTTCTTTCTTAAATAATGAAGAGGGAGAGGGGAGAGGGGGATTATCAAGTTTAAGAAATTGAACCCCGGTTTATTTTTAGGCTTCTCACGACACCCCCGGTGGGTAGCGCGGTGGGGTTGGTATTAAGGTTAATGCCTATGCTCACCTTTTTCTTAACGGATGAACGCTTTAGTACTTTAAAGTGGTAAAGTGTGTTAAGAATTTATCAATCGCTTTAGAACTCTAAATTGCTAAAGTGTGTTAAGAATTTCACAGGTTAGCAGTTAGGCTTAACTATTGCTAGTTATTTATACTTAATAGTAAAGAGTTCTAACTAAAAATGCGCTGCTTTTAACAGCGGCGCATATTTTATTTTTGGTCAATCCTGATTTAATGCGGTTGCAATAACACTTGCAAAGTCATCATCTAGATTCTTTTGGGCGGCGCGCTTGCCGGTTTTGGAATCGTTGTATAATCTAACAGTTACCGGGTAATTCCAGCCGGTACGGAATTCATATCGCAGCCAATTTCTGAACTTTGCAATGTGGCTTGCCGTTGTATGGCTGTAATAATTAAATACCCATAAGATACCGGTTGAACGCTGAAAAGCCGCTACAATTGTAGAATAGCTTTGTAGAATCAGAAAGTCAGAGTTGCCAGGCATAAAAACCCATGCTTTACAATAGTAAAGCTGTTCTGCGAGTTCAATAGGGGTCTTGTTATAGGCATCAAAAACAGCATCTTCCAATTCTCTTCTTGTACTGTAAATCATTTTGCAAACACCGCCTTTACAAAGTCGTCAACGGACTCTTTGGCGTTGTGCGTATCGTGCATAATAGTAGGCTTGTAAATGCTAGAAAACCCGGACGCAATAAAACCACTCTCACAAGCGCGGAATGTGTCAATATTGCAATAGGCTGTGTCCACAAGTCCGCAATTGTCGAATAATTCGCGCTTGATTGTAAATCCGTTGTCAATGCCGGATTTTTTCGGCCTGATTGTAATAAGTTGCATTTTCATTTTCATACCCTCTTTTAATTTATTTTGGCTTTTATGCCATATGGTACCGGGCTTTACGATAAACCCGGCGGAACGATTAAAGTTTACTGTTGCGAAAGCGGGCGGTCAATAGGAACAGCAACGGCGTTGAAAACCTCTCTAGGAATGCCCATTGTGTTCTCTTCTTTGGGCTGAACGTCCAGAACTTGCCACTTGGTACAAGGTTCAGAGTTGTGCAAGGCTTTTTCAACCTTTTCAGCGTCCAAAACGCCGTCAAACTGTTTAACAAGTTCGCCGGATTCAACAGAAAAGTCGTCGTTGAAACGTGCATACTTTACGCGGGCAACGGTGCCAGCCTTAACCGTGCGACTCACACAAGCGGTGCTTTTGGGTTTATCATTAATCGGGCGGGTAATGGTAATAATTTCATTCTCTCCATCAATGGTTTTTTCGATTTTCCAAGTAGTCATAATAAAATACCTCTCTTTAATAAATATTTTAGCAATAGGCTTTTTGTTTTTCTTCCCTTTGCTATGATACAAGTATAACATGCCTATATAGGCAACACAAGTACTATTTGTTGCAAGTTTTTTAGTCGTTGCAACGCACAAAATATAGTTATCGCATGGAGTTTTGTATCATGATAATTTGTACTAAAACGTCAAAGTACTATAAATAGGACTTATGGATATATGTTACAATTTATATGGATAAATGTTGACTGTTAAATTTATAACAATAGCTTTAATACTTTAATGCTCTAATGCAATAAAGTGTGTACTAATCATGCAACGCCCATCACTACACATATAAGCGCTTTAATGCTTTGAAGTGCTAAAGTGTGTGAATAATTTAACAATCGCTTTAGTGGTTAAAAGTAGTGTAGTGTGTGAAATATTTAACAAAGTTGG
>ENA-OURZ01002293-OURZ01002293.1-human-gut-metagenome-genome-assembly--contig:-NODE-2293-length-18378-cov-2.571522_pt1 | contig 18378 bp, 18 predicted proteins | sample MGYA00242073_ERZ509195 | MGnify/ENA primary metagenome ERZ509195 (study PRJEB26280, sample SAMEA2338837) | human gut metagenome | biome: human gut; feature: human-associated habitat; material: faeces...
TGTACCGTGATATTTTTGCCCGAGGAGCCGCAGCCAATGTAGCGCTGGCCGATCACGTTCTCGATCGTGATGCTGTCGTCCTTTTCAGCTGCCTCGCGGACCTTTTCGTTTACCTGCTTGTAATAGGTAAGACCTGCCTGAATTGTCGTCATCAGTGTGCGCCTCCTAACTTCTTTGCGCGTTCTGCGTGCGAAAATGCCATGAGCTGCGGCTTGTCGCGGATGAGCTCAAAGTCGATGGTGTCGAGCGGGGTCTGCTCGCGGATGAGCGAGGTGTAAATGCCTGCGCGGGCAATGTCCCCGGTCAGGATAAAGCCCACCAGCCGATTGTCCCGCACGACGAGGCGCTTGTAGCTGTTTTCGCTCTGCGTGATGAAACTCTCGCCGTTTAAGTCGCCGCAGGTAGCGATGTGCAGCCCGAAGAAGCCGCCTGCGTTGACGGGCATCGCCTTGTCGTAAGGATGCGCGCCGCCCGCCATCGAAATGCCCGCTGTTTCGCCCTGCAAATAGGCATTGGGCAGCAGCGCGAGAATTTTATCCTGCCCACTGGTCAGATCGTGGGAAAGCGTACAGTCGCCTGCGGCATAGAGGTCGGGCACGGTGGTCCGCTGATTCTGATCGGTCACAATGCCGCGGCGTACTTCGCATCCGGCACTTTCGGTCAGAGCGGTGTTCGGCCGGACACCTACCGCCAGCACCAGCACGTCAAAGGGAATCACCTCGCCGCTTTTGAGCGTCGCAGTATCTTCCGTGAATTCTGCCACACTGTCAGCCAGACGGAAGGAAATGCCCTGCGCTTCCATTTGCTTCTGTACGATGGCGGAGCCAGTCTCATCCAGCACAGCGGGCAGCACGCGCGGTGCGAGATCGACAATGGTCATCTCTTTGCAGAGGTGGCGGATGCCCTCGGCGCACTTCATGCCGATCAGGCCCGCGCCGACAATCAGCACGCGGCTGTCGGAAGTGAGGTCACGCTCCAATGCCTTTGCATCGTCCAGCGTCAGAAAAGCGTGGCGGCGTTTGACCTTTTCCAGCCCAGCCATCGGCGGCACGAAGGGCGTGGAGCCGGTCGCCAGCAGCAGCTTATCGTAAGGGATGCGCGCGCCGTCCTCCAAGATGACCGCGCGCGTTTTTGCATCGATGGAGGCGGCGGCGCGCCCCAGCAGCGCCTGCACATGGTTGACTTCGTAAAAATCATCCGGACGGTATTTCATGCGCCGCTCGTCGGTCTTGCCCCAGAGCAGATAGGAGATCAGCGGGCGGGAATAGGTGTGATGCGGCTCTTTGGAGATCAGCACGATGGGGGAGGCCGCGTCGATTTGGCGGATGCCCTCCACTGCGCCGATGGCCGCCGCGGAATTGCCGATGATGACGTATTTCATGTGCTTCACCTCTCCTCGTAGACGATGGCGCGGTTGGGACAGCCTTCCACGCAGGCGGGCTTGCCGGGGCGGGAATTCATGCACAGCTCGCACTTTTGCACCGGGCCTTCCTCCGTGGGCAGAATACAGCCGTAGGGACAGACCAGGATGCAGGTGTAGCAGCCGACGCACTGATCGCGGTCGCAGACGATCACGCCGTCCTTTTTGCTCAGTGCGCCGGAGATGCATGCCTTGACGCACAGCGGCTCATCGCAGTGGCGGCAGGAGACGGCGAAGTTTACTCCCTTACCCTCCTCAATTTGGATGCGTGGCCGGATAGGCTTATCTTTCAGCGCTTTGACCATGTCGTCCATGCCGCTGTTGGCAAAGGCGCAGTTGTATTCGCAGAGGTGACAGCCCAGGCACCATTTTTCTTCTACATAGATGCGCTTCATCCGTTATCCTCCTCATTCTCCGGCGTGCTTGACGCCGAGGATCGCAAGCTCCCGGTCGGTCAGACCGATGCCGCGCAGCATCAGGCGGTTGCCGCGCATGGATTCGATGGAATTGATGCCCATGCCGCCCATCATCTCCATGATCTCATGGTTCCACGCCGTGACCAGATTGACCAGCCGCTGATAGCCGATCTCCGGATTCAGGCGCTTGACCAGCTCCGGACGCTGGGTCGCAATGCCCCAGTTGCACTTGCCTGCCTGACAGGTGCGGCACAGATGGCAGCCCAGCGCCAGCAGCGCCGCCGTGGCGATATATACCGCGTCCGCGCCCAGGCAGATGGCCTTAACCACGTCGGCGGAGGAACGGATCGAACCGCCCACGATCAGGCTGACGTTGTTGCGGATGCCCTCTTCGCGCAGCCGCTGATCTACCGCCGCCAGCGCCAGCTCAATCGGGATGCCCACGTTGTCGCGGATGCGGGTGGGCGCAGCGCCCGTGCCGCCGCGGAAGCCGTCAATGGCGATGATGTCTGCGCCTGAGCGCGCAATGCCCGATGCGATGGCCGCGACGTTATGCACTGCCGCGATTTTGACGATGACGGGCTTTTGATAGTGCGTCGCTTCTTTTAAAGAGTGGACGAGCTGGTGCAGATCCTCGATGGAATAGATATCGTGGTGCGGCGCGGGGGAGATTGCGTCGGAGCCTTCGGGAATCATGCGGGTGCGCGAGACATCGCCCACGATCTTGGCTCCCGGCAGGTGCCCGCCGATGCCGGGCTTTGCGCCCTGCCCCATCTTGATTTCAATCGCCGCGCCCGCGTTCAGGTAATCGTGATTGACGCCGAAGCGGCCGGAGGCCACCTGCACGATGGTGTTGGCGCCGTATTTGTAGAAGTCCTCATGCAGGCCGCCTTCGCCGGTGTTGTAGAGCGTTCCCAATGCCTGCGCGGCTCTGGCCAGCGATTCGTGTGCGTTGTAGGAGATCGAGCCGTAGCTCATGGCGGAGAACAGGATCGGCACGCTGAGCTGCAATTGCGGCGGCACGTCGGTGATGAGATTGCCCCGGCTATCGCGGCGAATCTGATCGTTTTTGCGGCCGAGGAAGATGCGGGTTTCCATCGGCTCGCGCAGGGGGTCGATGGAAGGGTTGGTCACTTGGGAAGCGTTGATGAGGAGCTTATCCCAATAGACGGGATATCCCTTGGGCGTGCCCATTGAAGAGAGCAGCACACCGCCCGAACCCGCCTGGCGGTAGACCTCGGTGATGGTCTGCGCCTGCCAGTTGGCGTTTTCCTTGAAGGTGTTGTCGGACTTGACGATCTTCAGGGCTCGGGTGGGGCAGAGCGACACGCAGCGGTGGCAGCAGACGCACTTGGTTTCATCCGAGATCATCTTTTGAAGGTCTGCGTCGTAATGGTGCACTTCGTTGGCACATTGCCGTTCGCAGACGCGGCAAGCGATACAGCGGTCGGCATTGCGGATCACTTCATATTCGGCAGGAAAAAAGTTGATGGCCATCAGGCTTCACCGCCTTTGCTGGTAATGATGACGGGCTGTCCGCCCTTGGGGGACCAGAGCTTGTCCAGTTCCGGTTCCAGTACGCGGATGGCGCACTCTTCAGAGGAAATATAGACCCGGTCGCCCTTTTCGCCGATGACCATCGAGCGGAGCTTGAGCCGGTCGTTGAGCGCCATCAGCCCCCCCGTAAAGCCCACCAGGATCGAAAACGGCCCGGTGATCAGGAGCGAAGCGAACATGCCGCGAAGGTACGTCAGCTGCTTTTTCTGCTCCTCCGGCATCCGGTCGATTGTGGACCAGAACGGCGCGGCGATGACCGAGGCGGTTTCTTCCAAAGTGAGCTTCTTCTTGCGCACGAGGAAGTCAATGATGTAGGTGATGACCTCGGTATCGGTCAGCAGCGTGCATTTGTAGCCGTACATCTCGATCCAGCGGCGGTTTGCGTCATAGGAGCTGATCTCGCCGTTGTGAACCACCGAAAGGTCGAGCAGCGCGAAGGGGTGCGCGCCGCCCCACCAGCCGGGCGTGTTGGTCGGATAGCGCCCGTGCGCCGTCCAACAGTAGCCCTCGTATTCTTCCAGCCGGTAGAACTCGCCCACGTCCTCGGGATAGCCCACCGCCTTGAACACGCCCATGTTTTTTCCGCTGGAAAAAACGAACGCGCCCTCGATGCCGGAATTGATGCGGATGACACACTGGGAGGTGAATTCCTGCTCGTCCAGCTGAGAGGATTCCAGTTTGGTGTGCAGAGGACGGACAAAATAGCGCCAGATCATCGGCTCGGAGGTGATGGCGGGGATCTTGCGCGTCGGGATCTTGGAAAGGTTCACGATGTCAAAGTGCTCCTCCAGAAAATCCTCGCAGGCTTTGCGCGCCGCGGTATCGTCATAGAAGATGTGGAAGGCGTAATAATCCTTGTACTGCGGATAGATGCCGTAGCCTGCAAAGCCGCCGCCCAGACCGTTGCTGCGGTCGTGCATGGTGGCGATGGAGCGGACGATTTCGCTGCCGCAGATGCCCTGGCCCGAACGGGAGATGACGCCCGAAATCGAACATCCCGCGGGAATCCTGATCTGACCCTCTCGTTGCATACGCTTCTTGTTTCCTCCTTGCCCAAAGATGAAAAAAAGGAGTTCACCAGACCGTCCGCGCCGCAATTGGGTACAGACCGATCTGGTGAACCCCTTTGTTCACCAAATTTATGGGTGACATTCTACATCGAAAAAGGGAAGGTTGTCAAGAGTAAAATGCATGATGAATTTGTTAATCCTGCATTTTTTGAAGGGGAAATCTGTATGTGATTGATTCAGAATGACAAATCCTATAGAATAAAAATAGGTAGTTATTTGAAAACAGGACCGTATGAAACCGAATCGGAAAGAGGGGGGGAGTGTATATGCCGATTGCCGTGGTTTCCGGGGCGGATCGGAATATCGGCCTGGAAATTGTGAAACAGTTTCTGCAACGGGGCTGGAAGGTGTTTGCGGGACGGTACCTCATGGAGCTGCCGCTGCTGGAGGAGCTGCAAGAAAAATATACGCAGCAGCTGACGCTGGTGCCGCTGGATGTATCCGATGAAGAAAGCGTGGACGCCGCTGCAAAAATTGTGGCGGAGAAGGCCGATCGTGTGGATCTGCTGGTGCACAACGCCGCGGTGTTCGGCGGCGGAAGGGATGAAAACGGGGAATTCGATTTTTCAAAGTTCCTCCTTCCCTATAACGTCAACGCGCTGGGCGCGATGCGCATGGTGCATGCCTTTCTGCCGCTGATGCAGACCGGGATGAAGCGGCTGTGCTTCGTCTCCTCGGAGGCAGGTGCGGTCAGCGTTGCGCACAGAGAGGATCTTTCCAGCTACTGTATGTCCAAGACCGCGCTGAACATGGCGCTGCGGCTGATGTTCAATCAGTTGCAGCCGATGGGATATTCCTTCCGTCTGTTCCACCCCGGCTGGGTGCGCTCGCCTAAGATTGAGCACAGCACGGATGCAATTCCGACCTTCCGCGACCAAGAGGGCAACCTTACCGGCAAATTCTGGCCGTGGGAGACGGCGGCCGCGGCGGTGCCGCAGTTCATTGAGGACAGAGAATTCGAGGACCGGCTGGTGCTCATCGACAATGAAGGCACAGCATGGCCGTTTTAAGGGAGGGAGATGCGATGGGACGCATGGTGATGATCGCGGGCGCGGGGGACGATGCCGGCCTGCGGTTGGCAAAGGATTTTCTGAAAGAGGGAGATACCGTGATTGCCGGCTTGCTGGCAGGGCAGGATGCGGCGGCGCTGCCGGAAGGGATGGAAAGCGTGACGATTGATCCGCTATCGGATTCTTCTGCGAAGAGGGCGGCGGCAGAGGTTGCCAAGAAGCATCCTGCCATCGACCTGCTCGTGGTCAATTACGACTGCTGCACAAAGCCTGAAACCTGGACGATACTGGATGCGCCCGATTATGCGGCGATGAAGGCCGCTTATGATTACAACACGCTGGGGCCGCTGCGCGCCATCGAAGCCTTTCTGCCACTGCTGGAAGCGGGGCAGGGCAGGCGCATTTGCTGCGTGACCACCGTGCAGAGCAGCAACAACGCGGCGCGCGACTGCGCCGATTATCCCGCACACGTCTCCAAAGCGCCGCTGAACATGGCGATGAACCAGCTGTTCAACGGCCTGCGCCCGAAAGGATACACCTTCCGGATGTACTGCAAGGATCCCGCAGCCGCGCCGGAAAGGGCGGGCGAATACGCAGTGGAATACTTTACCCGCAACCGCAGCAACGAGCCGGAATCCTATAAGCATTCCGACGAGAACCGCCTTGTGCTGCGCGACTGGATGAACATTGAAATTCCCTGGTGAGGGGAGAAGGGAGAGAAAAACTTTGGGAAAGATACTGGTGCTATGCGACGATCTGTGGCATCCGGCAGAGGTGATTGAACGGGGAATATGCGGCCTGGGCGACGGTGCGTATTCCTTCGACGTGGTCAAATCGGCCAAGGACATTCTAACCCCAAAGCGCCTGGAACAGTACGATGCGGTGATCATTGCAAAGAGCAACAACGTCAACGCCGCCAATACCGCGCCGTGGTTTGAGGAGAGCGTCACCGAGGTCGGGCCGGAGGAATTCCGTGCATACCTGGAGCGGGGCGGCGGCATCGTGTTTGTGCATTCGGGCCCCTGTATCGGCGAACGCTTTCTGGGCGATGCGGACGAGCGCTTCAAAAAGCCCGCGCGCGGGATGCAGGCGCTGCACGGCTGCACCATGAACGGCCATCCGCTGCGCTGCAACTGCGACATCTATGTCACCGACCCGGATTCGCCGCTGACGGAGGGCGTGGGCGCCTTCACGGTGCACGATGAACACTATCAGATCAGCGACCTTGCCGGGGATGCTCAGGTGTTTCTGCAATGGGATTCTGCGCCGGGCGGCACGCAGCCTGAGGGCTGGACGCGAAAGATCTACGGAGGGCGCATTGTGGTGTTGACGCCGGGCCATACGTTGGACGTGTGGGAAAATCCGGAGTTCCGCAAGCTGTTGGTCAACGCCATTGAGTGGACAACGTGCAGGACGTGAGCGGTCATTCCTGCAAAAACTTGTTCTGGAAAGATTTTGTAAACCGGTTGACAGCACCTTTTGAGCGTGCTATGATTCCCTCCATCAACAGCAAAGGCGCTGTGGGCAAGGCAAAGGCCCGCAGCGTCTTTTTTGTTTTTTATCTGACTGTGTTGGAGGAGGAATCGTTATGAAGAGCGTACCTGAACTGTTCGGCAGCATGGTTTTCGGCGATGCGGCGATGCGCGAACGTCTGCCCAAGGAAACCTACAAGGCTTTGCGCAAGACCATCCAGGACGGCAAGCCATTGGATATTGCTGTGGCCAACGTGGTGGCCAACGCCATGAAGGACTGGGCGACTGAAAAGGGCGTGACGCATTTCACCCACTGGTTCCAGCCCATGACCGGCATCACTGCCGAAAAGCACGATTCCTTCATCAGCCCCACGCCCGACGGCGGCGTGATCATGGAATTCTCCGGCAAGGAGCTGATCAAGGGCGAGCCGGACGCTTCGTCCTTCCCCAGCGGTGGTTTGCGCGCGACCTTTGAAGCCCGTGGCTACACCGCCTGGGACCCCACCTCCTACGCCTTTATCAAGGACGGCACGCTGTGCATTCCCACGGCCTTCTGTTCCTACGGCGGCGAGGCGCTGGACAAAAAGACCCCGCTGCTGCGCTCGATGGAGGAGCTTTCCAATCAGGCGATGCGCATCCTGAAGCTCTTCGGCAACACCACTGCCAAGCGCGTGGTCACGACCGTCGGCCCTGAGCAGGAGTATTTCCTGATTGACAAATCCGTTTATGAAAAGCGCCGCGATCTGATCTACACCGGCCGCACGCTCTTCGGCGCAAAGCCCCCCAAGGGTCAGGAGCTGGACGATCATTACTTTGGCGCGATCAAGCCCCGCGTGGCGGCTTATATGAAGGAATTGGACGAAGAACTGTGGAAGCTGGGCGTGCTGGCCAAGACCAAGCACAACGAGGTCGCGCCCGCACAGCACGAGCTGGCGCCCGTCTTCGGCACCACAAACGTCGCCACCGACCACAACCAGTTGACGATGGAGATCATGAAAAAGGTCGCCGCTCATCACGACATGGTCTGCCTGCTGCATGAAAAGCCCTTTGCGGGCGTCAACGGTTCCGGCAAGCACAACAACTGGTCGATTTCCACCGATGACGGCAAGAACCTGCTGGAGCCCGGTTCCTCTCCGTTTGAAAACGCGCAGTTCCTGCTGTTCCTGTGCGCGGTGATCAAGGCTGTGGATGAGCATCAGGATCTGCTGAGAGTTTCCGTCGCCTCTGCGGGCAACGATCATCGCTTGGGCGCGAACGAAGCGCCGCCGGCCATCATTTCGATGTTCCTGGGCGACGAACTGACCGATATTCTTGAAGCTATCGAAGAAGGCGCTTCCTATACAAAGAAGGAAAAGACGGAGATGGAGATCGGCGTCAAGGTGCTGCCGCACTTCCCGAAGGATACCACCGACCGCAACCGCACCTCGCCGTTCGCCTTCACCGGCAACAAGTTCGAGTTCCGTTCCCTCGGCTCCACCTTCTCCATCGCGGGCCCCAACATCGTGCTCAACACCGCTGTGGCCGATGAGCTGATGCAGTTTGCCGACGAGCTGGAAAAGGCCGATGACTTTAAGACGGCGCTGGCAAAGCTTTTGCAGAAAACCATCCGCGAACACAAGCGCATCATCTTCAACGGCAACAACTATGCGCCCGAATGGATCACCGAGGCGGAAAAGCGTGGCCTGCTCAACCTCAAGACCACGCCGGACGCGCTGCCCTACTTCGTCAAGCCCGAAAACATTGCGATGTTCACCCGCCACGGCGTGTTCTCCGCCCGCGAGATGGAGAGCCGCTATGAGGTGCTGATGGAGAACTACGCCAAGGTGCTCAACATCGAGGCCATGACCATGCTGGATATGGCCAACCGCGATATCCTGCCCGCCGCATTGACCAATGTGGGTGAGTTGACCGATACGCTTCTGAAAAAGAAGGAGCTGGGCCTTTCCGCCAAGGCCGAAACCGAGCTTTGCAAGAAGCTTTCGTCTCTGGCGGACAGCCTGAGCGAGAAGATCGCGGCGCTGAGCGAGACGATCTGCGGCGCCAAGGCCTACGCGGACGATGCGCCCGCCGAAGCGGTCTACTATCGCGACCATGTCGTGCCCGCAATGAACGAGCTGCGCGCCGTGGCGGACGAAATGGAAATCCTCGTGGCGAAAAAATACTGGCCTTTCCCGACGTATGGTGATATTCTGTTTAGTGTTCAGTAAGCCACTTTACGGGAGGGAGAGCCCTTGGAGCAAATCCACGAAGAATGCGGCGTGTTCGGCATCTTCAATCGGGAGGCCGAATCCGTCGATACAGCCAGATGCGTTTATTACGCATTGTATGCCTTGCAGCACCGCGGGCAGGAGGCCTGCGGCATCGCCGTCAACGACGGCAACCTGATCAGCCTTTACAAGGATCTGGGACTGGTGCACGAGGTCTTTGACGAGAAGATCCTCTCCGGGATGAAGGGGAGCATTGCCATCGGCCATGCGCGCTATTCCACCACCGGCGGTAACAACCGGCGCAACATTCAGCCCCTTGGCGTGGACTACATCAAGGGCAGCCTGGTCATTGCCCACAACGGGAATGTGTCCAACGCGGCGCTGCTCCGCCAGGAGCTGGAGCAGCAGGGCGCGGTGTTCCAATGTACCTCTGATACGGAAGTGATCGCCTTCCTGATCGCGAAGGAGCGGCTGACGGCGAACTCGGTGGAGGAGGCGGTCGCCCGCGTGGCGCCCCGGCTGGAGGGTTCGTTCTCCCTGCTGGTGATGAGCCCGAAAAAGCTCATTGCGCTGCGCGACCCAAAGGGGATGCGTCCCCTGTGCATGGGGCACCTGGGGAAAATCCCGGTGTTCGCCTCGGAATCCTGTGCGCTGGACAGCATCGGCGCATCGTTTGACCGCGACGTTCGCCCCGGCGAATTGATTGTAGTGGACGAAAGCGGCGAGCGCGTGATGGAGAGCGGTATCAACCCTGACGCGTCGAAATGCGCACTGTGTGTCTTCGAGCACATCTACTTTGCCCGGCCCGATTCCGTCATCGACGGCCAGAGCGTCTATCAGGCGCGGCTGGAGGCGGGCAGAATCCTCGCCCGCAGTCATCCCGTGCAGGCAGATCTGGTCATCGGCGTGCCGGATTCCGGTTTGGCCGCAGCCATCGGCTTTGCGCAGGAGAGCGGCATTCCCTACGGCGAGGGGTTGGTCAAGAATCGCTACATCGGCCGCACGTTCATTCAGCCCACGCAAAACGGGCGGGAGAGCGCGGTGTCCATCAAGCTTTCGGCGCTGCGCCGCAGCGTGGAGGGCAAGCGCGTGGTGATGATCGACGATTCCATCGTCCGCGGCACCACGATGCGGCAGATCGTGGATCTGCTCAAGAAAGCAGGGGCGACGGAGGTGCATGTGCGCATTTCCGCACCGGAATTCCTCTGGCCCTGCTATTACGGTACGGACATTGACGACCGCAGCCAGCTGGCCTCGGTGAAATTCACCCATGAGGAGCTGACGGAGCGCATCGGCGCAGACAGCCTCGGCTTCCTGCCGCTGGCGCAGGTCAAGGAAATCGCAAAGGACAGCAAGCTCAACTTCTGTACCGCCTGCTTCTCCGGCGATTATCCCTATCCGGTTCCCACGCACGCGGACAAGACCGCGTTTGAATGAATTCTTTTGATAACCGCATAGTCTGACACAAAGACGTGTATTTTCTTTTCCGGCAAAACGGTGCGCGGCGCTCAAAGCGCATCGGGAAAAGAGGATGCGCGTCTTTTTATATTTCTCCTTTACAAATTTACGAATGGAAGAGAAAGGATGGTCATTTCAATGGATGCAAACACAATCGTCTTCAGCGTCTGGTTCCTGATCGGCGCTGCGCTCGTGTTCTGGATGCAGGCCGGCTTTGCGATGGTGGAGGCGGGATTCACGCGCCTGAAGAACACCGGCAACATCATCATGAAGAACCTGATGGACTTCTGCATCGGCACGGTGGTGTTCATTGTGATCGGCTTCGGGCTGTTCCTGGGCGAGGATCTGGTCGGCCTGATCGGCAAGCCGGGGTTCGATATCTTCACGGCCTACGAAAGCTTTGATTGGTCGGCCTTCGTGTTCAACCTCGTGTTCTGCGCTACCGCGGCGACCATCGTCTCCGGCGCGATGGCGGAGCGCACCAAGTTTCTCTCCTACTGTATTTATTCCGGCGTGATCTCCGCGCTGATCTACCCGATCGAAGCGCACTGGATCTGGGGCGGCGGCTGGCTGGCACAGCTCGGTTTCCACGACTTTGCCGGTTCCTGCGCCATTCACATGGTCGGCGGCATCAGCGCGCTGATCGGCGCAAAGATGCTTGGGCCGCGCATCGGCAAGTTCACCAAGGATGAAAACGGTAAGATCGTCAAGGTCAACGCCTTCCCCGGACACTCCATTGCGTTGGGCGCGCTGGGCGTGTTCATCCTGTGGCTCGGCTGGTACGGCTTCAACGGCGCGGCAGCGCAGACCGTTGAGGAGCTGGGCTCCATTTTCCTCACCACCACGGTTGCGCCTGCGGTTGCGACCGTCACCACGATGATCTTTACCTGGGTCAAATACGGCAAGCCCGATGTTTCGATGTGCTTAAACGCCTCCCTTGCGGGTCTGGTCGGCATCACGGCCAGCTGCGACGTGACCGATTGCTTCGGCGCGATTGCCATCGGCGTGGTTTCCGGTCTGCTGGTGGTCTTTGGCGTGTGGCTGCTCGACTACAAGCTCCACATTGACGATCCCGTCGGCGCGGTTGCCGTGCATTGCTTAAACGGCATCTGGGGTACGCTGGCAGTCGGCCTGTTTACAACCGATACCGCTCCCGCCTTCGCACGCCAGATGGAAGCCGGCGGCTTCGTGGGCAAGGGCCTGTTCTACGGCGGCGGCCTGGCGCAGCTGGGCATGCAGTGCGTCGGCGTGCTCGCGGTGGCAGCATGGACGGCTGTGACCATCACCATCACCTTTGTGATGATCAAAAAGACCATCGGCCTGCGCGTCTCCCGCGAGGAAGAGACGCTTGGCCTGGATCTGACCGAGCATGGTCTGCCCAGCGCTTACGCAGGCTTTGCCACCCTGCCTGAGGTCATCGATGACGGCGAACCTGTCAAGGTCACGGGCGATACCCCCGTGGCTGAGGCAGTCGAAGTGAAGAGCGTTCCCGCTTACGAAGCGCCGGTTCGCGCCGACGGCGTGAAGCTGACCAAGATCGAGATCATCTGCAAGGAGGCCAAGCTCGAGGTCCTCAAGAATGCCATGATGAATATCGGCATCACCGGCATGACGGTTTCCCATGTGCTCGGCTGCGGCATGCAGAAAGGCGCGACCGAATACTACCGCGGCGTGCAGATCGAGCCGAGTCTGCTGCCCAAGGTGCAGGTGGATATCGTCGTGAGCAAAGTGCCCGTCCGCGCAGTCATCGAAAAGGCGAAGCATGTGCTCTATACCGGCCATATCGGCGACGGCAAGATCTTCGTCTACGACGTGGAAAACGTCGTCAAGGTGCGCACCGGCGAAGAGGGCTACGACGCCTTGCAGGACGTCGAATAACGTCAATTCCCTTTGGAAGTCAAAACGCGGGCTTCCAAATTCTCCTTCCTATTTTCACACACACGGAAAGAGCCGCCCAGTCAAACGGGCGGCTCTTTTCGCGTGAAAAGGATATTGAGTGTACAAGCAGGAAAAGCGCGGCGCAAACACGAAAAAAGAAGAGAAGTTTTGTTGGTGCGGCAAAGAGATTTGCCGAAGGAGGAGCGATGAATAGCGATCAGAAGGAGATCCTTGCGCGATTGAAAGCGGAGCATCCTGCGCTTTGCAAGCTGATTCCGCAGGTAGAAGAAGCGTTTGCGCTGCTCAAATCGGCTTATGATGCGGGCGGCAAGGTGATGATCTGCGGCAACGGCGGAAGCGCTGCCGACAGCGAGCACATCGTGGGCGAACTGATGAAGGGCTTTTTGAAAAAGCGCCCGATCAAGGGTGCGCAGCGCGCGGCGTTTGACGCGCTGGACGGTTTGCCGGCGGGCTTTGCAGACAAGTTGCAGGGAGCGCTGCCCGCCATCGCCCTGCCCTGCCATACGTCGCTGACCAGCGCCTATTCCAACGACGTGGCGGCGGACATGATCTTTGCGCAGCAGGTATTCGGTTACGGAAAGCCGGGCGACGTGCTCATCGCGCTGTCCACCTCCGGCAACTCGAAAAACGTGGTCAACGCCGTCTGGGCGGCCAAGGCGGCCGGGGTCAAAACGATCGCGATCACGGGCGAGAAGGAGAGCGCGCTCTCTGAGCTGTGCGACGTTTGCCTGCGCACGCCTTCACACGAAACCTATCGCGTGCAGGAATACACGCTGCCCCTCTATCACGCTCTGTGCGCGCTGATCGAGGCGGAATACTTTGCGGAATAAGCCGCAAAACGCAAGCCCGAACCGATTACGGTTCGGGCTTTTCCAATGGATGGTTTTGTGCGAGCACAGCCGCAAGCGCCGACAGGCAGCGGTGTAAATAGGATTGAAAGCGCGGCGGACAGTGGATCTCGCGGCAAAGCGCGGGCAGCACGGCGGCAAAACGTTCGACGAGATCGGGGGCGGAACGGCCGCGGAGCAATCGTTCTGCCGCATCGGGCGCACAGCGAAGGGAGTTCGCAGGAAGACCGTCCAGCGCACAGAGCAGTGCTGCGGTCAGCGCCGGCTCCAGTAGGTTCATCGGGATGAGGGCATAATCTGCCGTGATGTGCGTCTCCTGCGCAAACAGCGCCGGGCGGTAAAGCTTAAAAAAGCCTGCGATGCCGTCGACAAGTGTGGCGCGGTAAAATGCGTTCGGCGTGGAAAACAGCGAGCGGGTCAATTCATCGTGCATCAGGTGTGCAGCCTGCACCTTGCGCGTCAGCCGCTTCTGCCCGGCAGCGAACAGCGTGTCCAGCGGTTGCTGCCGAAGCAGTGTCAGCGCTTCTTCGGGCGAAGCGCAGCGTTTGAGCGCCAGCAAAACGGTGTAGAACACGGAATCGAGCAGCGCTTCAGCCGTTTCGGCGGGAAGGGAGCTGCTGCGCCCGCCGGTGGCGGATGTGATACACCGCCGGTGAGCCGTTCCGCTTGACAGCGGAGCAGCGGCAGGCTTTCTGCGCGCAGGCGGCGTAAATCATCCCCGGTAAGCAATCCATGGCGCAGGCCGTATTCCGTCAGCGGGATCAGCGAAAGATCGACATTCTCCGGGGCGGAGAGCAGCCGCCGCTCAGTCATCGGTGCGCACCCAGGAAGGCTGCGGGGCGCTGTTCAGGCGGCGGGCCAGTGCGGGCAGCGCATCTCCGGCCAAGCGGTCGAGCGAACCGGCGCATTCGCCGTCAAAGGCGCGCTTCATCCAATGCAGCAGCGCGCGGTCGCTCAGTTTATCTTCTGTCAGGCTCTTGCTTGATAAAACAGCGCCGTCAGTTCACACAGCGTTTCGGCATAATCCTCTTGTGAAAGATACGAAGAATTGCAGAAGGCTTCGATCAGCTGCGGCGCAATGCCGTCGCCCCATTCAATGCGTCCCGTGCTGCGCAGCGCTTCTTCGCTGCTGCGGACGAGCGCAATGGCATCCGCAGCGGAAAGCCGCAGACCGTAGGGTGCGGTGCGCTCATTGAGCGCCAGCAGTTTTTCTGCGCGCTGCGCCGGGGAAGGAAATTCCGTGACGAACGCTAGAAGGCTCATCGCGCGTCTCCCTTCGATGCAAGCAGCAGCCCGCGCAGCAGCTGTTCCCGGACGCGGGTGAGGAAGGCCTTTTCGTCGAGCGAAAAGACGGAAATCAAATAGTCCTTCCGTGCGTCCCAGAGCGAGAACTGTGCTTCCAGCGCGGTGGTGAGCAGCTGCGCGTCAAGCGCGGGGAATACATCCGGGCGCACCAAACCTTCCCGCTGTCCCTGCGCGAGGAAATCCGCCAGCAGCGCGTTGATCTCCGTGCCCAGCGACAATATGAGCTGCTCGGCGGGGAGGGGATTATCGGACACGGCGGATTTCCTCACGACGGACGTGCTTAGCGGGCAGCGGCGATGAAAGGCAAGCAGTTCGGCGCAAATCGCATCGTATTGCGCGAAAAAGCCGGAGATTTCCTGCGTGCGGCGCAGACCGTCCCGCAAAGTGCGCAGCTCCTGTGCGATGGCCAGACAAAGTAGGTTTTCCTTGCTCTTGCCATAGATGTAGATCGTGCGGCGGCTGTAACCCGATTCCCGCGCGATATCGTCGATGGAGGATGCGTCAAAGCCCTTTTGCGCAAAGAGCGCCGCAGCGGCGCGCACGATGTTTTCACGGTGCAGCGCCGCTGCGGCGTCCCTTTTATTTTCCTGATTCATACATGCACCGCCGTTCTATTTGGTATACTTACAGTATACTGCGGCGAAGCGGGAAAATCAAGCCTGAACGGGCACAAAGCTCTGCTCCAAATGGCGCAGGCGCGCGTAATAGACGGGGATCAGCAGTGAGGTCGCGCCCAGCCAGGCCAGCGGATGCGCCAAACAGATGCCGGTATAACCGAGCAGATGCGCAAGTCCGCTCGTGCCGAGGATGCGCATGACCAATTCGATCAGGCAGGCGATGAAGGGGGTGCGGCTGTCGCCTATGCTCTGCTCGGCGGAGCGATAGATCTGAAGCAGCCCCAGCAGCAGATAAAACGGCGAAACCACCAGCAGATACTGCTCCGCATAGCTGATGACCTCCGGCGTAGGATCGGTGATGAACAGCCCCACTACGGCCTTGCGGCAGAGCAGCAGCCCGGCGCACATCAAAAGGTTGGCGCACTCGGTCTGGAACAGACAGGCGTAAAGCCCGCTGCGGATGCGGCCGTAGAGCCGCGCGCCGTAGTTCTGGGCGGCATAGTTGGCCATGGCGATGCCGAACGCGCCGTTGACCAGCACGGACACCTGATCCACCTTTGTGGCGGCGGTGTAACCGGCGATGGCCTGAGGACCCAGCGCGTTGACCGCCGCCTGCATGGACAGCTGGCCGATGCACATCACCGACATCTGAAAGCCCATGGGGAAGCCGATACTTAAATGATTGCGCACCTCAGAGCAAAAGTTTTTCTTCGTAAGGCAGCCGCTGCGCAGCGCGGGATAGCGGCGAAAGCCCACCAGTGCGCAAGCAAATGCGGAGAGCAGCTGGCTGAGCACTGTGGCCCAGGCAGCGCCCGCAACGCCCATGCGCAGCGGCACGATGAACAGGATATCCAGGCCCACGTTGCCCAGCGACGAAATCACCAGGAAGATCAGCGGCGTTTTGCTGTCGCCCAGCGCGCAGGAGATTGGAGACGATGTTGTAAAAGATTGTCGCGCCCGTGCCCAGCAGGATCAGGAAAAGATAGGTGTAGGCGTCGTCGTAGATGTCCTGCGGGGTCTGCATCCAATAGAGAATCGGGTGCGCCAGCAGGCAGCCTGCCAGCGTCAGCACGATGGTGAAAAACAGCGACAGCAGCCACGAAATCCCCGCGCTGCGCCGCATCCCATCCTCGTCCTTTGCGCCGAAGCGCTGCCCGAGACAAATGCCGAAGCCGCCGGTGAAGCCTTGGATGAAGCACAGCACAAGATAGATGATGATGCTGGTGGAGCCGACGGCGGCCAGCGCGTTTTCGCCCAGCGTGCGGCCGACGATCACCGTATCGGCCAGCGTATAGAACAGCTGGAACAGATTGCCGCTGAGCACCGGCAGCGTGAAGCGAAACAGCACCGAGCCGGGACGGCCCTGCATCAAATCTTTGACCATGATCTTTAACGTCATCCTTTCTGCACGCCTCTTGCCCATGCGGCGTGCGCTGCGTATAATGAAGCTGAAATCGAAAAAGGAGGGATTTTCGTGAAAACCGTGCAGACCGATGCGGACAGGCGCGAGCTCGCACCGCACGGCACGCTGCTGTGCCCGATGGAGGTACATCACGATGATCCCAGCCTCTTTCTGGGCGGCGTGATTCCCTGCCACTGGCACGAGGAAATCGAGTTGTCCGTGGTGCAGCAGGGGCGCGTCGAATACACGTTGGGCGGGGGAAGGCGCGTGCTCTCCGCAGGGGAAGGCATCCTCATCAACGTCAACGTGCCGCATGCCTATGTTCCTCTTTCGGAGGGGAATGTGGAGCTGCTGACGGTGATTGTGCACCCGGCGTTTTTGAGCGGGCTGCCGGGCAGCGCCGTGGAATGCGCGCTGCGCCCATTCTTCCGCGCGCGGGATTTGGCCGCGGTGCCGCTGCTGAGCGGGGAGATTGAGCGGCTCAAAGAGCTTTCGCATTTGGAACAGGCGAGGCCCTACGGTTGGGAATTGCAGGGTAAGGCGCTGCTCTGCGGGCTGTTTTTTGAATTGCTGACGCGCTGCCGCGAGGGATTTTCCGGCGAAGGCGGGGAAAAGGTTCGGTCAAAAGAGGAACTGGCGCGGCTGGATGCTTTGCTGCGCCGGCTGCAAGCGCGGTATGCCGAACCGCTTTCGCTGGCCGATCTTTCGCGGGAAATCGGCATGAGCCGCGAGAGCTGCTGCCGCTTTTTCAAACGAATGACGGGGCAGACGCTGTCGCAGTATCTGGAAACCTACCGCGTCAGCCGGGCGATTGCGCTGATGCAGCAGGGGGAGAGCGTCACCTCCGCTGCCATGCGCTGCGGCTTTGCCAACATGGGACGCTTTGCGGAAGCCTTCCGTCGCAGAATGCACTGCGCCCCGCGGGAATACCTCCGCAAGATCCGTTAGATTGTACCTTTTCCGCCTTTTGCGGGAAAGCCTGATCTTGCCGGGAAGAGGACGGATATTGATGGGATATGTAAAATCCTTCGGATGAAAAAGCGGGGCGGCACGATGCGGAATCCCGGTTGCATTCGAAAGAAAAAGATGTTATCCTATATGTAAAGACATACAGACTTTTCGGAGGGATCATGGGCAATAAAGAACAATATATTCTGGCGCACGATTTGGGTACCAGCGGCAACAAGGCCACGCTCTACGGCGTGGACGGAACGCTGCGGTGCAGCGTGGTGTGCGATTATCCGACCTATACGCCGCAGGATCGCTTTGTGGAGCAGGACCCGATGGATTGGTGGGGCGCGGTGTGCCGCGGCACGCGCGAATTGTTGGAAAAGGCGAAGGCTGCGCCGGAGGAGGTGCTCTGCGTCTCCTTCAGCGGGCAGATGATGGGCTGCCTGCCGGTGGACGCGCAGGGCAACCCGCTGCGCCGATCCATCATCTGGGCGGATACGCGCGCGGTCACGCAGGAAAAAGAGATGATCGACCGCGTAGGTCAGGCGCACGGCTACCGCATCACGGGGCACAGGCTCAGCGCGTCCTATTCGGCGGCAAAGCTGATGTGGGTGCGGGAAAACGAGCCGGAGGTCTATCGAAGGACTGCCAAGATGCTGCACGCCAAGGATTTTATCATCCGCAAGCTGACGGGCTGCTTCGTCACCGATTACAGCGACGCTTCGGGCACCAATCTGCTCGACATT
>ENA-OURZ01002317-OURZ01002317.1-human-gut-metagenome-genome-assembly--contig:-NODE-2317-length-18197-cov-13.036435_pt1 | contig 18197 bp, 16 predicted proteins | sample MGYA00242073_ERZ509195 | MGnify/ENA primary metagenome ERZ509195 (study PRJEB26280, sample SAMEA2338837) | human gut metagenome | biome: human gut; feature: human-associated habitat; material: faeces...
TCATCGTGGACGAGGTGCAGACCGGCGTGGGCCGCACCGGCACCTTCCTGTGCTGCGAGCACTACAACCTCAAGCCGGACGTGGTCACGCTGGCCAAGGGTCTGGGCGGCGGCCTGCCCATCGGCGCAGTGCTGATGAACGAAAAGGTGGCCGAGGGCATGGGCCCCGGCACCCATGGCTCCACCTTCGGCGGCAACCCGGTGGTCTGCGCCGGTGCCAACGTGGTGGTGGACCGCATGGACCAGAGCTTCCTTGCCAATGTCAACGAGCGCGCCGTCCAGCTGCGCGCAGGCATCGCAAAGCTGCCCCATGTCAAGAGCATTTCCGGCATCGGCCTGATGGTGGGCATCGAGTTCTACGACCTCAAGGCCGCAGATGTGCTGGCCGCCTGCCGCGAAGCGGGCCTGCTGGTGTTGACAGCCAAGACCCGCCTGCGCCTGCTGCCGCCGCTGACCCTCAGCGAGCACGATGTGGACATGGCGCTGGAGATCCTGAGCGATGTGCTGGGCAAGATGGAGCCGACGGCTCCGAAGGAGCAGGCATGAAAAATCTGCTGAAAATGAGCGACCTCTCCCCTGCCGAGCTGACCCACATTCTGGATGTGGCCGATCAACTCAAGGCACAGCAGAAGCTGGGCGGCACGGCCCCGCTGCTGGCAGGAAAGACGGTTGCCCTGATGTTCTCCAAGGCATCCACCCGCACCCGCACCAGCTTTGAGGTGGGTGTGTACCAGCTGGGCGGTCTGGGCAACTACATGAACACCGCCGAGCTGCAGGCCGGGCGCGGCGAGCCCCTCAAGGACACCGCCCGGGTGCTGGGCCGCTACTACGACTGCGTGGTGTGGCGCACCTACCGCCAGAGCGATCTGGAAGAGTTTGCCGAGCTGGCCGGTGTGCCGGTGATCAACGGCCTGACGGATTACGCCCATCCCTGCCAGGTTCTGGCCGACCTGATGACCATTCGGGAGCGCCGGGGCAGCCTTGCGGGCCGGAAGCTCTGCTTTGTCGGCGACGGCAGCAGCATGGCAAACAGCCTCATCGTGGGCGGACTGCTGGCTGGGATGCAGGTCACCTGCGTCTGCCCGCAGAGCTACCGCCCGGCGGCGGATGTGCTGATGTTCGCCCACAAGTACGGCAGCGCCTTCCACCTGACCGCAGACCCTGCCGAGGGTATTCAGGATGCCGACGTGGTGGCAACGGCTGTGTGGAACACCGCCAAGCCCGGCACGCCGGAAAGTGAGCAGCGCCTGCGGGATTTTGTGGGCTTCCAGCTCACCGGCAAGCTGCTGGAAAGCGCCAAGCCCGATGTCATGGTGCTGCACTGCCTGCCCGCCCACCGGGGCGAGGAGATCTCCTCGGCGGTGTTCGAGCAGCACGCACCGGAGATCTTCGATGAAGCCGAGAACCGCCTGCACGTGCAGAAAGCCGTGCTGGCCATTCTTCTGGCGGGGAAATAAAAACAGAACGCCAACAGGGCCGCCGCACATCGTTTGTGCGGCGGCCCTGTTTTTTTATCGTGGGAGATTTGAAAAAGCGATCAGCTGCGGTCCATTTTGACCACGAACAGGTAGCTCAGAACAAAGGATAAGCCAAAGGCAATGACCCAGCCGATGGCGGCGTAGATGAAGTAAGGTCCGATATAAGCGGGAATGCTGAAAATGCTGGAGGTGATGTAGCCGTACAGGCGCACACCAAAGGCACCGATGAAGGCACTGCCCACGCAGCTGCCGATGGTGGCAGCAAGGAAACCCTTCTTGTACTTGGTCAGCACGCCGAACAGAGCAGGCTCGGTGATGCCCAGAATGCCGGACAGAACGGAGGACAGAACGATGGAACGTTCCTTTTGGCTCTTTTCTTTGAAATAGCAGCCTGCGGCGGCACCCACAATGGACAGATTTGCAATGAACATCATGGGCATGAGCATGTCGTAGCCTTTGGTGGCAAAGTTCTCCAGAGCAATAGGAGTCATGGCGTGGTGCATACCCACCAGAATGGAAGCGGGGCGGATCAGACCCATGACGACACCGGCAAAGATGGGAGAGATACCGAACAGCACATCCAGCATCCATGCCAGACCTTTACCGATATAGATGCCCGCGGGGCCGATGACAGTCAGAGCGAAAAAGCCGGAAATGAACAGGGTGATGGTGGGGGGTGATAACGGTGCGGGCGGCTTCGGGAACGATATTATCGACCCACTTGTAGATATAGCTCAGGGCAAATACGCCGAAGATGATGGGAATGACCGAACCAGAATAGTTGAATACCGGAATGGGCAGGATGCCTGCAAACATAAAGTTGCTGATCTCGCCTGCCTTGGCAGCATCCACCATGGTGGGGTACATCAGAGTGGCGGCAATGGCAATGGCCAGATACTGGTTGGTCTTGAATTTTTTTGCGGCCGATGCGGCAATGAAGAACGGCAGGAAGGTAAACACACCGCTTGCCAGCATATCAATGATCTTATAGGTATCGGTAGCATTGGAAACCACGCCCAGAGCGACAAGACCGCCCATCAGGCCCTTGATCATACCGGCACCGGCAATGGCGGGCACGATGGGGCCGAATACGCCGGACACCATATCCATGAACCAGGAAATAAAGTCCTTCTTCTTTTCCGGCTGGGCGGGAGCGGCGATATCCTCCTTCAGATCCAGCATCTGCAGGGCGATGTCATAATATTTATGGACGCTGGTGCCAAGCACGATCTGCAGCTGGCCTTTGGCAAACTGCACGCCAATGACACCATCCAGCGCCTTGATGGCGTCCTCCTGGATCTTGCTGGTATCCTTGAGCTCAAAGCGCAGACGGGTCATGCAATGCCAAGTGTTCACAACATTGTCTTTGCCACCGACATACTCGATGATCTTTGCGACGACTTCAGTCTTTTCCATAAGGGAGAGCCTCCTTCTTCGGTTTCCTTTTTCCTTGATTGTGTTCCAAAGCGAAAATCCAGCACGTGCGTTGTGACGCTAATATACCACGGAAAAATTTCATTGTAAAACATACCATTTCTCTGGAATGATTTCAAAAAGCAACGATAACATGCTGTTAAATGATTTTAGTTTCAAAAATTGGACTGTTTTATTTTGCGGTTTTCGCCAAATAAAAAGCAGGAATTGATTTGCCGCCCAAGGTATGATTGAATAGTTCTGCAAGTAAAAATGCAAACCCTTTTCAATCTGCTATAAAGAGGTGTGCTTCTTATGAAACCTACGATCATTACAGATATCAAATGTTTTGTCACGAACCCGGAACGTCATAATCTGGTGGCTGTCAAGGTGCTCACGAATAAGGGCGTTTATGGTGTGGGCTGCGCAACCTTCCAGCAGCGGCCGCTGGCGGTGAAATGCGCGGTGGAGGATTACCTCAAGCCCATCCTGATCGGACGCGATGCCAACGATATTGAAGACCTGTGGAACCTGATGATGGTCAACTCCTACTGGCGCAACGGCCCGGTGCTGAACAACGCCGTGGCAGGCATCGACATGGCGCTGTGGGATATCAAGGGCAAGCTGGCAGATATGCCGCTGTACCAGCTGCTGGGCGGCAAAGCACGCACCGCCATTCCGGCCTATACCCACGCCGTGGCGGATGATCTGGAAGGATTATACCGCGAGGTGGACCGCATCTACAAGGAGGGATACCGTCATATCCGCTGCCAGCTGGGCTTTTACGGCGGGATCCCGGACGAGCTGAATACCCCGGAAAACCCCCTGCCCGGCACCTATTTTAACCAGGACGACTACATGCGCAACACCGTGTATATGTTCGGCAAGCTGCGGGAAAAGTACGGCAGCTCCTTCCACATCCTGCACGATGTGCATGAAAGGCTGACCCCAAATCAGGCGATCCGGTTTGCCAAAGAGCTGGAACCGTACGCTCCCTATTTCCTCGAAGATCTGCTTCCGCCGGATCAGAACGAGTGGCTGGCCCAGCTGCGCAGCCAGTGTGCGGCCCCCATTGCTACCGGCGAGCTGTTCAATAACCCCATGGAATGGAAAGAACTGGTCGTGAACCGCCGCGTGGACTACCTGCGCTGCCATGTTTCCCAGCTGGGTGGCATTACCCCGGCGGTAAAGCTGGCGCACTTCTGCGAACCCTTTGGTGTGCGTATCGCATGGCACACCCCATCGGACATTACCCCCATCGGGGTGGCGGTGAATACCCACCTGAACATCCATCTGCATAATGCCGCCATTCAGGAGAACATCGAGCTGAAAGACAAGATCAAGGCAGTGTTCCCCGGCTACAACGAGGCAAAAGGCGGCTACTTCTACCCTATTGAGCGTCCGGGCATCGGTGTGGATATCGACGAAAAGGAGATCGTCAAGTATCCGGTGCGCTACCGTCCCCATGAGTGGACCCAGAGCCGTATCCCGGATGGTACGCTGGTGACACCGTGACCGACCGCTTTCAATAATGTGCAGGACTTTGCACTTTTTGTCCCAGTGTGGTATCCTTAGCAAAAGACCCCAAGGGAGGATACTGCCTGTGACTGCCAAAAAGACCGAGTTCATCGTTACAGACCTCATCAGCAAGATCTTTCAGCGCAAGACCATAATGGACAAGCTGCCCAGCCAGCGGGAATTGGCAGAGATCTATCACGTTTCCCGTTTCACGATCCAGAAGGTGCTGGGAAGGCTGCAATCCATTGGTTTGATCTATATGACACAGGGCGATGGTACCTATATCAACAAAAAGGCACTGGGGCATCCCATGGTCTACAATTCCCTTACCGAAGTGCCCTATGAGGAGCTGCGTTCCAGAACTCTGTACCTGAAGCAGGTGGAGCCTACGGCGGAGCTGCGCCGGGTGTTCAATCTTGAAGCCGGCGAGACCCTGTGGGAGTTCCGCCGCATCCGTATCGTGCGGTATGAGATCAGTCAGGTAGAAACTGGCTGGATGCCCTGTGCGCTGTTTCCGGAGCTGAACCGGGAGGTGCTGGAGGATTCTATTCAGAGCTATGCCTTGCGGCAGAAGTACCGCATTGCCTACTTTATTACCAACTACCATGCAGCAGCACTGGATGCAGAGCACGCCGAACTTTTGCACTGCAAAAAGGGGCTGCCGGTCATGGATATCACTTCCCGTGGTGTACTGCGGGATGGAAGGATCTTTGTTTACAGCCGCATCAAGGCGGTGCAGTATGAGTGCACGTATGTCTCGCCCTTCAATAAGGACGTGTTCCTTTCCCGGCGGAAAATAATCACGGAAGATGCATAAAAAGAACGCCTGTCAGGCTCAATGGCCCGGCAGGCGTTCTTGCATGGGGATCATACGTAAGCCGCGCCGCGGTCGAGGATCTTATCGAACCGGGCAAAGAAGGTGATGGTGGTGATGGTGGCGGCCAGAATGTCGCTGACCGGCTCGGCCAGAAACACGCCGAACACCGGGTTCGGCAGAACGTGCGGCAGAATGAAGATGAGGGGGATCAACAGAATGATCTTGCGCAGGCAGGCCAGCAGCAGGCTGACCTTAGCCTGCCCCAGCGCCATAAAGCTTTGCTGGCAGGCGATCTGGAAGCCCATGGCAAAAATGCCCGCCATGTAAATGCGCATGGCCCACGTGGTGTACTGGATCAGTGCGGTGTCCGAGGTGAAAATGCCCGCCACCGCGCCGGGAAACAGCATCATCAACAGCCAGAACAAGCAGGTGTAGGACCCGCACAGCGTCAGCTGAAAACGGAAGGCTTCCTTGACGCGGGCCTTCTTGCCTGCGCCGAAGTTGAAGCTCATCACCGGCTGTCCGCCCTGACAGATGCCCTGAATGGGCAGCGTGCACAGCTGGGATGCGCTGGTGATGACGGTCATGGCACCCACAGCCACATCGCCGCCGTACCGCGCCAGACTGGAGCTGAAGCTGATGGAAAGCAGGCTTTCGGTGGAGAGCATCACAAACGAGGAGATGCCCAGCGCCAGCACCGGCAGAATGATCTGCTTTTCCGGGCGCAGGTAGTCTCTGCGCAGGCGCAGGATGGTCTTTTTGCCGGTGAGAAAGCGGATGATCCATGCCGCGCCCACGGCCTGACTGAGCACCGTGGCAATGGCCGCGCCCCGCACGCCCAGCCCGAACCCGAAAATCAGGATGGGGTCGAGGATAATGTTGATCACCGCGCCGATCACGGTGGTAAGCATACTGGTCTTGGCAAAGCCCTGCGTGGTGATAAAGGGGTTCATGCCCAGCACCACCAGCACGAACACCGAGCCTGCAATGTAGATGCGGCTGTAGCTCAGGGCGTACGGCAGGGTGGCATCGCTGGCACCGAACAGCCGCAGCAGCACCGGTGCCCCGGCATAGAAGCCAATGGTCAGCACCACCGAAAAGAGCAGCAGCATGGTAAAGCTGTTGGAGATGATCTTTTCTGCCTGTTTCTTGTCGCCCTGCCCCAGAGCAATGGCGGTGCGCGGCGCGCCGCCCGCGCCCACCAGCATGGCAAAAGCGTTCAGCAGCATCAGAATGGGTGTGAACAGCCCCACGCCGGTCAGCGCTGCCGCGCCAATGCCCGCAATGTGGCCGATGTAAATGCGGTCCACGATGTTATACAACAGGTTCACGACCTGCGCTACCACGGCGGGGATCATGAGCTGCAGCATCAGCTTTTTGATGTTGCCGGTGCCCATATCTTGTTTTGCCTGTGCCATTGGAATGCTCTCCTCTATACTTCAAATTTGAAAAATATCGTTCCTATTATACTCGGCTCCCGCCCAAAAGAACAGCCTTTTTTGCAAAGAAACCGCGCTTTCTGCCCCAAAAACGCAAAACGGCACGGCTGCGTATGGCTTGCAGCCGTGCCGTAACGGGAGAAAAGTGTTGACGGAAAACCGCTTTTTTGCTATACTATAAAGGCTAATATATGGAGATGTATCGAAGCGGTCGTAACGAGAACGACTCGAAATCGTTTTGTCCTTAACCGGGCACGTGGGTTCGAATCCCACCATCTCCGCCAACAAAAAGCACCGGCTCAGGCTGGTGCTTTTTTTGCGGCTAAGATGGTGAGGATGAGAACAGGGCGACGGTCCGCAGACCGCAAGCAATCAGCCCAGTGCAACGACGACGACCGCTGCCTGTGGCAGAAACAGGGAGGAGTTGTTGGGGCAGCGTTCTGATTTTTCAAAGCCCTGCCAAGGGGCTGCGGAAAAATCAGCAAACGCAACCCGTTGCTGTTGCTTAGCCCGCGGGAGAATATCCACCATCTCCGCCAACAAAAAGCATCAGCTCAGGCTGGTGCTTTTTTGCATATCCAACCGGATTTCTCCATCCTTCAAAAAATATGTATCAATAATTTTTGCTCAGAGTCTTCTCAAGCGTATAGACAAGATGAATTGTCGCTTCACTGCGCGTACACGTTCTCCCTTAACACCACTTCCTCCGGTTCGGCACAGTCTGCTGTTTCCGGTGGCTGGAACGTAAACGATACGCAAAAGACCGCCTCCGCGTTTGAAAACGGAGACGGTCTTTTTGTCGGGAGACAGTTCCTTTGCAGCTCACTTCAACTTGCTCAGGTAGCGGTAGATGGTGGCTTCCGAGGAGCCCAGCTGGGCGGCCACCTCGCTGACGGCACCCTTCATATAAAAGATGCCCGCGTGGTGCAAAGACTCCACGATGCGGATCTTCTCTTCCATCGTCAGCCGGTCGGGCGGCAGCCCGGCGCTGCCGGTCACCTCGGCAATGGCATTCTGCACGGCGTCGGGCAGGGAACTGACAAAGTTCTCCACCCCGATGCCGGTAGAGGAGGGCTCGGTGTGCGCCCCGCAGAGGGCAAGCAGCTCCTGCGCGATGCGGCTGTACTTGCCGGCATCAAAGTTGATGCAGAGCATGCCGATGAGCTGGCCGTTATCCTTGATGAACATGGTGGAGGAGCGCAGCCGCCCCTTGGCCTGCGAAGCGCCCTGATAGCCCGCCAGATAATCCTGCTTTTCATACATCCGCTCCTGAATGAAGCGCAGCGCCATGTTGGAAAGGGGCGCACCCTCGGTGCGTCCGCTGATGTGGTTGTTGACGATGGCAACAATGGTGCCGTCCTCACTGGTAAGGTCGTGCAGAACTACCTCGTAGTCCGGACCCAGCGCCTCCCCCAGAAAAGATACCACTACGCGATAAGGCTCAAGTCTTGCATCCATCCCGTTCACCTCTTTTGTACTGTTGGAGCGCGTGAGAAAAAATTCTCACGCGTGTTCTATCGCTATCATAGCAGAAATGACAGTTTTTTACAATAAGAAGGTGCGTTGTATCCATTGTTTCGTCAAAGTGATGACGTTTTTCTGGGGTTTTTGTCATGCGTGACAATTTGTTCTCATGATAAGAAAACATTATTGACAAAATATTCTCAGTGCGTTAGGATAGTGTCAGCAGGGGAAGGACAGCCCTTCCCAACAAATGGAAAAGGAGAAAAATCGGATGAAACAGGTGATCGTTACCCCCAATGCTCCCGCTGCCATCGGCCCCTATTCGCAGGGCATCGCTGCAGGGCAGACCGTCTATGTATCCGGGCAGCTGCCCATCGATCCGGCCACCGGCCTGATCCCGGAAGGCATCGCCGCCCAGACTGCACAGTCCCTCAAGAACATCCAGGCCATTCTGGCACAGCAGGAGATGACGCTGGCCAATGTGGTCAAGACCACGGTGTTTCTGGCGGACATCAACGATTTTGCAGAGATGAACAAGGTGTACGGCGAGTACTTTGCGCAGCCCTACCCCGCGCGCAGCGCGGTGCAGGTGGGCAAGCTGCCCAAGGACGCTCCGCTGGAGATCGAGTGCATTGCTGTAAAGTAAGTTCCCCCGCACGGGAAGAAAAGAAACGGTGAACCAAATGGATAAACAGATGTTCGTTCGCATCCTGAACAGTGAGATGGAGCTGGCCACCGGCTGTACGGAGCCCGGCGCAGTCGCTCTCACCGCCGCAGAGGCGGGCGCAGCACTCCGCAAGGCGGGCGGCACACGGGTAGAAGCCGTGACCGTCCGCGCCAGCATCAACATTATCAAAAACGCCATGTCGGCAGGCATTCCGGGCACCTCGTATCAGGGCATGGATTACGCCGCCGCCATTGGTGCCGTAGGCGGTGACCCCGTCCACCTGCTGGAGGTCATGAACTATGTGCCCCGGGAGCAGATAGAAGAAGCCGCAGCCCTTGTCAAGGCAGGCAAGGTCAAGGTAGAGGTGGCACAGGTGCCGCAGAAGCTCTACGTTGAAGTGCTTGTAACTTCTGACGGCCACACCGGACGCGCGGTGGTGCGGGATTTGCACACCAACGTGGTGCTGGTGGAGCAGGACGGCGTAGCTACGCTGGACAAGCAGCACACCGACCCCGCCGCAGCAGGGGACAGCGATGTGGTGACCCCGGAGCAGATCGCAGAATTTCTGACCGTCCGCTCCATCTGGGATTACTGCACTGAGGAGCTGGACCCCCTGCACGACCCCATCGATATCATCCGCAGCGCCGTACAGGTGAACACGACTATCAGCAACGAGGGTCTTTCCAAGGAATACGGCCTTGCTATCGGTCGCAATCTGGAGCTGAACTGCCGCAAGGGTCTGATGACCCGCGACCTGACCACCAACGCCATGGTCATCGCTTCTGCCGGTGCGGACGCCCGCATGGCAGGCGCACCGGTTTCGGTGGTGGCAAACTCCGGCAGCGGCAATCAGGGCATCACGGCTACCATGCCTGTGGTGGCAACTGCCCGCTGGCTGGACATCGACGAGGAGAAGATGCTCCGCGCCGTGACCCTTTCCAACCTGATCGCGATCCGCATCAAGGCTAAATTCGGCCGTCTGAGCAACCTTTGTGGTGCAACGGTTGCTGCCACCGGCGCAGCCTGCGGCATTGCCTATCTGCTGGGTGGCGGCTACCATGAGGTATGCTGCACCATCCAGAACATGGTGGGCAACATCACCGGCATGGTATGCGATGGTGCAAAGGCCGACTGCGCGCTGAAGATCTCCACCTGCGTCAACGCCGCCTGTCAGGCAGCTGCCATGGGCGTGCGCGGCGTGCGGGTGCAGAGCACCGATGGCATTGTGGAGCACAATGTGGAATATACGCTGGACAACTTTGCCACCCTGAGCACCCACGGCACCAGCGACAGCGTGATCCTTGATCTGATGCTGAACAAACACCTCCCGGAGACGGAATAAGTCTCCCCACCCAGCCCCTTTCCGGGGAAAAAGAAAGAGGTACTAAAGTTATGAAAAAGCTATTCCATAGTCTGCCCTTCCGGCTTTTGCTGGGCATTTTTGTTGGTATCATCCTTGGTCAGATATTCAATGAGAGCACTATGGGCGTTGTGGTGACCCTGCAGTACATCATGGGTCAGCTCATTACCTTCTGTGTGCCGCTGATCATCATCGGCTTCATTGCCCCGTCCATTACAAAGCTGGGCAAAAACGCCTCCCGTCTGCTGGCAGTGGCCATCGTCATCGCCTATGTGTCCTCTGTCTGCGCAGCCTTCATGAGCATGGGCGCCGGCTACGGCCTGATCCCTCACCTGTCCATCGACAACAACGTTGCCGGTCTGCGCGAGCTGCCGGGCGTCGTCTTTGAGCTGAACATTCCCCAGATCATGAGCGTCATGAGCGCTCTGGTGCTGAGCGTTCTGGTGGGTCTGGCTGCTACCTGGACCAACAGCAAGCTGACCTGCGACTTTTTGGCCGAGTTCCAGAACATCGTGCTGGACATCGTGAGCAAGGTCATCATCCCCGTTCTGCCCTTCTACATTGCCGCCACCTTCTGCGGCCTGAGCTACGAGGGCACCATCACCCATCAGCTGCCCGCCTTCCTGCAGATCATCGTCATCGTTATGGCCGGTCACTACATCTGGCTGGCTGTGCTGTACCTGCTGGCCGGTGCTTACTCCGGCAAGAATCCTTGGGAAGTGGTGCGTCACTACGGCCCCGCTTACCTGACCGCTGTCGGCACCATGTCCAGTGCCGCTACGCTGGGTGTGGCGCTGGAGTGCGCCCGCAAGAGCAAGGTCCTGCGTAAGGACATGGTCAGCTTCGGCATCCCCCTGTTTGCAAACATCCACCTGTGCGGCTCTGTGCTGACTGAGGTGTTCTTCTGCATGACCGTTTCCAAGATCCTGTACGGCAAGCTGCCCAGCGTTGGCACCATGATCCTGTTCTGCCTGCTGCTCGGCATCTTCGCTATCGGCGCACCCGGCGTGCCCGGCGGCACTGTCATGGCTTCTCTGGGCCTGATCACCGGTGTCCTGATGTTCGACAACGCCGGTACCGCTCTGATGCTGGCCATCTTCGCCCTGCAGGACAGCTTCGGCACCGCCTGCAACGTGACCGGTGACGGCGCTCTGACCCTGATGCTGACCGGCTACGCCGAGAAGCACGGCATTGCCGATACCGGCGACCTTGAAAGCCCGATCCTGTGATAAAAACCTGCGCACTCCTCCTTAATTACAAGAGACTGTGAACAGACAGTCCCAAAATCTCCGAAAAGCCCCGGCGACCGCATGGCCGCCGGGGCTTTTTGTGCGGCAACCCGGTTTGATATCCGGCGTAATGGGATGAAATTTCTGAAACGCCTTTAAAACCATAAAGTAAAATGCTATACTAGAAGGACATTGGGTGCGCTGAAAATGCGCAGCCTGAAAGGAGCTTTTATGACGCAGCTTTTGATTCGTCTGTTTATACGCCGTCCCAATTCTCCGCAGGATCCCCGTGTCCGTGCCGCCTACGGCAATCTGGCCAGTGTGGTGGGCATGGTGTGCAATATCCTGCTCTGTCTGGGCAAGTTTGTGGTGGGTACCCTGTTCGGCTCTATCGCCATCACTGCCGATGCACTGAATAACCTTTCGGATGCTTCCTCCAATATCGTCAGTCTGGTGGGCTTCAAGCTGGCTGCCAAGGCACCGGATGCCGAGCATCCCTACGGCCACGCCCGCTTTGAGTATCTGGCGGGGCTGGTGGTCAGCGTGACCATTCTGGGCATCGGCTTCTCCCTGCTGAAGGAATCGGTCACCAAGGCGCTGCACCCCACCCCGGTGCAGTTCGGCTGGTTGACCGTGGCGGTGCTGGTGGTGTCCATTCTGGTCAAGCTGTGGATGAGCGGCTTCAACCGTGCCATCGGACGTATCATTTCCTCCGAGACCCTCATCGCCACCGCCGCCGACAGCCGCAACGACGTGCTGAGCACCGCTGCCGTGCTGGTGGCTGCCATCCTCTGCCGGGTGACCGGCTGGGACGTGCTGGACGGCCTGATGGGCGTAGGCGTGGCGGTGTTCATCCTGATCTCCGGCTGGGGTCTGGTGATGGATACCCTGAGCCCGCTGCTGGGTGAAAGCCCCAGCGAGGATCTGGTGGAGCATATCGAACAGACCGTGATGGGTTATCCCGGCGTGCTGGGCGTACATGACCTGATGGTGCACGACTACGGCCCCGGCCATCAGTTTGCGTCCATCCATGTGGAGCTGCCCGCCGAGCAGGACCCGCTGGAGGCGCACGACCTGATCGACAACATCGAGCGGGACTTTATGAAGCACGACCATCTGATGGTGACCATCCACTATGACCCCATCGTCACCTCGGACGCCGCCGTGGGGGTGCTGCGCAGCCGCCTGACCGAAAAGCTGCGCCAGCTGGACCCGGCGCTTTCGCTGCATGATCTGCGCATCGTGCCGGGCAAGACCCACACCAATGTGCTTTTCGATCTGGTGCTCCCCGCGGGCTATGCCGGGGACAAGGTGGAACTGCTGACCCAGATGGAGCAGTTCATCAAAGAGCAGGATCCCACCTATAACTGCATCATCAAGCTGGAACAGAGCTATACGGCTGCGGCTCATAAATGAGGGGGAGCCGCCCCGCACAGGCTCTGTGCAGATATAAGGAAAGCAGAGGGAAAGTAGTATGCTGAACGAGACCTACCGCGCCATGCTGAACAACAAAAGCGTCATCCGCGAGACCTTCATGTATGGCAGACAGCGCGCTGCCCAGATCGGCAGCGAGAATGTGTTCGATTATTCACTGGGCAACCCCAGCGTGCCCTGCCCGCCGGAGTTCACCGAGGCCATGCAGACCCTGCTGGCACAGGAAGAGCCGGTAAGCCTGCACGGCTATTGCCCCAGTCAGGGCGACCCGGGCTTCCGCACCGCTGTGGCGGCGCATCTGACCGAGACCTTCGGTCTGCCCTACGCGCAAAAGCACATCTTCCCCACCACCGGCGCGGCGGGTGCTATCGCCCACGCCATCCGGGCGGTGACCCAGCCCGGGGACGAGGTGCTGACCTTTGCGCCTTACTTCCCGGAGTACGGCCCCTATGTGGCGGGCACCGGCGCAGTGCTGCGGGTGGTGCCGCCGCAGGCGCCCACCTTCCAGCCCAATCTGGATGCCTTTGCACAGATGCTGACCGAAAAGGTCACCTGCGTGCTCATCAACACCCCCAACAACCCCACCGGCGTGGTCTACTCTGCCGATACCCTGACCCGCATGGCGGCGATTTTGACCGAAAAAAGCGCCCAGTACGGCCACAATATCTTCTTGGTCAGTGACGAACCCTACCGGGATATCGTGTTTGACGGCAAGACCGTGCCTTACCCGGCGGCGTTCTACCCCCACACCCTGACCTGCTTCTCCTACTCCAAGAGCCTGAGCCTGCCCGGCGAGCGTCTGGGTTATGTGGCAGTGCGCCCGGGGTGCGAGGGCGAGGACATCCTTGTGGACATGATGAGCCAGATTTCCCGCTTTACCGGCCACAACTGCCCGCCCAGCATCATCCAGCGGGCGGTCAGCTGCTGCCAGAAGGTGACCAGCGACCTTTCGGTCTACCAGACCAACATGGAACTGTTGTACGAAAAACTCACCGCGCTGGGCTTTGAAGTGGAGCGCCCGGGCGGCACCTTTTATATCTTCCCCAAGGCACTGGAAGAAGACGCCAACGCCTTCTGCCAGAAAGCCCGGGAATTTGATCTGCTGCTGGTGCCCAGCGACAGCTTTGGGGTAAAGGGCTATGTGCGCCTTGCCTACTGCATCGACACCGAAAAGGTAAAGCGCAGCCTGCCCGCCTTTGAAAAGCTGGCAGCCGCCTACCGCAAGTAACCGGAACGCCCCTGCATGGGGCATAAAATACACAACCAATAGAGGAAAGGGAACCCTGCTATGGAAAAGATCAAGATGACGACCCCGCTGGTGGAGATGGACGGCGACGAGATGACCCGCATTTTGTGGAAGATGATCAAGGACGAGCTGATCCTCCCCTTTGTGGACCTCAAGACCGAGTACTACGATCTGGGCTTGCCCAACCGCGATGCCACCGCAGATCAGGTGACCATGGATGCCGCCCTCGCCAACAAGAAGTACGGCGTGTCGGTCAAGTGTGCCACCATCACCCCCAACGCTCAGCGCGTGGAGGAGTACAAGCTGCATGAGATGTGGAAGAGCCCCAACGGCACCATCCGCGCTGTGCTGGACGGCACCGTGTTCCGCGCACCCATTATGATCGACAGCATCCAGCCGGTGGTCAAGAACTGGAAAAAGCCCATCACCATCGCCCGCCACGCCTACGGCGATGTGTATAAGTGCACCGAGTTCCGCATTCCCGGTGCAGGCAAGGCCGAGCTGGTGTTCACCGGCGCAGACGGCAGCCAGCAGCGTGCCACCGTCTTTGACTTTGAGGGTGCCGGTGTGCTGCAGGGGCAGTACAACAAGGACGATTCCATCCGCAGCTTTGCCCGCAGCTGCTTCAACTACGCACTGGACGTGAAGCAGGATCTGTGGTTCGGCGCAAAGGATACCATCTCCAAGAAGTACGACCACACCTTCAAGGATATCTTCCAGGAAACTTACGATGCCGAGTACAAGGAAAAATTTGAAGCTGCCGGCATCACCTACTTTTACAGCCTGATTGACGATATCGTGGCGCGCGTCATCCGCAGCGAGGGCGGCTTTGTCTGGGCCTGCAAGAACTACGACGGCGATGTGATGAGCGATATGGTCTCCACCGCCTTTGGTTCGCTGGCCATGATGACCAGTGTGCTGGTCAGCCCGGACGGTAAGTACGAGTACGAGGCCGCACACGGCACCGTTACCCGTCATTACTATAAGTACCTGAAGGGCGAAAAGACCTCCACCAACCCCATGGCCACCATCTTTGCGTGGTCCGGCGCCTTCAAGAAGCGCGGCGAGCTGGATAACCTGCCGGAGCTGGTGCACTTTGGTGAAGCACTGGAAGCCGCAAGCCTGCAGACCCTGAACGAGGGCATCATGACCAAGGACCTGTGCGGTCTGGCAGAGGGCATCACCCCCACCGCCGTGGACAGCGAGGGCTTTATCAAGGCCATCCGTGAGCGTCTGGAAGCCAAGCTGGCATAAAACGATTTTCAATATAACATAAAAACCGGAACGATCCACCCGAAAAAGGGAAGATCGTTCCGGTTTTTGTTTTAAGCAGGATGTGCGACAAACTGGAATTTATCTGCTTATGTTACGTACTTTCGTTGCTAACCTTTTCCTTCCTTACCAATCCTTTTTTTCTTTTGTACAGTCATGGTTCTTTTTGCGTTCTTCCACCATATTTGCAAACCATTCCACCTTAGCCGGGTCATAGTGGGAAAAGAAAGCACTCATTTTCGTGTCCAGTGCGGCAATTCTTGCCATATCCTCCGCAGAGAGTGCAAAGTCGAATACATTCAGGTTTTCCTGCATTCGTTCAATATGTGTGGACTTTGGAATCACCACTACGCCTCGTTGCAAATGCCAGCGGAGAATAACCTGTGCTGCACTTTTACCATACTTTTTGCCGATTTCATTCAGCACAGGATTCTGAAACATATTTCCTCTGCCTTCGCCAAACGGAGCCCAGGCCTCAATCTGTACGCTGTACTTGTCCATCCACTTCTTTGCCTCTTCCTGCTGATAGAAAGGATGTACCTCCACCTGATTCACCATCGGTTTAATGCGGGAAAAGGAGCAAATATCCACCAAACGGTCAGGATAAAAATTAGATACACCAATGGCACGAATTTTTCCTTCTTCGTATAGTTCTTCCAGTGCCCGCCATGCCCCGTAATAATCCGAATACGGCTGATGCAGCAGGCAAAGATCAAGATAATCTGTACGTAGCTTTTCCATAGAGTCTAAAACCGACGCTTTAGCTTTCTCATAGCCGTAATGCTCAATCCAGACCTTTGTGGTCAGGAAAATATCTTTACGGTCAACACCGGTTTTTTCGATTGCTGCACCGACCTGCTCTTCATTATAATAGCTTTGTGCCGTATCAATGGCACGATAGCCGACCTTTAGTGCATCCAGTACGCAACGTTCGCATTCCTCCTGTGTCACCTGAAATACGCCATAGCCCAACTGTGGCATTTTCACACCGTTGCTCAAAGTAATATAGTCCATAACAAAAGCCTCCTGTTGTGTTAAATTTTATTCTGTGGTATTATCATAACAGCCGGTAGTTACTACCGGTCAAGGGCTTTTTTTCAAAAAACAGGAGGATTTTTTGTGTATTCTATGAAAGAGGCTTGTACTCTCACCAATATGACCTATGAAAATCTGAAATTCTACTGCAACGAGGGATTGGTCCCCAATGTCAAGCGAGACAGACGAAATTATCGTGTCTTTGACGAACATGACATCAAATGGATTCAGAGTCTGAACTGCCTGAAAAGCTGTGGAATGAGCATTGCAGAGATGAAGCAATATCTTGCTTTGTGCATGGAGGGCGAAGGCACAATTCCGGAACGTAAGATGATTCTTGCAGAAAAAAAAAGAAACCTTGCTCCAATCCATTACTGAACTGCAAAAGGCAGTGGCATACATTGACTGGAAGCAGAGATTCTATGACGATGTGCTGTCAGGCAAGACAGCGTATTACAGTAATCTTGTTCCGGAATTGCTTAAGTGATATATCGGTACAGTTGACACAGCAAATTTCGATTTGTTGGTTACAAATGTAGTGCATCCAGCACTTCATTTACGATGTCCAGCGATACCTGCCCCGGGGCGCTGGCCTGCCCGGGGTTGGCAAAGGTCATGGCAGAGCCAAAGACCTCCCCAGCCAGACGGCTCACCGAGCCCAGCGCCCCCATGCTCATGGTGATGACCGGTGTTTTCGGGTGAAGGTCGGCCATCTCAGCGGTGGCGGCCAGCAGTTCCAGTACATCGGTGCGGCACCGGGGCATCACAGCAAGCTTGGGCAGGTCGGCTCCGGCCTGCTGCATCTGTACCATGCGACAGACAAGCTCTGCCCGGGGCGGGGTCTTGACAAAATCGTGGCTGGAGCACACCACTGCGACCCCGGCGGAATGTGCCTGCTCCACCAGCTTGGGCAGGTCTGCCCCGGCGGTGAAGAACTCAATGTCCAGCAGGTCGGCGCAGTCGGTGTCAAGGATCAGGCGCAGAAAGGCAAGGTATTCGGGATGGGAGAGCGCCTGCTCGCCGCCCTCTGCCTTGGTACGGAAGGTCACCAGCAGAAGCTTGTCCCGCAGGGCGACCCGCAGTTTCTGTACGCAGCGGGCAATGGCAGCGGGGGACTGAAAGTCCTCGAACCAGTCTGCCCGCCATTCCACACAATCGGCCGACAACGTTGAAAACTGCACGGCCTTTTCCAAAATAGCGGCTTCGGTGTACTCCACAATGGGCAGAATGACCTTGGGACGGCCTTCCCCGATACGGCAACCGCGGATATTGACACAGGACATGGTACTTCTCCTTTATATAATAGGTATAGCTATATCATACAGGATGCTGGGATGACTTCATAATACGTTCTGCTCGCCGCCTTGTCAAGAAAAGACGGTTATTATAATAGGAGAAAAACAGGAGCATTTACCCCCACCACAAAGAAATTGGAAAAAAGATGTCAAAAAGTGTTGACAACTGTCCCGGGGTGTGGTATTATACTTGAGCGCCAAGCGCTGAGACAAAAGAATGACTTCTGAAAGCTCAGCAGGAAGCCCTTGAAAAGAACCAATAGACGCTGAAAAGTTCCGGCTGATACCGAGAAACCTGAAGCGCTCCAAGTTCAGAAAAGTTCAAAAGCTTCTCAAAAAAGTGCTTGACAAAAAACCGCTTCTGTGGTAAAATAATCAAGTCGTCAGCCGCAAGGCTGCGGCGCACAGGACCTTGAAAATTGAACAATATCGAAAGAACTTGTAACGGAACCTATTTTCGTGTTGGAAAAACACGGTAAACAATTCCAAACAAAGTAATTCACACAGGACGCAAGCGATTGCGTGCTGAGC